>QQTW01001708.1_pt1 | contig 15611 bp, 12 predicted proteins | sample 1904831 | NCBI WGS metagenome assembly QQTW01 (sample SAMN09435610, study PRJNA476489) | Subsurface metagenome, whole genome shotgun sequencing project. | reverse complement strand
AACTTGGACGGCTCCATTGTTATCTGATTTGTACGCTCAGTATTTGGGTGCAGATTGGAAAAATCGAGCTATCGATCCCAAAATGTGGGAAGCGGTTGATCAAATTCCCGATGGCGAATTGTGGTGGCGACATCAAGTATTAAAAGAGCGGTTAATTGCTCATACTCGCTATAAAGTTATTAAAGCACGGGAGCAAAGAGGCGAAGATAGCGATCGCATTTCTGCCGCTACAACGCTCTTAGACCCCGATATACTTACAATTGGCTTTGCAAGGCGTTTTAGTCCTTACAAGCGCGGCGATTTGATTTTACGCGATGCGGAAAGGGCATTGAAAATTTTTGGTAATAGCGATCGCCCAGTCCAAATTGTCTTTGCTGGCAAAGCTCACCCCGCCGATGAAGAAGGTAAGCGAATTATTCAGCGCTTGATGGAATGGTGCAGACATTCAGCAATTCAAAAGCGAGTAGCTTTGATTGAAGACTACGACATCTACACTGGTCAAAAATTGGTGCAAGGTGTAGATGTATGGTTGAATAATCCCCGCCGTCCTTTAGAAGCTTCGGGAACAAGCGGACAAAAAGTTTGTTTCAATGGCGGTATTAATTGCAGCGTGTTGGACGGCTGGTGGTGTGAAGGCTACCAACAGGGTGCTGATGGTAAAGGAACTAATGGTTGGGCGATAGGCGAAGATGCTCATACTAGCGACCAAGAAGTGCAAGATCGAATTGATTCAGAGTCTTTGTACAAGTTGCTAGAGGAAGAAATTGTACCTCTGTACTACGATCGCGATGCTCAGGGTATTCCGCACGGTTGGGTAGCAATGATGAAGGCTTCTATTAAAACTAATGCGCCTTTATTTAACACCGATCGCATGATTGCCGATTATGTCACCAAAGTTTACGCCCCAGACTGTAAACCGACTTCTACGCCGAGTTTAGCTCAGGTAATTGTTTAATTAATTGATTGATTTAAATCAAGGGCAACCTGCAAGGGTTGCCCTTTTTTGATTGGCACGCAAACAGAAAAACTTACAAATAAGCAATTAATCTAGCGAAGAATAAAACCCTCATGAGGTAGATTTAGTAGCTATAAAACTTTGCCAAGCTTGTGCCAGTCATAATTACTTACTCTTGACGGGCGGCTCTACCCAGCACTCTTGACAATTTAGAGTTGCTGTTGAAACCTAGACCATTTACCTAACAAAACAGCAAGCATGAAAGCCTATTATAGGATTGGTTCACTCAGCCTAGCACTAACAGCAATGTCCTTAGTCGGACTAACTACCTCTTTCCCTGCCGCCGCCGCAACTTTCTACAACGTTACCGATCTTGGTGTTGCCAGAGAGTCCGGCGAGACTATTGCTACAGGTATCAACGATTTAGGTCAAGTTATTGGCATCTCTGTTTTTAGTGAAGGAGCTAGAGAGTCTTTTCGTACTGCTCCCAATAGTCCAATTAATCCAACCACAGATATTGTAGTTAGTCTTGCCAATGGGGAAAGTACGCCCAACGACATCAATAACTCTGGTGAAGTTGTGGGAACTGGCATTCCCTTTAGTCGATTTACAACAGGCTTTCTAACTCAACCCAATGGATCTACAGGAGTAAATACTCTATTTCTTGGTGATGCTAACGCCATCAATGATTCGGGGCAAGTAACTGGCAGAGGCTTAGTTACCGATCCTTCTACCACCTCGCCAATTTATCGTGCTGTAGTTGTAAATCCTGATGATGGTGCTGGATTTATTGACTTAGGCACTCTTGGCGGTACATTCAGCGCTGGTAATGGTATCAATAATTCAGGACAGGTTGTGGGTAGTTCAGAGACGGCTAGTGGTGAAACTCGCGCCTTTCGTACTGCCCCTAATAGTGTGATTAATTCGGCAACCGATGACTTAGGAACCCTTGGCGGTGATTTTAGCTCGGCTACTGATATCAATAATTTAGGTCAAGTTATTGGCAGTTCCACTACAGCTAGTGGTGAAACTCGCGCTTTTCTTACCGATGCCAACAGTACCATAGATGCCAGCGACAATCTCGGAACCCTTGGCGGTAGTTTTAGTATTGCTTACAGTATCAACGAGTCAGGTTTAGTAGTGGGTGATTCTGAATTAGTGGATGGAAGAAGTCGCGCTTTCGTATACGATGGAACCGATCTATTTGACCTCAATACACTGATAACTGAAAACTCTGGCTTTGTACTAACGAGTGCTAGAGGTATCAACGAGTCAGGACAAATTGCGGCTACGGCATTTTTTGCTGATACTCAAACCTCCCGCGCATTCTTGCTAACACCCGTTCCCGAACCAACAACGATGCTAGGCGTACTAGCTTTTAGTGCTGGTGCTGGCTTCTTACGCAAAAGATCCAGACAAAAATTAAAAGACTAAACAGCTAGATAAAACTTAGCTAGAAGCCAGAGGAATGTTTATAAGTCCTCTGGCTTTATTTTTATAAATATTAACTTGCGATCGCACCTAGCAACACCAAATGACAAATGTAATACACTAGCCAAATGGAGATATAGAAAAAAGGATATAAAAATGCCCGATAATCTTAAAAGTCAAGCTGTAACCCAAGGTACAGCGCGATCGCCTAATCGAGCTATGTTACGCGCTGTCGGCTTTACTGACGGAGATTTTACTAAACCAATTGTTGGGCTTGCCAACGGCTACAGTACAATTACACCCTGCAATATGGGCATCAATAAGCTGGCTATTAAAGCCGAGGCTGCCTTGCGTAATGCTGCTGCGATGCCACAAATGTTCGGCACAATAACTATTAGCGATGGTATTTCTATGGGAACTGAAGGGATGAAATATTCCCTTGTATCGCGAGAAGTGATCGCCGATTCGATTGAAACTGCTTGCACCGGACAAAGTATGGATGGCGTGCTGGCAATTGGTGGTTGCGACAAAAATATGCCCGGAGCGATGATTGCGATCGCGCGCATGAATATTCCAGCTATTTTTGTTTATGGTGGGACAATTAAACCTGGTCATCACGACGGGCGCGATTTGACTGTTGTTAGTTCCTTTGAAGCTGTGGGACAGTACAGCGCTGGAAAAATTGACGAAAGAGAATTACTTGAAATTGAGCGCAAAGCTTGTCCTGGGGCGGGTTCTTGTGGGGGAATGTTTACGGCTAATACCATGTCAAGTGCGATTGAAGCTATGGGTATGAGTTTGCCTTATTCTTCCACAATGGCAGCAGAAGACGAGGAAAAAGCCAATAGTGCCGAAAAATCTGCTTTTGTATTAGTTGATGCTATCCGCCAGCAACTATTGCCTCGACAAATTCTTACCCGCAAAGCTTTTGAAAATGCGATTTCGGTAATTATGGCGGTGGGTGGTTCGACAAATGCCGTACTGCATATGATGGCGATCGCTCATTCTGCTGGAGTAGAGTTATCTTTAGATGATTTTGAAACTATCCGCGCCCGCGTCCCCGTAATTTGCGATCTCAAACCCAGTGGAAAATACGTTGCTACTGACTTGCATCAAGCTGGAGGAATTCCTCAAGTAATGAAAATGTTGTTGGCGCATAACTTACTACATGGAGATGCGTTAACGATTACAGGTCAAACTGTTGCTGAAGTATTGGCAGATATTCCCGAAACACCGCGCCCAGGTCAAGATGTGATTCGGACATGGGATAATCCTATGTACGCTCAAGGTCATTTAGCCATTCTCCGGGGCAACTTAGCCACCGAGGGGGCAGTAGCTAAGATTACCGGAGTAAAAAAACCTGTGATTACTGGTCGCGCCCGTGTGTTTGATTCTGAAGAAGCTTGCTTAAAGGCAATTTTGGCAGGGCAAATTGTTGCTGGAGATGTAATTGTGATTCGCTACGAAGGTCCCAAAGGCGGACCAGGAATGCGCGAAATGCTAGCTCCAACTTCGGCAATTATTGGCGCTGGTTTAGGGGACTCTGTAGGCTTAATTACCGATGGGCGCTTTTCTGGCGGTACTTATGGCATGGTTGTCGGTCATGTTGCCCCAGAGGCTTTTGTCGGCGGCGCGATCGCCCTCGTCCAGGAAAATGACACAATTACTATTGATGCTCATGCTCGTTCGTTAAATCTACACGTGTCTGAGGAAGAATTAGCAATGCGTCGCGCCCAGTGGCTACCTCCCAAACCTCGCTATACAACAGGCGTATTAGCAAAATATGCCCGGCTGGTAGCTTCTAGCAGTGTTGGAGCCGTGACCGACCTAAATCTAGGTTAAAAAAGGGTTTTATTTTCCCCCTTTTGGTCACTAAAACCTGTCGAAGTGAAGGGGCAGTCAAAAAGTAGGTATCGCTCTCCTACAAACTTGTGGGGAAGGTTTCCTTCCCCGCAAAGTTAGCGATGCTTCCCAGGGGACAGCGAATTTAAGTACCATAGTTTTCACCCCCAATTCTTGGAGTATTTTCCTTGCTGCTACTTTAAAAAATACTAATTTACTCAAAATGAAACTCAACCGCTTACCTGGAGAAGCCGTTGTAAACTGGAGACAAGCAAAAGATTTTTTTACTACTGCTACCAGTGATTTTCAAGCTGCAACTCAAGACGTGAAAGATACATCCTCCGCAGCAATGCAAAATGCGATAGCGCAAGCGCGCACGCAGGGCTTCGCATCTTCAATTGATAATTGGCTACAAGCTCATCCCGTGGTATTGCGGGTTTTTAATACCATAATATGGGCAATTGACCGCCCGATTATCAGTTTTGTCATCATAATTTTGACAGTGGCGATTACTTTTAGTATTATTAAAGCCCTAAATCGTTTGCTAGAGATGGCTGGGTTGTCGCTATTACAAGCACCATTTAGGCTGATTAAAACTATATTTAAGTTTGGTTGGTTGGGTAGCTTGGGTATCAAGCAGAAATTTACTAATAAAAATGTTTCTGACTTAGCTTTCAATCAGACAGATACAACTATTGCCGAAAACCCGCAGCAGAGATTAGCAGAAATTTCTCAGAGATTGCAAGTGCTGCAAAAAGAGCATAATGAACTTTTGCAAGAAGCCGCGACAATCTTAAGCCTAAACAAAAGTTAATAGCTCATCCCACGCAGATAAAAAGCTCGATCTTAAATTTATCAAGTCTTAAAAAATTGATGGTAACTCATAGCAAATTAATCGTTTTTGAAGTGTAGCAGGCAGAACTATTTAGAAGTCAATTTATGCAAGCTGCTTAAGCGTAAGTTTTAGCGAAGATAATCGCTTGCATAGATTGTTCTCATCTAGAATCAGAGCTATTTATATAGTTTGCTGTTTTATCCTCTAAGTTTTGCTTCAATAGCGCCTTCTTTAAGCTTTTATGCCCAAATATATGAATAACTGCCAAAGGAAGGTAAAATTATTAGTAGTTGCTTACTTTAATCAGCTTGCTATCAAACTTCATTGTTAGTTCAAAGCAGCAACCTGATGTACGAATTTCGAGCCAGTTCGTTGCAAGCGCCATACTCGCCGCTTGGGGAATGCCTCATCGTAGGTTTAACAAAATAATTGCTGTTTTGTAGGCTAGTAGTTTCCGCTAGTCTATCTACGACTTTCCTTAACCTAATTATGAGCTTTCAAAATCCTTCTATAGGCTCCCAAGATAACACTCAGCCTTTAATTTTAGCTGTCGATGACAATGAAGACAATTTACAATTAATTAGCCAACTATTAACGATTATGGATTGCTGTTTTATTACGGCTCAAGATGGTGAAAGTGCGATAATTATGGCACAAAAGTATCAACCAAAACTAATTTTATTGGATATGATGTTGCCGGATTTGAGTGGAATAAAAGTTGCTAATTGTCTTAAGCAAAATCCACAAACAATGGAAATTTTAATTGTTGCAGTTACAGCTATGGCAAGAGCAGAAGACAAAGAAAATTTTGTGAAGGCAGGTTGTGATGATTGCGTTACTAAGCCTTATGTAATTGATGAATTAGAAGCTATCATTCGCCGCTATATATCTTAGCTGAACTTCTTAGAGTGAAAGGTTTAGATGTTAGGTATTAGGTGTTATATTGCAAAGCAGAAACTAAAAATATAAGACCAAAAACTTAAGATCCAAAGCCTATTGCCAGCCTAGACTAGGGATTGCGAAATTGGGGTGTTTCTGCCAAAATAGCAATAGTAGCACTACGACCTGTCTCTAATTTAGCATTGCTTAGTAGATCAATTACGCCGACTCCAACTACTTCTTCAATTAATGCTTTCAGTTGTGGTTGCAGCGCCTCATCTAGCTCAGAACGTACTTGCTCTGCTAATTCTTGTTGACCGCTATTAACTAAAACTTGCTCTGGTTGAGTGATAGAATCTTCAAGAATAATCGCGATTTTTCCATCAAAAATTTGGCACACTACTCGACTTGGTTTATGTTCTAATTGAGCGCGGTACAAAGATTGAATTCGCTGGGATAGCGTTCTTTCTATTTGTCCGCGTGTAGGGGATGGATTCATAACTATCAAGATTCAGCAGAAATATCTATCGTTAGATAGATGATAAAGTTAAACAGTGTCATTTTATTGAAAATCATAGAAATATATCCAAAGATAGATTTTTATAATTAGCACAATTACTGTAATTCAGGATAGATCAAAATCTTTAAAGTATCGGGTTGAGGAGAAGTTGCTCTGGCAACAGCCGCCGGAAGTTCTTGCAAAGAAAAGCGATCGCTAATCAAAGCATCAACATCAATTCGTTGATTAAAAACAATATCTGCCGCCAAACTTTGCAAGCGATAAGAAGAACTATAACTACCCATCAAATCGATCTCTCGGCGGTAAAGAATATTGGGATTAATCGGAATCTCTAATTGGTCTGGAAACTCAGCAAAAAACAAAATTTTGCCGCCTTTACGAGTGCAATCAAGGGCTTGGAAAAAAGCTTTATCGCTAGGAACAGCAAGCAAAGTAGTATCAACGCCCATGCCATCAGTCATTGCTAGTATGTTGGCAGTTAAATTGGGATCGCGAGCATCAATTGCCGCTTCAGCGCCTACACTCAAAGCTTTTTCTAAACGAGTAGGTAGTAAATCTGTAGAAATCGCTCTACCACCAAAATACTTAATTAACATGATAAACATCAAGCCAATGGGACCTGCGCCAGTGACAAGTACCGATTCACCCGGAGCAATTTGGGCTTTTTTTACAGCTTTGAGACAGCAGTTGGTTGGTTCGACAAAACTTGCTTGTTCAAAACTAGCGCGATCAGGAATGGGGATTAAACCCCCATTACGGACAATATGACCGGGAACTTTGACATACTCGGCAAACCCGCCACCACTAGCATTAAAACCCGCCGTTGTCGAGATATTTTTGTAAATATCGCACATAGAAAAATTGTCATGCAGGCAGTATTGACAGCGCATACAAGGAATATGGTGCATGACAACTACTCTTTGTCCTACTTGCCAATTGCTAACGCTTTCACCTACCTGGGCAATAATTCCTGCCGTTTCATGCCCAAAAATGCGTGGTGGTTCGTAAAGTGGATAAAGAATTTTTTTGATATCTGACTGACATAATCCCACTACCTGAACTTGGACTAAAACTTCATCATTCTCAATAGTTGGTACAGGCAATTCCTCGTAACTTAATTGATTAACGCCTCTAAACACCTGTGCTTTCATAATTTTTTTACTCTTACCCAGCAACTTTAGACTTTAGCAAAAGTCACAGCAAAAAAGGGCATAAGGTGTAAACGCCCTTACTATTGCATCTGTAGAAAGAGTCTCAATCCCTCGTTGGCAAGTAAAATTATACACACCAGTAATTTAGACAATGCTAGGCAAGCTACTCAAAGGACGCTATCAAATTATCGATACCCTCAATGCAGGAGGGTTTTGTCAAACTTATCTAACAAAGGACATCTCTATTGCTGACAGTCCAAGCTGCGTAATCAAACAACTCAAGCAGACATCCAGCAACGTTGCAAATTACCTCCCTACTTTCGATGAGTTACTCGGTAGAGAAGCTGAAGCCCTAAAAAAATTAGGCAACTATGACCGAGTTCCGCAACTATTGGCTCATTTTGAAGAAGACAATGAATTTTATTTAGTTCAAGAATTGATTGTCGGGCATCCCCTAACAGAGGAATTAAATGCTGGCGAACAGTGGAGTGAAACTCAAGTTATAGAGTTATTACACGAAGTATTGAGCATTTTGGAGTACATTCACAGTCAAGGATTGATTCATCGAGACATCAAACCCAGCAATCTAATTAGAAGACAGCGCGATCGCAAATTAGTTTTAATTGACTTTGGCGCAGTCAAGCAAGCTTGGACGCAAGTAATTACTGAAGGTGGCAAAACTTCAACTAATTATGCTTTTGGGATGGCCGCGACTATTGCCATCGGTACGCCAGGTTATGCCCCGCCAGAACAAGAACGAGGTATACCGCGCCCCAACAGCGATATTTATGCGTTAGGAATAATCGCAGTTCAAGCAATTACAGGACTCGAACCCACGCAGATACCAGAAGATCAAGAAACTGGAGAAATATTGTGGCAGCACCACGCCCAAGTTAGCGATCGCCTCACAAAAATCCTCGACAACATGGTACGCTACCACTTCAAAGAGCGCTACCAGACTGCAACAGAAGTAATTCAAGCTTTGCAAGTACAAGAAGATTCTGTTACTCAACCAGTAATAGTCCCAGCGCCAGCTAAAACAAATCGAACAGATTCCCCAATTTTTACTAAAACAATCATGGGCATTGGCTTAGCTATTAGTTTAATGATTGGCGGCTATTATTTAGTAAAAGCCCTTCCCCAACAAGCTGCGCCAATCAAACAATCTGGTTTATTCAAGGGTAATCGCGTCAACAACATTACCTTAGCCCAAACTCTAAAAAGTCATTCTCAGTCTGTTTGGGCGACCGTCATCAGTGCCAACGGGCAGGTTTTGGCAAGCGGTAGCGAAGATAACACCATAAAGGTATGGGATGCCGCTACAGGACAGCTACAGCGTACTTTATCGGGACATAAAGATACCGTTAGAGCCTTATCGATCAGTGGCGATGGAAAGGTTTTAGCGAGCGGGAGTGGAGATACCACAATCAAATTATGGGACTTGCCCAGAGGCAAGCTTATGGGTACATTTTCCGGTCATTCTAGCCCCGTTTGGTCAGTAGCGATTTCTGAAGATGGGCAAACGCTAGTTAGCGCTAGTGAAGATGGTAGTATCAATATTTGGAATCTACGTACAGGTTCTGCCAAAACTATTGAATCGGCGCACAGTAGTCGGATTTTTTCCCTTGTCCTTAACCCTGACGCACAAACTTTTGCTACAGGTGGCAAAGATAAAACTATCAAAATCTGGCATCTGTCAACGGGTGAACCCATTCGGATGATCGCAGCCCATAATGATGCCGTCAGAGTTCTTGCCTATAGCCCTGACGGCAAAAACCTTGCTAGTGGTAGCTGGGATAAAACTATCAAGCTTTGGAACCCACAAACTGGGAAACAATTGCAGACACTAACTGGACATCGCGATCGCATAGTTGCTCTAGTTTTTAGCAACAACGGTCAGCAGTTAGCCAGCGCGGGTATTGAACCCACAATTAAATTGTGGGATGCGAGTAGCGGCGAATTACTCCATAAGTTTACCGCACATTCCGACTGGATTTTATCCCTAGCAACAGTTCCCAGCAACAACAATTTAATTAGCAGTAGCAAAGATCGCACAATCAAAATTTGGCAGCGATAGATTATAGTCAGACAGGGAATGCCCTAAATGAGGCAAACTAGATATATACAGCGCTTACCAATGGCAGCGCTGGATACCAATTTATTTTTTAATTTCTGGTTTGACTGCTCATGATTTGGCCCTTTAAGCCTCGTTTTCAAAAACAAATTGCCCGCATAGAAATTACTGGAGCGATCGCCTCTAATACGCGTGTTCAAGTATTAAAAGCTCTCAAAACTGTTGAGGAGAAACGATTTCCGGCTTTATTACTCCGCATTGATAGCCCTGGGGGTACGGTGGGAGATTCTCAAGAAATTTATAGCGCCCTCAAAAAGCTCCGCGAAAAAGTCAAAATTGTTGCTAGTTTTGGCAATATTTCCGCTTCGGGCGGCGTTTATATTGGCGTAGGGGCAAACCATATTGTGGCAAACCCTGGCACAATTACCGGAAGTATTGGGGTAATTTTGCGTGGCAATAATATAGAACGCTTACTAGAAAAAATTGGGGTTTCGTTTAAGGTAGTTAAGTCTGGTCCCTACAAAGATATTTTGGCATTTGACCGCGAATTAACCGAGCCAGAACAGCATATTTTACAAGAACTAATCGACACAAGTTACCTACAATTTGTGCAAACTGTCGCCGAAGGGCGCAACTTAAGCGTTGAAAAAGTAAAAAGCTTTGCAGATGGGCGAATTTTTACCGGACAACAAGCCCTAGAGTTGGGGGTAGTAGATAGATTAGGTACAGAAGAAGATGCTAGACGATGGGCTGCCGAGTTAGTAGGACTTGACCCTGAGAAAACGAAATGCTACACCTTGGAAGAACGCAAACCATTTTTAAGCCGCTTACTAAATAATCAATCGGGTAAGGCAAGGGCTTTTACTGGCGACTTTAGGCAACTATCGGGTTTAGTTATGGGCAATAATTGGCTGGAGTTTGAACTATCTACCAGTGGTTTGCCACTATGGATGTATCGACCTTAATTGAGGCTGACGATCTAAAACTAAGAAAATATTAAGCCTTCATGTACCCAAAAAACAGCTAATATTACAACAAAAACTCTAAAAGCTATACAGGAGGACTTGGGTGTGGAGTGGCGACTTCAGGCAATTCGGGGGGCAACAACTGCTACAGCGAATACAGTTGAAGCAATTACAGAAGCGGTAACAGAACTTTTGGATGAGACAGAAGCACGAAATCAATTAGATCCAACCCAGATTGTTAGTGCAACTTTCTCTGCTACCCGCGACCTGGATGCTATTTTTCCCGCCGCGATTGCTCGTCACCGCCCGTACTGGGACAATGTACCGATGTTAGATGTCCAGCAGATGCACGTTGCAGGTAGTTTGCAACGCTGCATCCGCTTTTTAATCCTTGTCAATATTCCAACTAATCGCCATAAAGTTTGTCACACCTACTTGCGCGAAGCGCAAAGTTTACGTCCTGATTGGAATTTGTCCCAGCCGCAAATATTTTCTCCTTCACCGATTGGGTAGTGTAAAGTTATCCAGGTAAAGCTTCTTTTTGTCCCGCAAGTTCGCTTGTCTCTATTACTACGGCTTTTTTATGGGGATGAATACCAATAAACAAGTCATAAATAAAGCTCCAAAATTCTCTTTTTTGTAACAACCCCGAAGTTTGATAACAACCCTTAGCATCTAAAAGCGGCTTAGTTGCGTAGTAAGCATTTTGGTAGTTATACCAAGGAATTGAGGGCCATAGGTGATGAATTAAATGATAGTTCTGCCCCATGATCAAGATATTGAGAACTTTACCGGGGTAAACTCTAGCATTTTTCCAGCGATCGCGTTCTTGATGGGGACGATGAGGCAAGTAGTCAAAAAAGAACCCCAAAGCTAACCCAACTATGGCAGTAGGAATAAACCAAAAGTTGAGAATATAACCCAAAAAGTGATACTGAATCGAAACGTAGAAAATAACCGCCACTAAAGCGCGACTAAAAAACCATTCCCACAATTCTTGTTTTTGCCACAGTTGGCGTTTGAAGAAAAATATCTCGTGATATAAAAACCGGACGGGAATCAACCACAATGGTCCGGCGGTAGAAACATAGTGATCGGGATCGTTTTCCGGATCGTTAACGTTGGCGTGGTGTTGCAGATGTACCCGTGTAAATACGGGAAAAGCAAAAGCCAACAATAATGCACTACCATGACCTAAAACAGAATTAATGATGGGGTTACGGTGAGCGGACTTATGACAAGCATCATGAATTACCGTCCCGCAAATATGTAAAGAAATTGTATTTGTTACAAAACAACACCAGTGGGGCCACTCCCAAAGCCAGTAACCAAAATTGGATAAAGCGATCGCACTAATCGCCGCTACAAACATCAGTAACGTCGGATTGCGATCGCCAGGAGGGCTGAGAAATTCCCTAGGGACTGTTGTCAGTGGCTTCTTTGCCTCCGACATGAGCATCTTTGACTCCTTCATAAATTAATCTGCACGTACCAAATAGTACGTCTAATAAGATAATAAAGTTTTGTTTCGCACAAGTCATCCTCCTTATCTCTATAGAGGTAGCCTAATGACGATATAATTGCGAAGCAAAATGGCACAAAACACATTACAGTAAGGCTGCAAGCAAGCTTTGAAAGCGGCAGTGAAGAAAAAGTAGTAGGCAGAAGTTAAATAAAATTCGCCTTGTGTCCCCTTTACCTTCCCTTGTCACCTTCCCTTGTCCCTTTCTCCAAATTTAGGCTTTATGCAACTAAGAGATTCTCAACGCCGAACAAAAATTGTCGCTACAATCGGACCTGCTACCAGTACGCCAGAAGTATTGAAAGCAATTATAGAAGCAGGAGCAACGACTCTACGACTGAACTTTTCTCACGGTACTCACGCCGATCATCAACGAAGCGTGCGCTTAATCCGGCAAATTGCCTTTGAACTAAATCAGCCTGTAGGCATTCTTCAAGACTTACAAGGACCAAAAATTCGTCTAGGTAAGTTTGAAACTGGTGCGATCGAACTAAAAAAAGGCGACTTATTTACCTTAACTAGCAACTATATAGTTGGCACGCAAACTATTAGCTGCGTGACTTACGATCTTTTAGCCAAGGAAGTACCTTGTGGGGCGGCAATTTTGCTTGATGATGGTCGAGTAGAGATGCAGGTCGAAGAAATAGATCGCCCAAACAAAAACTTGCACTGTCGCGTTGTTGTGGGTGGAATGCTCTCCAACAACAAGGGTGTCAACTTTCCAGGAGTTTATTTGTCTATCAAGGCACTCACCGACAAAGACCGGGAAGATCTAATTTTTGGTTTAGATCAAGGTGTAGATTGGATAGCTTTGTCTTTTGTCCGCAATCCTCAAGACGTACTAGAAATCAAAGAACTAATCTCTAACGCCGGGAAGCAAGTCCCAGTAATTGTCAAAATTGAGAAGCATGAAGCCATTGAGCAAATGGAGGCAATTTTAGCCCTCAGCGATGGAGTAATGGTTGCTAGAGGTGACTTAGGCGTAGAACTCCCCGCCGAAGATGTCCCAATTCTCCAAAAGCGGCTAATTGCTACCGCAAATCGGCTAGGAATTCCGATTATTACCGCAACTCAAATGCTCGATAGTATGGTTACTAGCCCCCGTCCAACTCGCGCGGAAGTGTCGGACGTAGCAAATGCCATCTTAGATGGAACCGATGCCGTCATGCTGTCCAATGAGACGGCAGTAGGCAAGCACCCCGTAGAAGCTGTCGCAACAATGGCACGAATTGCCACGCGAATTGAGCAATTTCCCGCTTTAGCCGCTACCAATGCCAACCTCAAAGATACTCGTCAGTCGATTCCCAATGCCATTAGTCAAGCAGTAGGGCAAATTGCCGAACAATTAGATGCTGCCGCAATTATGACTTTAACCAAAACGGGTTCTACTGCTCGTAATGTTTCTAAATTTCGTCCCCGCAACCCAATTTTGGCTGTAACTCCTCACGTAGATGTCGCTAGACAGTTGCAGCTAGTATGGGGAGTAAAACCTTTGTTGGTATTAGATTTACCTTCGGCGGGTCAAACTTTTCAAGCGGCAATTAATGTAGCTCAAGAAAAACAATTGCTATCCGAGGGCGATTTGGTCGTCATGAGCGCCGGGGCGCTACAAGGAGTAGCAGGCTCGACAGATCTAATTAAGGTAGAAATTGTCACTGCCGTACTAGGTCAAGGCATCGGGCTTGGTTTAGGATCGGTAAGCGGTCGTGCTAGGGTGGCTCATACTGCTATGGATGTAGGTAACTTTAACCCTGGAGAGATATTAGTAGCACCGCGCACCAGTGCAGATTTTATTGAGGCAATTCGCAAAGCTGCGGGTATCATCACTGAAGATGAAAGTCTGACAAGTCATGCCGCAATTATTGGGTTGCGCCTTGGCGTTCCGGTAATTGTGGGTGTAAAACAAGCAACTCAAGTGATTCGAGATGGCACAATTTTGACTTTAGATATGCAGAGGGGTCTGATTTACTCTGGTACAGTTAAAAACAGCTAATGGAACGGGTACTTAAAACTGGCATTGGTTGGCGAATTGGCTGGAATCCACAAGCAGTCGAGTTTAAAGGATTAATAGGTACAGATGATTGGGCAATTGAACTTACAGAGGGGGAGTTGCAAGACTTTTGCCGCTTGTCTATGCAACTAGCCCAGACCATGAACCAGCTAAACAGCGAATTGATGGATGAAGAAAAAATTACTTGTGAAGCGCAAAGTAATTTACTTTGGCTAGAAGTTGCTGGCTATGCTCATAGCTACAATTTACGATTAATTATCTTAAACGGACGTTGCGCCGAAGGTAGTTGGAACGAATCAGCCGTTAGCGGTTTATTGCAAGCCGCGCAAACTCTGCAAGTTTTTTAGTTAGTTATTGCTCAAAATTTGTGTTAGTATAGTTTCTCTGGCACGGGGCGTAGCGCAGCTTGGTAGCGCGCCACTTTGGGGTAGTGGAGGTCTTGGGTTCAAATCCCAACGTTCCGATTTTATTAAGTTAGGCAAATCTGCCCTAGTTTCGAGAATATGTGTAAAGGTATGTTTCCCTGGGGAAGCATACCTATTTTTGGTTTAATCAATTCCGGCACGAATTAAAACAGAAATTACGTCCAGCAAGAAGCTGGCAAACTCAAAAGGTAGATCGTTGCATGGGTAAAGCTTAGACCTATAACCATTTGTATTTTGGTAGCTGTCGCCAGCTATGTTAACTGCGGTGGTTCTACAAGCAAATTATTTAAATGCACCTGAGAAAAGTTGTGGCGCGAATTTTTAATGATCGCGATTTTCCAAGAATTAACCCTATATAGTTACTCATTGTTATGGCTTGCTCTGCCTATTTTTTATTATAAAACTGCTAAAGCTGCAATACAGATGTTTTGAGAAAACCTACTAATTCCACAAGTTCTTCTCAGCTTTGCACAGAGCATTATCCCTGTTCTAAGACAGTCTGAAAAAAGAGTATAGATAGTAATTAATAATTTTGGTTGTCCCTACCTAATCCTCTTAATTCTCAAATGCAATTTCTTCACATTATCTTTTTATTGGGTGCAAATCTATGTAAATATACTGACTCGATTTATAGGTAGAAGCGCGATCGCTGCAAGTAAGACCAATTTATCTAGACACTGCAACCACTCTAAAATTCCAATGTCCAAGGACAGTAGATTAGTTTGCTCGGAGTAATCCTCTCTCCAGCCTCGAATTAGAGAGTATTATTTAAGCTTTTTACCTCAACCACCTAACAATTTTTTGTAGATGCAGTATATATACCTCCAGTATATATGCGGCAATCTAGCTTAAATTCAATTTTTAAGTTGAGATAAATCCGTAAAATCTCGCTTTGTTACTCTTAATAATTGCATTATCTTTATGTTATGGGTTGGTTTTGTGAAGCTTTCATGCAGCTTTATCAGTTTTATAATAAAAAATAGGCAGAGCAAGCCATAAAA
>QQTW01001707.1_pt1 | contig 15619 bp, 13 predicted proteins | sample 1904831 | NCBI WGS metagenome assembly QQTW01 (sample SAMN09435610, study PRJNA476489) | Subsurface metagenome, whole genome shotgun sequencing project. | reverse complement strand
TGCGGCACGTACTGTATGCACTCCATCCGTAGGCACATGGAGGCCTCGGGAGAGCACCGACTTGGGAGAAAATTGTTTGGTAGGCAATTTCGCTTGAGGGCCCCCCGGTCGATAAGATGAGCCACGCTGCAGGAACGTCAGGAATATCGGGCCTTCATTTGCATGACAGAGGAAGTCATGACAGCCATGCTTCTTCGTTTCTCTTCTATCTTTAGAAAGCGTTTGCCATGTTTGCTGTACCGTGAGTATGGAGAAGAGAGTGTTTGCCACTCGCGTGAAAAATGCGTCCCTGGATTGGGCGGTAGATGCAGTTATGTACGGCGGAGACACCAGAGAGGTGATCTGTTATGACGACGGTAGTTGGCAAGCGGCCGGCATGTCAAGCCGGGTGCTTGCCGGACCGCGTGCGTTGCGAATTGCAGGAGGCCTGGAGAGTGTGGAGAGTGGAGGGATGCAATTGAGATTGATCGTTAATTATGGCATCGCTATCAGAATAGAGGCAAGAAAGTAGCAAGGATTTGCACTGCCAACGCCGGAAACAGGAGTCTCTGCCTCTTTCCGCTCTTCCTGCACTCGGCAACTGATAGGCGTCCGCTGCAGTGGTAAAGAGGCGGTTGCAGGGCTTTTGCCGCCCCGACCGCGCCGGAGCAGCCGGGCCACTCGGTGCCAGCAGTGCCAGCAACACCGTACACACGGCCAAGGGAGATTGTCGGTAGCTTCTACCTGTGAAAGACGAGTAACAGCCCGCAGATCCCAAGTCCTCTGTACGCCCCTCCCTCCTTATCCAAGGAATCAGGATTCCACTTTCCCTCTGGCCCCCCCCTTGGCCCTGACTGGCAAAGCGCCGTCTGCCCAACTCACTCATCAACCCCCTTGGCCTTTCCCCCCATTCCATGGTTCCGCTTCTTTCTCGGCTCCGTCATTCCCCTTCTCTCTCGACAGAGGCCTCCTTCTTCTCCTGCCCATTCGTTCCTCCTCCATACATCTTTCCTCTCTCTGTCTCCTGTCTCATCTTCACCTCCTCCCCTTCCATCCTCTTCTCTTTTTCCTTTGCCCTTTGCGACACTCACACTCGCTCGAATTGGAGGCAGGCCTGACTGGCCACCGCACAACGTCGGCTCAGATCCAGATCGTTGAGTCCCAATCGTTTGTGTGGGTGGAACTGCCTGTTGCGGTCGTTTGTACCCGACAGCGTCTTCGCTGGCCACACGCGCCCCAACTTCAACACACTCCAAACCGGCTCCAACGCGCGTCTCGCCGGATAATCAACAACACAACAACCTCTCTCTCACCATTGCCGAATCCAATTACTAGGATACGGCAATCACTTAATAATAGACCGACCGAACTCTTGACTTCTCCAACTGCAAGCTGTCACGGTACACCGTCCTCTGTGAGGCATCGCATTCGTTCAAACCTCTCAGCTTGTAGGTGTCAAGTCGGATCCTGCACTCGGAACTCAAACGACTAATGTTCTGGTTTCTAGGTCCAGGCACTCGTTCACCGATCTGACATTACGAACATTTCCTGCATTTGTCCATCTGTAATGAGAGCGAACTGAAGTGAGTTGCACAGTTTCATGCTCTTGTCGTTTGCGGTTCACTGCGATTCTCGCTGCAGAGCCACTTACATTCACTCACCTCGCTTCCGAATCTCTGTGTGATCGTCAAAATCAAAGTCTGACTCGAGTCCAGAACCTGACTTTGCGTTAATCCGTCATCATGTCCGGACAACCGCAAGGAGGTCACTACGACGAGGGCTATTCGCACGCTCCTCAGGCGACCGACTCGTACTACCACGATGACAATCAGGGCTACTACGACCAGGGCCAAGAATATCAACAACCGCAGGGCGATGGGTACTACGACGATGGGTCAGTCGCAACATCGCGCATCGTGAGAACATGGCTGACTGTTGCAGCAGTGGTTACTACACCGCGGACGCCCAACAAGGCCAGTACCAGCAGGACGGCTACTACGAGGGCAACCAGGGTTATCAGGATGACTACTATGACGCCCAGTACTACGATCAGGGCGCCCCTGGTCAGGCCCAGGGCTACAGCCAGAACAACGGCTACAGGTATGGGTGTGCCGCGATGTCTTGGATTGAACCTTGGTACTGACTTGACGTTAGTGCCAAACCAAAACGGAGAGGCCACGACTCTGAAGAGGACTCGGAGACCTTCAGTGACTTCACCATGAGGTCCGACATGGCTCGCGCAGCGGAGATGGACTACTACGGTCGTGGCGATGAGCGTTACAACAGCTACAACGACGGCAATGGCGGTGGTCGTGGATACCGACCTCCCTCCTCGCAGGTTTCGTACGGCGGTAACCGCTCCTCTGGCGCTTCGACGCCCATCTACGGCATGGATTATCCCAACGCTCTCCCCGCCGGCCAACGCTCGCGAGAGCCGTATCCGGCCTGGACGTCTGACGCCCAGATTCCGCTGTCGAAGGAGGAGATTGAAGACATCTTTCTCGATCTGACTGCAAAGTTCGGTTTCCAGAGGGACAGCATGAGGAACATGTACGACCATCTCATGACGCTTCTGGACTCTCGTGCTTCGCGCATGTCTCCCAACCAGGCTCTTCTGTCTTTGCACGCCGACTACATTGGCGGCGACAATGCCAACTACCGTCGCTGGTACTTTGCCGCTCACCTCGATCTTGATGATGCGGTCGGTTTCGCCAACATGAACCTGGGCAAAGCCAGCCGTCGGACCAAGAAGGCCCGCAAGGCCGCAAAGAAAAAGGCGGACGCTGCCAACCCCCAAAATGAGGAGCAGACGCTGGAGGCCATGGAAGGTGACAACAGTCTCGAGGCTGCCGAGTATCGGTGGAAGACCCGCATGAACCGGATGTCGCAGCACGACCGTGTGCGGCAGATTGCTCTCTACCTCCTCTGCTGGGGCGAAGCGAATCAGGTCAGGTTCACGCCAGAGGCTCTCTGCTTCATCTTCAAGTGTGCGGACGATTACCTTCAGTCACCGGCGTGTCAGAACAAGGTCGAGCCCGTCGAGGAGTTCACCTACCTTAACAACGTCATCAGTCCCCTCTATCGCTACATCCGTGACCAAGGGTACGAGATCATGGACGGCAAGTACGTCCGACGCGAGCGGGATCACGACGAGATCATCGGGTACGACGATATCAACCAGCTGTTCTGGTACCCCGAGGGCATCGAGCGTATCGTCATGGAGGACAAAACCCGCATCGTCGACTTCCCCGCAGCTGAGCGTTACGAGAAGCTCAAGGATGTCAACTGGAAGAAGGTTTTCTTTAAGACCTACAAGGAGACGCGCTCGTGGTTTCACTTGCTCGTCAATTTCAACCGTATCTGGGTCATTCACGTCACCACCTTCTGGTTCTACACCGCTTTCAACTCTCCGACGCTCTACACCGCAAACTACGAACAGGAACTCGACAACAAGCCCAAGGCTGCCGCTCAATGGTCTGCCGTCGCTCTCGGCGGAACCATCGCGTCGCTCATCATGATCTTCGCCACCATCTTCGAGTGGGCTTATGTTCCCCGGAAATGGGCCGGTGCGCAGCATCTCACGAAGCGGTTGTTCTTCCTGCTCGCCGTCCTCGTCGTCAACGTGGGACCGAGTGTGTACATCTTCGGTATCAATGCGGACGGCAAGATTCCCTTGATCCTCGGAATCGTGCAGTTCCTCATCGCGCTGCTCACCTTCTTCTTCTTCTCGGTCATGCCTCTTGGTGGCCTTTTCGGAAGCTATCTCTCCAAGAACTCTCGTCAGTACGTCGCCAGCCAAACGTTCACGGCCAGTTATCCTCGCCTTCGCGGTAACGACATGTGGATGTCATACGGGCTGTGGGTTTTGGTCTTCGGTGCCAAGCTGGCTGAATCGTACATCTACCTGACACTGTCGCTCCGTGACCCGATCCGTATCTTGTCGACGATGCCTATCCAGTCCTGCCTCGGAGACGCAATCGTGGGGAACATCCTCTGCATGCATCAGCCGAAGATCCTGCTTGGTCTCATGTTCTTTACCGATCTGATTCTGTTCTTCCTAGATACTTTCCTGTGGTACATTATCTGCAACATGCTGTTCTCTGTTGCCCGGTCGTTCTACCTCGGTGTTTCGATCTGGACTCCTTGGAGGAACATCTTCGCTCGACTGCCGAAGCGTATCTACTCCAAGATCCTGGCAACGACGGATATGGAGATCAAGTACAAGCCGAAGGTGCTCATCTCTCAAATCTGGAACGCTATCGTCATTTCCATGTACAGAGAACATCTTCTCGCCATCGACCACGTGCAGAAGCTGCTGTACCATCAGGTTCCTTCGGAACAAGAGGGCAAGAGGACTCTGCGGGCCCCAACGTTCTTCGTCTCCCAGGAAGATCTTTCTTTCCAGACCGAGTTCTTCCCGAAGAACAGCGAGGCGGAACGCCGTATCTCTTTCTTCGCGCAGTCGCTCTCCACGCCAATTCCCGAGCCTGTTCCGGTTGACAACATGCCAACTTTCACGGTCATGATCCCTCACTACAGCGAAAAGATTCTGCTTTCTCTGCGTGAGATCATCCGCGAGGACGAGCCGTACTCTCGTGTCACTCTTCTCGAGTACTTGAAGCAGTTGCATCCTCACGAATGGGATTGCTTTGTCAAGGACACCAAGATTCTGGCTGACGAGACCTCTCAATTCAACGGCGACTACGAGAAGAGCGAGAAGGATACCGCCAAGAGCAAGATCGACGACCTTCCGTTCTACTGCATTGGTTTCAAGTCCGCTGCTCCGGAATACACTCTTCGCACTCGTATCTGGGCATCGCTTCGCTCGCAGACTCTGTATCGTACCATTTCCGGGTTCATGAACTACAGCCGTGCCATCAAGCTCCTGTACCGCGTCGAGAACCCTGAGGTTGTTCAGATGTTCGGCGGCAACTCCGACAGACTCGAACGCGAACTGGAACGCATGGCCCGACGCAAGTTCAAGATTGTCGTATCCATGCAACGGTATGCCAAATTCTCCAAAGAGGAACGCGAGAATACCGAGTTCCTGCTCCGTGCCTATCCGGACCTTCAGATTGCCTACTTGGATGAAGAGCCACCGGTCAACGAGGGCGAAGATCCGCGTCTGTACTCTGCTTTGATCGATGGTCACTCCGAGATCATGGAGGATGGCATGCGTCGTCCCAAGTTCCGCGTGCAACTGTCTGGCAACCCGATTCTTGGCGACGGAAAGTCCGACAACCAGAACCACTGCATCATCTTCTACCGTGGCGAGTACATCCAGCTGATCGACGCTAACCAGGACAACTACCTCGAGGAGTGTCTCAAGATCCGAAGTGTTCTGGCGGAATTCGAAGAAATGACCACGGACAATGTCTCCCCTTATACCCCAGGCCTTGCAAACACCAAGTTCAACCCGGTTGCCATTCTCGGTGCTCGCGAGTACATCTTCTCCGAGAACATCGGTATTCTCGGTGACGTCGCGGCCGGCAAGGAACAGACTTTTGGTACCATGTTTGCTCGGACTCTCGCGAAGATTGGCGGCAAGCTGCACTACGGTCATCCTGATTTCCTCAACGGCGTCTACATGACTACGCGTGGAGGTGTCTCCAAGGCTCAGAAAGGATTGCACCTGAACGAAGATATCTTTGCCGGTATGAACGCGCTCATTCGAGGTGGCAGAATAAAGCACTGCGAGTACTACCAGTGCGGCAAGGGTCGTGATCTTGGCTTTGGCTCCGTCCTGAACTTCACCACCAAGATCGGAACCGGTATGGGCGAACAGATGCTGTGTCGGGAATACTACTACCTTGGAACCCAGCTTCCTCTGGATCGCTTCCTGTCCTTCTACTATGCTCATCCCGGCTTCCACATCCAGAATCTCTTCATCATCCTCTCGGTGCAGCTGTTCATGTTTGTCCTCATCAACTTGGGCGCTCTGCGACACGAAACTATCGTCTGCAAGTATAACAGGGACGTCCCGATCACGGACCCCCTGTTGCCCACCGGATGCAAGAACCTTGTCCCCATCTTCGACTGGGTGGAGCGATGCATTCTCTCAATCTTCATCGTCTTCTTCATCTCGTTCGTGCCGCTGGTGGTCCAAGAGTTGTGGGAGCGTGGCTTCTGGCGTGCGGCGACCCGTTTCGCCAAGCACTTCTCGTCTCTGTCGCCGCTGTTCGAGGTTTTCGTCTGCCAGATCTACGCCAACGCGCTTCACACGGATCTATCGTTCGGTGGAGCCCGATACATCGGTACCGGCCGTGGTTTTGCGACGGCCCGCATCCCGTTCGGCGTCTTGTACTCTCGCTTCGCCAGCCCGTCCATGTACTTGGGCGCTCGCTCACTGATGATGTTGCTCTTCGCCAGTCTGACCGTGTGGGGAGCGTGGCTTCTCTACTTCTGGGTGTCGCTGCTCGCGCTTTGCATCTCTCCGTTCCTCTTCAACCCGCATCAGTTTGCGTGGAACGACTTCTTCATCGACTACAGGGAGTACCTCAGGTGGCTCTCTCGAGGAAACACTCGGTCCCACGCCGCTTCCTGGATCGGTTTCTGTCGTCTATCGCGAACTCGCATCACGGGCTACAAACGCAAGGCTCTCGGAGATCCCTCCTCCAAGTTGTCCGGTGATGCTCCCAGGGCCAAGTTCACCAACATCTTCTTCAGTGAAGTCGTTGGGCCTCTGTTCTTGGTGGCCGTCACGTTGGTGCCGTACTTGTTCATCAACTCGCAGACCGGTGTCACGGAGGATACGAACCCAGACTTCAACGGCAAGATCGAGGCAACCAATGCTCTGATTCGTGTTGGTCTCGTCGCGTTCGGCCCCATCGCTGTCAACGCTGGCGTGCTCCTGGGTCTCTTCGGCATGGCGTGCTGCATGGGTCCCCTCCTGAGCATGTGCTGCAAGAAGTTCGGCGCCGTGCTGGCCGGCATCGCGCACGGTGTCGCCGTCGTCTCGCTCTTTGCCTTTTTCGAGGTCATGTTCTTCCTGTCGGGCTGGAACTTTTCGCGGGCGCTGCTCGGCATGATCACCGTCATCGCCATCCAGCGCTTCTTCTACAAGCTCATTATCGCGCTGGCCCTGACGCGCGAGTTCAAGGCCGACACGGCCAACATCGCCTGGTGGACCGGCAAGTGGTATACCATGGGCTGGCACACCATCTCCCAGCCCGGCCGCGAGTTCCTCTGCAAGATTACCGAGCTGGGCATGTTCGCTGCCGACTTCATCTTCGGGCACATCCTCCTCTTCGTCATGTTGCCTGCCCTGTTGGTTCCGTACATTGACACGGTGCACTCGGTCATGCTTTTCTGGCTGCGACCAAGGTACGTGACGGTCCATCTCAACCCCTAAATGAACAAAGCTAACATCTCGCAGCCGTCAAATCCGGCCTCCGATCTACTCGCTGAAGCAGACCAAACTCCGCAAACGCAGAGTGATCCGCTACGCGATCCTCTACTTCATCATGCTCGTGGTCTTCGTTCTCCTGATCGCCGGCCCGCTCATCGCATCGCCGTACATCGGCACCTTCGAAATCCCGCTCAAGCTCATGCAGCCCACCGGGCTGTCGAACAACGACACCCACAGCACCGAAACCGGCACAGCCGTCAGCGGCGCGCGGGAGACCGGCACGACCGATCGGGAAGATCGGGGAAATCGTGGCAACAGAAACAACCGCGATCGCGATCGTGAGGAGAGACTGCTACGATACCATTTCTAATCTCGAAACACCGGGTTTAATGGGATTGTAAGAAAAGCAAAGGAGTTTCCCTGATACCACAGCGGACCCCCGGGCGGCGCACTGTACCAACAACCAAAACCCGAGTAAACGGCTGAGAGGGTCGAGCTTGCGGTAATAACGGCCCTCACCAACACCCACATCCTCTCCGTAATGATTGCGCCGGCCCTTCCTTTGGCTTCCTCCCGTCGGAAGAAAAAACACTTCAACCCTTCCCTCTGCGGAGAAGCGGTCTCTACATAATTTTTTTCATCTGTGGTCTTTGGGTGGCGGGGATTGGGTCCTCTATAGATGTACGATGCCTTGCAGTCTTTTTTGTTGTTGTCCTCTCTTGCATTCGTTGCCATGGGCACTTGTTTGACTTTTCTCCCCCTCCTAGCCTAATGCAAGGTCAAGGGCCTCAGCTTTGTTTCCTTCTTCATCTTCGGTTCTGCCGCCGCTGCCCCTTTGCACACTTGCACATAAACAAGGAATTACGACCGATGACGGTCGGGAGTACTAGCTGTTATATAGTCGAATGCATTCACCTATGAAATCGCTTGTGTCTTGGGTAGTGATCTGTGAGAAGTTGACGGAGTATCTGCGCTTTGAACGGCACAATGCTACGATGATATTACCAGACTCGACAAAACTTTATCTTGAATCTCGATTGGATATCAGGCATCCCTCAGCTATCACGCTTGCAGTGTATGTAGAAAACATGCAGTCAGGGGCACCTGGGCAGGGCGTGGAATTTCGCTGACTAAGCCGACTCTAACCAATCCCGACTTCGGGAGGTCGGCCTCGGCGGGTCCACGCGCTCTCCTAAAGTTTCATGATATATTCCCAGGAAACCCTGCATGGAACAGCAGCAGCGGTAGCAGCACCTTCAGGCTTCACCTCCACCATCACCACCTCCACCCACCTACCCATCCAACCTCTCTCTCACAATGGACATCCACGACGCGCAGACGCTGCTGGTGCGCCTGCTCGACGACGCGGCGACGCAGTTCCAACGCGTGCCGGGCTCGGCCATGCTCGTGCGCTACATCAAGTCGAGCTACCAGAACGACCCCGTCCGGTCCGCCGTCGAGCTGTTTCTGTTCCTGTTCGCGCTGCGGTATCTGCTGGCGCCGAAGTACTCGACGCATAGGCAGAAGAGGAAGTTTGTGGAGTTGGCGGAGCATGTAGGTTTTTTTTTAACTTTGGGGTTGGGCATGCGGGGGAAGGGGGAAGGGGAAAGGGAATGGGGGGAAGGGAGGAGATGGGACAAAGAGAAAATGGTGTTGCGAAAGGAAAAGAGTCGGTGGATAGGGTCGCGGGATCAATCATGCTGACGGGAGTCGTGCGCAGGAGATTGACGAGCTCATCGAGGACTGGACGCCGGAGCCGCTCGTGCCTCCCGAGACGTCGTTCGAGGAAGCCGACAACGCAAAGAGGCCTGTCATCGTCGGGTATGTGATATTCTGCTCCGCAAGAGTCAATTGAGATGCACTGCTAACCGATGTCTTCCGACCACAGCCCCTCGGGCCCCAAATCCAAGCTCTCCAACGGCCGCACCGTGACCAACCTGGCCTCCTACAACTTCTACAACCTCATCGGCAACGAGTCGCTGAAAGAAAAAGCGATCCAGACGCTGCGCACCTACGGCGTCGGGCCCTGCGGCCCGCCGGGCTTCTACGGCACCCAAGACGTGCACATGCGGACGGAGGCCGACGTCGCCGCGCACCTGGGCGTGCCCGCGTGCATAGTCTATGCGCAGGCGTTCTCCACCATCTCGAGTGTCATACCGGCGTTTTCGAAACGGGGGGATATCATCGTGGCGGACAAGGCGGTCAACTTTGCGGCGCGCAAGGGGATTCAGATCTCGAGGAGTACGGTCAGGTGGTTTGAGCATAATGATATGGAGGATTTGAAGAGGGTGCTGGAGAGGGTCGTGCTGGAGCAGGCGAAGAAGCCGCTGACGAGGAGGTTTATTGTCACCGAGGGCATGTCTGAGAATGTGGGCGATGTGGTTGATCTGCCGAAGCTGGTAGGCCGAATCTCTTCTTTTACGAGTAAAGAGATGGCTTGATATCTCAGCATCATCTACGCGCCACACTAGGCTGGAATGTGCTAACAATCTGATAACCCCAGATCGAGCTCAAATCGCGCTACAAGTTCCGCCTAATCCTGGACGAGACGTGGTCCTACGGCGTCCTCGGCCGCAGCGCGCGCGGCGTGACAGAAGAGCAGCGCGTCGACCCGCGCGAGGTCGACATGATCATCGGCTCACTAGCAGGCCCGCTGTGCGCCGGCGGGGGTTTCTGCGCCGGCTCGCGCGAGATCGTCGAGCACCAGCGGATCTCGGCCGCGGCGTACACGTTCTCGGCGGCGCTGCCGGCCATGCTGGCGACGGCCGCCAGCGAGACGATTGCGATGCTGCAGGAGACGCCCGACATGCTTGTGGGGCTGAGGGAGGGCGCGCGGGCGATGCGGGCGCAGCTGGATCCGAGGAGTGACTGGGTGGTGTGTACGAGCGCGGTGGAGAATCCGGTGTTGTTGCTGGTGCTCAAGAAGGAGGTTGTTGCCGCGAAGAGGTTGAGTGTCGAGGATCAGGAGTGGCTGTTGCAGGATGTGGTGGATGAGGTGAGTGCTTTGAATGTGCTATCGCGTTGCCGGTCTACAGCTTTGCGCTTTACCTCTTTTTGCCGTGATCTCTATTACTGACGACGGTTCTGCGTGTCAGGCTCTCGCAAACGGCGTGCTCATCACCCGGCTCAAGCGCATGCCGGTTGCTCTGGGCGCCGGGCTTCGCGATCAGGGCTGGCAGCCGCAGCCGGCGTTGAAGCTCTGCGTCACGATCGGACTGTCGAAGAAGGAGATTGAAAAGGCAGGAGTCGTGATCAGGCATGCCATCACGAAGATTGTCACCAAGCGGAAGCCGTGACGATGGGCCCTTGATGGGTGACGGTATGGAGTTCAATTCGTGTGTAAATATATGGGAAGGATGGGATACGTAATTACTAATTGTATACTGAAAGGCATGTCCTATGTACAACTTCCTTATTCAACATTGGAAATAGAGAATGAGGGCGAGTTTGAGCTTTGTCCAATTTATACTGCGTTGCTAGCGGTCGAGTTGTTTACACCAAACAACGGCGGCAACGTGGGAAAGGATCTCCGGGAGCAACCAGCCACGTCCCGAGGTCCCGCCGCCATCGCCCGGTCGCCCGTCGCTTCACAACAAGAAAGCCAACAGGGTTACGTCAGGCATTCCCTGAGCATTCCGACCCCGTCAACCTCCATCAGCATTATATCCTCATCTTCTACAATTCCTTCTTCCACTCTCGCTTCATTATCTCATCCAATCCTCGACGTTACGCAAACCCCCCGTTCGCACCGAGTCCCCCCAGTCCGCAACGCATACGTACCCCGCCGTGCGTCGCAGCGTGCAAGGGCTCGACTTCGTGGCATCAGCGGATTGACTGCCGCCGGACCACACGCATCGCAGTGTCACGTACATCCCTGCGCGACAGCGAAAAGGTCGTCCTTATTGTCCGCGGCGACGGTCGTACAACGTGGCGCGCGTCTGGGTTGGATCATAAAAGGGACGGTCCGCTGCGAAGGGAACGGGAAAGGGTCCTGGATTGAGTGAGGGATCGGAGAAGACATACAGAGCATCGCGCGAGGTGGACTATCGTCGACACCGTCCCGGAAAGTGCTGTACTTCGAATTGTCCTCGGAAGGGTTCTTGCGCCGGTTGACGCTTGCTCGCAAACGGTCTGCACTCGGCCGCTTTACTTGATTGAACCGCATCGCATCGACAATCAGCCGCAGGAGGAATCTCAGTCGCAATGGCGCGCTCGATCGTGTCCTCGGCCGTCGTCGTGCGCCAGCGGTACTACTGGCCGGACGCGCAGCTGAACATCTGGACCATCGTCATGCTTGCCACCGCCGGCACCATCCTTGGCGTGTTTGCGAACTTCATGTCGATTCAGGAGACGATGCGATTGGGGACGCCTTGGTAAGTGGACAGTTTGTGTGGACTTGCGAGCTTGTTGAGAGGAAGAACGGATGATTCCGTTGAATTGATTGATTGATTGATGTAAATACACTGACGATGGACGACCCGCTGACCCAATATCCAGGCTCTTCCCCTACGGCGTCACCGTCGGCTCACTCACCATCGTCTTCATCATCATCGAGCTTATCCTGATCGCGCAGCGGCGCCTGCTCCCGGGCGTCATGATCCTGCTCTCCTTCATCCTGCTCGTGCTCTATCTCGCCGGCACCATCGAGACCTCCATCCAGCTGTTCGGGTCCGAGGGCAACGTCAACGGCAACTGCGACCGCTACGTCGATAACCAGAAAAGCACCGGTCCGACGCTGAATACCCTGGCTTGGTTGCAGCAGAACAACATCTGTGAGTGATGTCCTTTAGCTGCTTGTGGAGTCGGGGTGTGAATAGAGACTAATGAGTCTTGCAACAGGCCAATCCTGGATGGCTGCCTTTGCGTTCTGGATCGTCGGCGACGTCTTCCTCGTCTGGATGATCGTCATGGCGGTGCAGGTCAGCCGCAATGCGTACGAGTGAGGTCGTCACCGCCATCCAATTCTCCAACCCATCTCCACAAAACGTTCCCATGTTCTCGCCACATCCATCTCTACTTCTTTCGGACCTTTCTCGCCTCATCACACCTCGTTTGTGTCAGACGACTATCTCTTGTTTTCGCCCGGGGACCGGTATGTGTCCAGAGGATGTCTTGTATGTACCGGCAGTCTTGTTTCTTGGGTGTTCACTTTCGCATCTTGCACCAGGCGTATTTCTAGAGTCGAGAGCGGTGTCGGCTCTGTGGCCCTGCCTCGCCATGTGTCTATATGGCGTCAGAGGCGTGGCTTGGATACAGCCTGGAGGTGCATCTGGGACATACACGTTGGTCGGCTCGTAACGCAGGGTCTATATAAAATCTGTGTCACGCTGTGGAGATGGCGGCCTTGTCTTATATAGTTGGAAGATGCTCGCATTGAAATCTATCGACTTCGGATACTTGACATCTGGTCCCTGCAACACCAAGGATTGTTCGATGCCTTCGTGCCAATACATTGCCACATTGAACGATTCTGCATCTCAGCTTCACTCCGGAGGTGCTCGTGCCTGAGCGGCCGGCCGTTGGAGAGCATGAAGTCCTGAGGGTTATCGCTGTTGGGTATGATGGTGGAGACTCTCACTCTTTTCTCCTTCTCATTTCTCTATGTGCTTCAACCGGACAGGCTTTTCTGGTGTTCACTCTACTCGGGCTGGCCGCGACCTAGAGCAGTTTCCCCAAGCTTGACGAAAGTGTCGCCGGTACCACCGGCGCCGGCTTGGCCTACAGAATGTTTCCGAGCGTGCCGAGTCAGTCCGGCTTTTCATACCGATTGCGCCGAAGCCTTCCAAGGTTGACAGATGGTGCAGTAGTGGATGGGGCAGGACTGAACTGTCCGTGAGGTGGCTAGAGTCGATCCATAATCCGATACCCATCTGGGCATACTCCAGAATTTGTGTGCTTGTCTACAGCGGCCTGATCTTGATTGGCCGCTCTATGTGCATGGAACAGCATCACTCACATTGTCCCCTACTTTCCCCGGCCCATCGCAAAGGTCGTCATTTGCGTGAAAAGAAGCTTCTAACCTCGTAAGCGGGCTGATAAGCGAGGAGCATCGAACATCAAACAGTCGAAATGATCGACAGGAGAAATCGAGTCAAGGGTCTTTGGCGCTCATGTACAGAGAGCTACAGCGAAACGTCATTCCGATCTGAAACCAAAAAAGTAACTCAAGAACCACCTAGAATTAGATGAGATGAAGAGCAGATATGTGATCATATATATACTAAATCGAATGCTTTTCCTTGCAATCCTTCAGCTATTCCATCATCTCCAGCCAGAAATCAATCATCATGCGTTTCTCGCTCGCTGCGTTCTGTCTGCTCACGACTCTGCTGGGATCTGCTACCTCGCAGCAGATCGTCATCACCCGGCTCAATGTAAATACGTATGCTGGCGTATACATTTCTGTCAACCTTGGTCAAGTCCAGCCGGACGGGACCGTCACGCCTTTGACCTCGTGCACTCGGCAGACCGCTGCGGGAATTTACCCTTTTCTGGACTCAATCGTACGACATTTCCCACGCTCCACATGATACAGCGCGAACCTCCTAACCGTCATCACAGGTCCAATGCCAGGACCCGCGATTCACGCACCACCTCTTCCACTTCGAATTCGTCCCCGCGGGCCAGTGGGCCATGAACATTGGGTTCGTCGACACGGTCCAAGATCTTCTCTGCCGGCGAACACTGTTGCTGACCAACGCGCTGCAGTTACCGAGCGGATCCTACCAAGCAATACTACCCTAATGTCGCGCAGGGACAGCTGCTCGGGCAGGTCATCTCGTGGATGCTTCCCCTCAACCCTGTCTCGGGCACCAGCGGCAGGGTACTGGACTTGGTCGGGGCGCCGCAGCCCTTGCACGTTCCGGCCGGTCTGGAGGTGGCGGTGGTTCCGTTGCCGCTGCCTCCGCTTCCGGCGTAAGGATGAGGGCGCGATGCGTTGGGCTTCGATCAAGGCGCTGTATGTATAGAACCGATTGCTTTGATTCTTCCTGATGAGGCTGAGGGGTTGTTGACATCGCTCTGGGAGGTGTCAGCTGGTCTATAAAAGTCTTGAACAATATCCTGTCTAGGGAGGGGCGTCAAGGAATAGACCAAGCTACTGAGTTATACCCTTACAATGGCATAATCCTATTCGGTAGCAGATTGCTGAGGGAAGTTCTTGAACGAACGCTCAACACCATTGCATTCCCAGAATCCAGTCGTATAATCACACGATTCACCCAGACTCTCTTCCCAGCATAAAGATGGATGTCTGGAGGAATGATTTCAGAAAACATTGAACTGATTCTAAGAATTTTTTTACGGAAGCTAGAGCAACCGAACGAATCCTGAAATGTCTGGAGCGAGCTGAGTTCACACATACTTCATCTCTACCTTCTCGAATCCATGAAGTGACTCAAGATAAAACGTCCAACTGCGCAGACGAATTGGCAACAGTCTTGAGAGAACACACCTACCAAACCCACGATATCTCTTCATTTCACACATCATCCGCAGGCTTTCCAGGTTTACTGTATAAGCATCACGTGTGTAGCCGGATCCTTCCCTCAGGACGACCCCGGAAGAGACCGATTGCCCGCAGTTCGTACGCCGTCGCCTTTCAGCCTGTATGCTCCTGTGGGCGGGTTCAGCTCCGAAACCGCTTCCAAGTTTTGCTCTTCTGCGCTCAATCAGGAAGGTGATCGAGGCAATCCGTATGCAGGCAGGTCTCCTCACGCATGTGCTGACGTTCCCGGTTTTCACAGTACTTCCCAATAAAAACCGCACCATACCAGCAGATGCTCACACAAAGCCAACTGTTGCACGTGCAACCCGCCGAAGCCGGATCCATAGCCGCCATCGACACCGCAAGCAAGATATCCTCGACACTGTAACATGAAGCAGCGATGAATCTTGGAAGTCGATCGCCCCGACCCCGCAGCAAGTTATTGATTGTGGGTGGGGACGCGATTGGACGCGAGTCAACGCGTCTCGGCGCGACGCGGATCGGGCGCGAGGGGGCCGGCTAGTCCGGTTTCGTGCTAGCGCGTTTTGCTTGGCGAGGGCGGGACGAATCATCTTTGGAACTTTGGTCGACTTCAGGAGAGCATCATCGTCATGTTGGTCGTGTGGCTGTCAGCCCTGAGAAGCGTGGCGATGGTGCTTGCAAAGCTTTTACTATGTAGGCTTGAAGAAAGGTTGGCGGATACACGCAACAGGTGTATCGGTGGACTTGGTGGGTTTGGTAGGTGTGTTCTCTCAAGACTGTTGCCAATTCGTCTGCGCAGTTGGACGTTTTATCTTGAGTCACTT
>QQTW01001706.1_pt1 | contig 15623 bp, 15 predicted proteins | sample 1904831 | NCBI WGS metagenome assembly QQTW01 (sample SAMN09435610, study PRJNA476489) | Subsurface metagenome, whole genome shotgun sequencing project. | reverse complement strand
TATGAATGTGTGTATGAATGTCAGTGGTGCGTGTGCCTGTAGTTTATTTGAAAGTAAAGAAAAAAGAAGCCACATCCGGTAGATGGAATCCTTCTCTATTGTGCTCCCTTACAAGGCTTTTGTTCAAAATGATTGCTCGCTTCAATCGACTGTCTCTCCGTCCAGGAGGAGCAAAACTCAGCCCATGTGAAGTTCCCCCAGAAAAACCCCGTTCTTTCGCAACTCATCCTACGCTCATCAAATTAGATGGAGGCATGTGAACCGGCCTGACTCGCCTCTCCGATTCAGGGCCGCTTCCAGATTCCCGACACAGGCTCTCAAGAGCTCATTTCCTTCGTGAAGTGACGGAACTCCAGCTCAAAAGCATAGACGAAAAGGCGAGGGAGGGATTAATAGGTGTCGAGCCAAAGCAAAGAGACGGGAGGGATATGATACGGCATACAGATACTAGAGGGCTATGAGCAGCTTAGCTGTAGCCTGCGCCTACTACGTGTTCTGGGCATCTTAGTAAAGAGAGGCGTTGATTGGGATTCACAGACAACACTATCGCTCGTCGACAACGATACCAGCTTGAGCTTCACTGATAGGCTACAATACTTAGAATCCATCATTATCAATCACCAGTCTCATCATACTTAGTACTCATGAATAGTTTGGTTGTCGATGGCTCGTGTGGTCCAAACAGACCTATCGGCTTTGGGCTGGCCCAACGGCGTGGTACCGAAATGTGGGCTGCAGGAAGCCGGTGAACCGGCATCGGTCTCGAAAAGAGAACGTCACTGGTGTCACAGCCAGCGCCAAGTTGCACTCCAACTTCTGACTACACCTCCACGCCTCCTCCTCCTCCTCCTCTCCTCTCAACACCCTCTGTCTAGCGGGATGTATGCAGAGAGATGTCCTCCTCTGGAAGAATCAGGGGGAATAGTGTTATCCAATCCAAGGGCCAACCAATTCACTATCCGTTCTGGTTTGGCGGTTCAGCTTCTTGTTGCGCCGCAGCGGTGACTCATCCGCTGGACCTGGGTATGCATGTACAAACCTATGAGGATGATTGCAATTGATTGCTAATATGCTTGCAGTCAAGGTATGTCCGCCTCAATGGCATTATCAGCAGCTCTCTTTTTCCCCAAACCAAGCTCACAAGCCCCAGGTCCGGCTTCAAACCCGCACTCCCGATGGCCCCCGTGGCATGCTCAATACATTCGTTCATATCCTTAAGAGCAATGGGTTCCTCGGCCTTTACGGTGGAGTAAGTGGACTTCAATCATCAAGAAGCTCAGAAACAGCTCGAGTAACCCTTTATTCTCCTCCCAGCTCTCCGCCTCCCTCCTCCGCCAACTAACTTACTCCACCACTCGCTTCGGCGTCTACGAAGAGCTGAAATCGACCTTCACAACAGCCTCCACAACCCCTTCCTTCCCCTCCCTCATCGCCATGGCCTCCACCTCAGGCTTCCTTGGTGGCGTCGCCGGAAACCCCGCCGACGTCCTCAACGTCCGCATGCAACACGACGCCGCCCTCCCAGTCTCCCAACGAAGAAATTACGCCCATGCCCTCGACGGCTTAATACGTATGTCGCGCGAAGAGGGATGGCGCAGTCTCTTCCGGGGTGTGGCGCCGAACAGCATGCGTGCGGTTCTAATGACGGCGTCACAACTCGCCAGCTACGATGGCTTCAAACGCCTGATCCTATCGCACACTCCCCTTTCCGACAGCCTATATACACATTTCAGCGCAAGTTTCCTTGCGGGTTTCGTGGCTACAACCATCTGCAGTCCTGTGGATGTCATTAAAACGCGTATCATGTCCGCCAAGGAGTCGGAAGGGTTGGGTAGGCTGTTGGGCCGGATTTATCGAGTGGAGGGCGTGGGCTGGATGTTTAGAGGGTGGGTGCCAAGTTTTGTCCGCTTGGGTCCGCATACTGTCGTTACTTTCTTGTTTTTGGAACAGCATAAACGGGTTTGGAGAGCGCTGAGGGGGGAGAGGGGCGAAGAAGGGGCGAACATATAGCATGCCTGTGTTTTTGTGGATTTCTTTCTGGCATTTCCTGATTGAAACTTAGCGTGGCGTTGGTGGAGAGCGGTTTCTCTACTCTTATGCATGGGGCATTTCTGGGAGTTTTCGAGTACGGTACATGAGACAAGTGGAGCGATCCAACTAAACATATAATAACCCTTAATAATATCCTCCGCAAATACCTACACTATGAGATGAGCGTGACAACAGCATCCGCGGTAACGACAGCCTTGATTGGCTTGTCCTACAACTCTGCGTCGAAATGCTAGACATCGAGGCAACGATGGCAGCCAGAGAGTGGCGTTCAAGCTAACGAGAGCGAATCCTGGGATTGAATTGGGATGGAATAAGTATGTAAAAGAAACATATGCCCACCCATGGCTTCATCAGGACGCAATGAAATCAATCAAGCACAAACGTATATATGACGACCTCACAGCACCGGTGCTTCCCAGCCTTCCCTCCTAATCTTCATCAGCGCCGCCTGCTTATGCGGAAACGATATTTCTCTCTCTTTATAGAACCCCACGTCTTGCAGGTAACCGATGAACCTAGCCACATTGTTAGAAAGCAGAGCAGAAAAAACGCGGTTAAAGGGATCACAAGGGTCAACAAAGACATACTTTTTATTATCCACCCTCGGCTCCAACAGCACCCTTTCGGTCCTAGGATCCGCCAACCAACACCAATGCACCAACGCACTCATCCACACCTTAACGCGATGCGGTCCTCGGAACTCCTGTTCGCCCACCAGCGCATGAAAGCCGCGATCCCAATCTGCGTAATCGTGACTCGATAGATACCCACCCAATCGATCTTCCTTGACCCAGTACAATTCAAAATAGCCAAAGGGTTTCCCGTCCCAGCAGCCGATGACGGGGAAACTGTGTTTGGTGTTGAGCGCATCTCGGAGCATCTTCTCTTGCACGGAGCGAGGGCCTGCCATGCCGAACAGTGCGTTGACGCGGGGGTCATTCATCCAAGTGTGCAGGAGGTCGGTGTCGCAGGGGCTGATTGCCATGTTTGCTATTGAGGGTAGGCTACCCTGCGTCACACCTGAGCCTGGGGGGAGGAAAGTCGGGGTGGAGTCCGAGACTGGGCCACGATGGGTGGGGGGTTTGTGGGATAGGGAGGCAACTCGGAAGGAGAGGAATTGGCCGACGGAGTGGATATAACGAGTGTAGAAGGTCTCGCCTTGGGCGGGTGGTTTTGGCCGGATCGGATGGCGGATGTTGTTTGTGGTGGTGAAGATGGTTGGAGGAGGAGGATAATACGTAGGAAGATGGCTGCCGGAGGCGAAGGGTCCCCCAGGGGACTGTGCTTGAGGAGCCATCAAAGCTTGCGGCATTTCTCCTGGCGCATCTGATCTTGAGGGAGGGAAACTGTCCCGGTTTGGCGAGCCGGGTCTTGATGTGTATGGAGAGGCGCCTGGAAATGGGGAGTGCGTTGTCGGCGAAAGGGTGAACAGGAATATCCGAGGATCTATCAGCCAGAAGCCTCGTTGGCTGACAAACATTCGAGTCCATCCCTCGCCAGTCCGATCGTCGATGGTCTCACCAACGCAGGAATCTTCACTGGTGATTATCCCCATGCGCTCGAGCTTTGGTAGCAGATGTCGGCCCTTGAAGATACCTTCCCTTTTGATGTTGATGCGCCAGTCACCCTTCGGTCTTCCATCCTCAGGAATATGGTCATTCACTCCTCTGGTGGTAATGTGTGGATTTGGCTTAGGCTTCGCTTCCTGCATCAGCCTCTGGGGACTCGTCGCAGGCTGGTTGGATGCTATACCTGATGGAAGTACCACCACAACGTGGCCCAAAGCATCATCGCAATTTGCCTCGTGGGCGAGGTAGCGGGCTTAAAGTCTGTATTGCTGGGATTCGATATTGATGAAATGAAAATATTGTCGCCATGCAAAGTCGGGTTTCTGAATCGTCGCGCATGGCTCTTCTTTTGGGCATCATGGCCATCCTGCCCATCTGTAGCGACTTCATCATCTACGTCTTCTTGCGACTCGATGATGATTGTCCACCCCGGAGGAAAAGCCGAATTGTGAACATTAAGGTCGTTGGCCTTGAAGGAGAAGCCTGCGAATACCGATGAGACGGTCAGGGTTTGCCCATTCGGTAGATGCACCAGCGATGGTGCCATGGCAGCTGTATGATACTTCAGTATCTGAGGTACCAATGATCGAAAACTGGGTTGTCAATGGCGCAAACGTGAAGGTGAAAACAAAACCTCATGATAGCCTCCCAACGGGCGATTGCGGAGCATTCGTTGGCCCTAAGCTATCGATAACGCTAGCGTTGGTCTGAATTATACCCTACCCAAAGTCCATCAATGGGGATACATCCGTGATGGAAGGTCGCATATGATTGAGGAAGGTAAGGAGTCGTTCTCCTAGGGTCATCAATGCCATTCGTAGACTGCACAACTCCACAACACCATCGCTAATCGTCAGCCCTAGACATCATTGGAGACAAATCCCTAGAAATTCCTCCCTATTGATAGCTCCGTCGCTATCCATATCGAATTCTTCGATCATCGCGGCTAGTTCTTCCTCTTCCAAGCCTTCCCCGAGCTCCCGAGCCACCCTCCGTAAATCGTTCAGGTTAATCTTGCCTTTCCCACCTTCATCGAATAACTCAAAGGCTCGGAGTATCTCTTCTCTAGGATCCCGTGCCAATATCCGTTGCGTCATAACCGACTGAAATTCTTTGAAGGGGAGCAAGAGGCGAGGATGATGGGGAACGTTGGGGTTTGGGGGCTCCGATAGTGAACCGTGTGTCTGGAGGATCGAGAGGATTTCGGCTTTAGGTAGATCGAAGCCTAAGGCTTTCATGGCGACTTTGAGCTCGTGATAGTCAATTTTCTGATCCTTGTCCAGATCGAAGAGCGTGAACTATGCGACGTGTTAGACCTTGGAGCAGTATTGGCCGAAGACTTGAAGTGTACCGCTTCCCTGATCTCTTCCTTTTGCTCCTCAGATAATTGATTTTGCGCCTCTCGTTCTAGGTGTTCCCTTTCGAGTCGTTCGCGTTCGCGTTCTGCACGTTGCTGGTCTCCTCGCTGTTGATTTGTCGAGGTACCAAACGTTGTCATTGGGCGTTCGGGGAGTTTCCCTAAGGCACTGCTACCGTATCGTGAGGGAAAAGCTGGATGTGCTGCCGAAGATGCCATGTTCATGAACTGGAATCGTGTCAAGTGTAGATTCCTTGTCAAGCAGATGCTGGGCTAGTGAAATGTCGCAGTCAACAATAAATCATAGGTCTTGTCGCGTCGGAAGAACGCGTGCAGGCTAAAATCGCTTCCAAAGCTTGGCAACGAGGTTTCGAACGGTACTCAGCCAATCGGATGGAGCTCTCTCGAGAGCAGAATGTCAGATTGTGCAGCCATATACACAGCGGGCACGACTTTCGACATGGTGACTGCTTTGGTCGTGGGAGCAAGTCGAGGCCTTGGTGCAAGCTTAGTTGAAGAATACAGCCGTACTGGGAACACCGTCTTTGCTACAAGTCGTTCACAAGCACCAAAGTCCAAAGGGAGTATTACTTATATAGGTGGTATCGACGTGGCTACTGAGCATGCTGGGCCTGATCTCGTCGGAAGTCTCAAGGAGTCGGCCTCCAACATTGACATTGTGGTCATCGCTGCCGGTTATTTTGGAACCGAGTCCTTCGATGAGCCATCATGGCAAGAGCAAGTGAAGATGTATACTACTTCTTCCATCGCCCCGGTCTTCCTTGTCCATCATCTAGTCAAAGCGGGTTTGCTGGCTAAAGGAAGCAAGATCATTCTAGTAAGCTCTGAGAGCGGTAGCATTACGCTACGACATGAGAGCGAAGGGGGAGGAAATTATGGCCACCATGCTTCCAAGTCTGCCCTGAACATGGTAGGCAAATTGCTCAGCTTGGATCTCAGAGAGAAGGGGATCGCGGTGGGCATCGTCCATGTAGGTGAGAAAGATCTAGTAAATTCTCAACTGATATTTTCCGGTAGCCGGGCTTCATGCGAACCGAGATGACAAAGAGTGTTGGTTTCGACAAATTCTGGGACAACGGTGGAGCTGTAACACCCGATGAAGCTGCAAAGTCATTGATAAAATTCATCGATGGATTTGACATGGATAAGACTGGGGAGTACTGGGCTCCAAGAGGACCGAGGTATGTGGATGGTTGCCGAAAGCGATCTTGATATATCGGCTAACAATACATCAAAAGAGACATTGGGACCGCCGAACCGGTCCTCGGAAAGGATCTTGCCACGCCTTTGCAATTGCCGTGGTGAGGTAATGGGGGAAACGTAGACAGCAAGAAGACAAAAGGAGGTGGCAAATACGTTGTAGGAAATATTGCAAAGTCGCTTGTCACTTACAGCATAGACAAGTCAATTGTGGAATCTCATATTGTGCTTCAGAGAAATCGAAATATGGCATACATATACCTTCTGCCCCTGATGCATAGTTGAGACATACCTTAATCACGACGAATGAAAAAGAGGGAAATTAGGAGGCAGCAACGGGCAAAGAAGGATATTGGTGCCTAGAGCTTCGCTTACGAAGAGTATTTCTGAGCCCTAAGACTCTTCATCACCGCGTACTTCCAATCGACCAACCTTCATTCTTGGCCGCTATCACACCCACTGGGCGACCTGTTACGCGTGCTCGTCTCTTTCTTCGTCTGCCCTGATTCTAATAACTTCAATGAAGATTTAACACCCGCGCCAGCTTGAGCGTTTGTGCGCACAATCGTTCTTGGGGATCCGCCATTAAATCCGTCTCCCACTTTGCGCAAGAGCATCGAACGACAGTTTTCCAGATCCATTAGCCATAATGTCTTTCTTCGGACAGAGCAGTAACCAGCAGAGCTCTGGCGGCTTTGGTGGTTTCGGGGCAAATAATACTTCTGGCACAGGTGAGTTTCCTATCAGCAGTTGGCTAAGCCTATGTTCTTCTCTGGATATGAATAAACTGATCGCATTATCCTCTAGGCTTTGGTCAATCGAGCAATACTGGTTTCGGCGCAAGTTCAGGTAACTCTGGCGGTGGTCTCTTCGGCGCAAGCAACAACACCACTACTGCCAATACGGGCTTTGGAGGTACGTACACGATTCGATTACATCCCTGATATCGACATCGCCAGCTTTTCCATACTGCCTTCCCACTCTGTCAGACTTTATTTAGCCGGTCACTCATGAGTCTTGTATCAGCCTCCCTAGTCAGCCTGTTATTCAAGCGATTTCCACATTTCATGGCATTCGTCATATATTCTAACGATTTCAGGTTTCGGTGCAACAGGATCTACATCAAGTCCTTTTGGTGGTACCTCTGGCTTTGGAGCCAACACAAGTTCTGGAAGTGGCATGTTTGGAACCAATACCGCAACCGCAGGTACTTCCACAGGCTTTGGCGGCTTTGGCGGAACCAACACAAATACGGGTGGAAGCCTGTTTGGCGGTACCAGTAAACCTGCCTTTGGCTCACAGCAGCCATCAACAGGCGGAAGTCTCTTCGGGGCCGGCTCCAATACCTTTGGATCGTCTAATAATCAGCCCGTGGGTGCGTTCGGTGCTGCTGCTCCAACTAGCACGGCGCTCGCCACCAATACCGCAGAATGTCAAGGCACTGGCAGCACTCCCTTCCAAGCCTTCACGGAAAAGGATAATCCAACCGGCAACCAGACCAACCACTTTCAAAGCATCACATTTATGCAGCCATACAAAAACTACTCTTTTGAGGTTAGTCATTACAGACGAAATGGAGGACCGAGGTCTCTAACATAAAGTATTTAGGAACTGAGACTCGCAGACTACAACCAGGGTCGCCGCTACGGGAATGGAAGTGGGCAAGCTGGGGCATTTGGGACCAGCACTGGCTTTGGCGGATTTGGTGGCCAGAACACGAGCGGTGGTTTTGGGAACAACAGTCAGAGCACCGGTTTGTTCGGTACCCAAACAACCTCTGCCTCTCCCTTTGGGGCTGCCACGACAGCAACTTCTGGATTCGGAGCTACCAACACGGCTGGAGGGCTTTTCGGAAGCGGAGCTGCAAAGCCAGGTGGTTTCGGGACCACCGCGTCCCAACCTAGCAGCGGAGGTCTCTTTGGGAATGCGAACCAGTCAGGTGGATTTGGGCCCCAAAACAACACTAGCACCACTGCTGGCGGCTTTGGAAATAACCAGGGTAGTAGCCTGTTTGGCAGCAACAACAACAACAGTCAGCAAAAGTCCGGCTTCAGCTTCGGCCAAAGTAACAATACCAATACCGGCACGGGTTTCGGCACATCAGGGAACACAGGCTTTGGGGCAAACAACAATACTTCCACAGGAAGCGGCCTTTTTGGAACGAATACGACGAGTGCGCCCTTTGGCAGTGGGCAACAACAACAACAACCAGCATCAAACCCGTTTGGGGGCTTCGGTAACAATCAGCAAAACCAGAATCAAACTCAGAACACGACAAGTTCGGCTTTTGGAGGCTTTGGTAACAATACCCAGCAGCAGAAACCTGGTGGATTATTTGGAACCGACAACACCACAAGTAACACGAGTGGAGGTTTATTTGGTAATACTCAGAACAACCAACAGTCGACGACCGGCAGCGGGCTTTTTGGCAACGCCAACAATAATCAGACTGGCGGAAGTTCTCTCTTCGGCGCAAAGCCTGCTGCGACTGGAACGGGTCTCTTTGGCAATACCAACACGTCGAATACGACAGGTGGTGGGTTGTTCGGCACCAACGCCAACCAGAATCAGCAGAACCAGGCGGGCGGCTTGTTTGGCACGGGAAATCAACAGCAGCAAAAGCCTGGAGGTCTGTTCAGTGGTAGCACAGGCAGTGGTCTATTCGGCAACAATAACAACAACAATCAGCAGCAAAATGCTACGTCTTCCCTTTTCGGCGGAGGATTAGGTACCAACAATCAGCAACAGCAGTCCGGTGGGCTTTTTGGTACAAGCAACAACAACATCAACAGCAATAGTACCTCAAGTCTTTTCAATGCTTCGCAGCCACAGCAGCAGCAACCGCAGAGTAATCCTCTCCAAGCACCCCAAGCGTATAACGCCTCTATATTCGACCCTAATCCATACGGCAATCGATCTATCTTCGATGGCCTTCCACCTCCACCTCAACAATACACTGGTCCCATTGCCACGCCTATTGGCCAAAAAGGCCAGCCAAAAAAGGCAGCAATATTACCACAGTATCGGATCAACCCGCATGTAGCTTCGCGGTTCGTGACTCCACAGAAGCGTCAAGGGTATGGCTTCTCATATTCCACTTATGGCACCCCATCTAGTGCATCCAGCAACGTCAGCACTCCTGGAGGTTTGGGTAGCAGTCTTTTGCAAGGAAGCATATCACGGAGCCTTGGCAAGAGTCTATCTACCACGAACCTCCGTCGTTCATTCGACACAGATGGAGAGTCACTACTATCGCCGGGTGCATTTTCTGCAGGCAGTAGTCGGTTTAATGGCACAGGCAGCTTGAAAAAGTTGACGATCGATCGAAGCCTTAGGACAGACCTCTTCTCAGCCCCACCACCTTTACCGAGTTCCGAGCGAAGCGATCAGAATCGGCAGCCCAGTATACTAAAGAAAAAGGTTAGCTTCGATGCGAGTACCGTGGGTGGCAACGGTGACGGCCAGAGTGGCATACAAACGAATGGGGTTAATGGCAATGTTGGGACAAATGCTGAGAACGATAAATCGCAGACTTCCGAAGATGGATCGTCGGCACCCAGCCAGCCAAATGGGTACCAGAATGGGTCCCGAGATGACGGTGCCTCAGCCCAACCTGAGATGGAGCAGGTAAAGGGAAACGAATTGGCAGTAATCAACGAAGACGGAGACCATGACATGCAGCTACCTGAAGGCTCCCGCAAACTCTCCCAGCCGTCACAGCACGACCCTCAGCCTGGAGCATACTACATGAAGCCGTCGCCGGAAGAAGTGTCAAAGATGTCTTTTGAACAGAAAAAGAGTGTGCCAGACGTCTGCATCGGGCGTGAGAATTGTGGCTTCGTTACCTTCGATAGACCTGTCAACCTCAACGAGGTACCCATGGACCATATTTTTGGCGAGATTGCCCAGATCACGCATCGCTCCTTGACCATCTATCCGGACGCCGCCACGAAGCCTCCAGTAGGAAAGGGTCTTAATGTGCCCTCGACCATTCATCTAGCCAACTCGTGGCCGCGTGCTAAAGATCGCAGAACACCGTTGTACGAGAAGAGTGGCGTTCGATTCAACAAACACATCGATCGGCTTCGGAAAGTCCGAGAGACCGAGTTCGTGAGCTACGACGCAGACACTGGGACGTGGGTCTTCAAAGTCAAGCATTTCACCACCTACGGTCTGGACTACGACGATGAAGGCAGCGATGGAGATACTTTTCAGACGAGTACATTAAGTGTGCCCCCCGATTCGCCAACACCGCAGTCGCACCTGCCACGTGCTGGATCCACGCCAATGCCCACTGGCACCATGCAGGACTCTTCCTTTATCTCCTCCGAGTGGTCACAGAATAGTACAAGTCCTGATGATACATTTGAGTTTCGAAGACAGAAAATCTTGCCGGGCGCTTTCGATGGAACTGCTGGTCTTGACCAAGAGCAAGAGCAAGAGCAAGGTCACCTCTCCGATATGGCAGAGGCTAACGGCAACAACCGGTCGATTCTAGACGATCGCTCGGCCGTTTCAGCCTTCGATGACGGGGCGTCGAGCCATCGATCAGACAGCATTTACCTCGATCGAAGCCAATCACTAGTCGTTCATAAAGGGCAGCAAGATATGGTTGGATCGTTTCCCAAAGTCGATGGGGGCTCCGAACGGGGAAACACGGCGTCGAGGTCGCTCTTAGATGACAAGCAAACCACCAACATCTTCGGAACTCCAACAAAACTTGAATTCAACAACGAAGGCGATTGGGCCGAAGAGCTACGGCGCACCATTAGCCCACGGAAGCAGGATCGCCAGGCGCTTCGAGAGAGTCAAGCACGGATATTGCAGCATAAGGATGACACAAATGAATCGACCCCCAGAGCGTACACCAAACAGAAATTGGTCAAGCCCGGATTTGCAACCGCAATGGATCTCATGCATTCATTGAATCCTCAAGAACCCGAGAGGCGCAGGAAAGGGAAGCACGTAACGGTGGGGCAGTCAAAGGCATTTCAGGTTTGATCCCTTCCAATTCTATGGCGAAGTCACCAAAGGTTGAGGTGCAATCATGTATGTAAACATCGAATAATAAGAATTCATGGCTGAGTGTTCTCTTCTCATAGTACCCCTATCACAAAAACCTATCGGCCACTGATCAAGATATCACCTCCATGCGCTCAGACGATCAGAAGTGGCATGACAGCTTCAAACCGTCATGGGGCCCTCAAGCTACCCTGCTGTATCCGATGACCTTCGTAACATCTTCAAGTGTAGCTGCAACGCAGTCACCCCGTACCTTGCAAGACAGCAAGCTCCGACTCTTTTCGGAAGGAAGAGATGTCCGACTAGCTAAATTCGCCCCTACACCTTCGGTTAGTATGGATGTTAGGCACCTACCGCACTGCAGTTGACTGACAGCCTCTAGCTCACGCCCAAATCGCTTTCACTCCAGAAGTCTCGTACGACCGTTGTATCAGAACAAGGCGTACCCTTCGCTACACCACAGCAGATCCAATTCAAAGAGTTGGCGGCAGCCGTAGAGTCTGATTCACCGAAGGAAAAGTCTACTTGGGATCTGGCTTCGATCCTTTTCGATGAGCTCCATCCCGCCAACTTTGGCAGTGCCCAAGACCCAAAATACGAATATCGGATTCGGAAGGACTTGCTGAGCAGCTTTTGGTCCTCAATCTGCGCCGAGGACGCCCAAAGGGCCGTCACAAGTGCTCCGAGCGCCGAAGAACGCGCAATCGCCCATCTCACCGCCAACGACGTTGTCAAAGCTTGCGAGGTGCTCATTGAGGCCAAAGACTTCCGTTTAGCCACTCTTGTTGCCCAACTGCCCGCTGATCAGATCATGGCCGAGGACATGGCGAGTCAGATTAACGAATGGCGGGGACTTTGCGTCTTGTCTGAGGTGACGGAGCCCATACGTGCGCTGTACGAGCTTTGCGCCGGCAACGTGTGTATATGCGAGGGCAAGAAAGGGCCTATTGAAGACCAAGCCAAGACCTTCGTCATTAGCCAACGCTTTGGTCTTGAATGGAAGCGTGCCTTTGGGCTTCGCTTGTGGTACGCTACCAAGGCAGAGGAGTCGATTGAAGCTGCCGTCCAGCAGTATCACAACGCCATACAGTCCGATGAGCCAGTGAAGCCAACTGCCTCGTTCATCACGCATGCATTACAAGACGATGCAGCGCGCGAGGACATATTATGGGGTCTACTCAAGCTCTTCGCCGCTTCCAAAGACGCGGTACCAGTCCCATCGCTCGCGGACACCATCCTACCTCGCAACGTCACAGGCAACCCACTAGATTTTCGCTTATCCTTTCAGCTATACAAAGCCCTTTCTAATCTCTTTCCCAACTTCACGGACCAGGCGAAATCCGACCATCTCTCCCACGACTTCGCCACCCAACTGGAATCTCAAGGCGAATGGCTCTGGTCCATCTTCGTCCTCCTCCATCTTTCAGACTCAGAACAGCGCCGAATATCGATCCAAGAAACCCTCGGTCGTCACGCCAATAATATCCCACCCGATGAAGCCGTGTTCCCATTCACCCATCTCATGTCCGATTTCAAGATCCCCGCCCGCTGGATCTGGGAAGCCAAAGCCCTCGAAGCACGATCCGTGTCCCAAGATTACGCGCAAGAAATCACATACCTACAAAACGCGGGGAACTGGCATGAAGCACATCAGACGCTCTGCCGGATTGTGGGACCGCAGTGTATCATCGAACAAGACTATGACACTTTGGGTAAGCTCCTGGATGGATTTGGAGAAGGAGCCACGAGGATTGCGGAAGAGTGGCAGTATGGTGGGGAGATCTATGAGGATTTCCTTGATCTCGTGAAGAGCTCGTCCGAAGACGACGGGAAGATGGGCAGAACAACCGAAAAGCAGAAGATCGATAAAGCGACGGTGGAGCGCTTGTTGGATACTCTGCCCTCGCTCGTGCAGGAGCGGAAAGGCCAGTTTGGCTTCGAAGAGGGCATTGCGATTAGGGAAATCGCGGGCGAAGTGGTGAATGCGGTTGCTAAGGGTGGTTACGAGGTATGTTTTTGACTTGGATATTTCTTTATACCGTACCTTTTATCTATTCCGCCTGTCGACGACTAACGATTGGGATGTTTTCGGATACGCCACCCCTACTCAAAAATCTCATGGAAAGAGATATAGAAGGCTGACTGACTAATTGTGCCATTAGGATCTGGACGCTGCACGGATCCTGCATCTACCTCTTACGGATATTCAGCGGAGGAGACTTGATGCCGAGATGGGTCTTAAGCGCTTTCGAGATGTGATGAGCGGGACAACAACACGGTAGCATAGCCAATGGCGGTGACATTGCATTCATGTTTTTCGGGCGTGGTGTGGGGCTTTTCCGTCATTATGGATTGTATTCTCCTTGAGATCCTGTTGGCGGAATGGATGACCACCACACGAATGGCGAGCTTTTTTCTTATTCAATGCAAGGCCAGGTAGGGCGCGCATAGGGGAAAGAATAAGGAAAGGGAGAGCGATACCCATGTCTGTAGCAATAGCATATGTAGATCGAATAAGTGTAAATAAGTCCAGGATCCATCCCATTATTGGGACTCCGAAATATCATGACGGTTCTTTTTTTTCCGTTTCACGCATCCCATTTATATGTATGTCTTAAGGATGGGAGTCAGTGATGAATGTACATGATTCCCTTAGCTATTAATATGTATTCGCACGATTGGATATTCTGCAGATAATGTATAGCATTCAGGGGGCATGGAAAGTTGCGTCGCAGCCTTTGATGGAAGTGGATGGAAATGAGACAACTATAATTATTTTATAGAAGGAACAAAATTATAAAACGCACAAACCTAGCTAGATTTTCCGGTAGAAACCAATCCAAGCGACCATAAGCCAAACTAGCTCCAGAAAAGCACCATCCACGCTTCTAGATATACTGCAACAAATACAGTGAAAGAAAAGGTAAATTAAAGGAAAACATTCCCAACCTGCTTTCCTTGGTATACCCCATATCCTCGCTAACCCTTTCTTTCTTCATACATACCAATTCCCCTTATCAGATTCACACCCGTCCTTTCACAGCTCCATTCCCCAGTACTCCACCATGACTCACCTCCACATGCTCTTCTGCATCTACGGTGCCTTCTCCCTCTGCCGGTGTCGTAGCTGCCTGAGCGGAAGTCGGAGATTTAGGTACGATATAGCCGTTGGCGTCCTGAGCATCGTTGTCGGGATCGTTATCTTCGTTATCGGTGTCTTCTTCCGGGTAGCGGATACTGCCTGTATGTTTTCCCGTCGTGCCAGCGCCGCCCGCGGAGCTGCCCCGCATGGGAAGGTAGGTGTCTGGGGTATTATCTACATGGGACCGTCCATCAGCACAAGTCTTCCACGAAGAAGTGAAAACTAGACAAAATAAGGGGAAATGAGGGAATGGGAATAAGAAAAGGGGGGTATATACCCTCAGCATTCTGTCTCACATCATGATACATCTTCACAATCGTCTCAATACACTCATCCACATCCATCTCTTCACCACCTGCCGCCTCACCTCCAAACCCCCATCCTTCTGCCGCACACTCCCTCTCCTTCTCCTCAATAAACTCCCTACACTTTCTCAACCCGGTCCAGTACATCCTCAACCGATTCGGCAAGCCTTGTCCCTTTAGATATGTCAACACCCCCGCCAACACCGTGTTGGCGGCTCCCAAGACGGTGATGGCTATATTCGAACTCCCACTCGCCCCCAATGCGGTGAGGGCGGCTGCGATGCAGATTTGGCCGAAGTAGCAAGTGTTGATGACGGAGGCGGCGAAATAAAACTGGAAGCGCGCGCTAGATTCTTCGTGGATGATGCGGGTGTAGATGCCCAGGTTGGGGGCTGGGCGGGTGGAGGACCGGTTTTTAGTCGAGGAGGAAGAGCCGGGGAGGAGGGATGAGGGGGTGGAGATGCCGATGATGGTGCGGAGTTTGTGGAGTTTGGGGGGGATGGCGTCGGGATCGTGGAGGTTAAGTGGTTTACTGAGGGGGCGGTGTTGACTTTGGCGACCGTGGGTGTTTGGCTGTGAGGGATGGGGTTTTCGATTTATCGGGAGATTGCTGGACTGGTGTTGGGTCTTATTTGGTGGCGACGTAGGTTTTGGAGAGGCTGGCGGTGGTGCAAAGGGATTTGTAGGAACGGTGAGAGCACCTTCGCCGCGCTCGAGGTCGGCGTCTCCGGGGGTCGACATCGAATAGACGGAAGCAGAGATGCTCGGTCGAAAAGATTCGGGGGATAAGAGTGCTTCTTGACTTGAGCTGAGGCCTTCTTCAAGGAAGTGGGAACGCATATACTTGCGATGGTTGTTTTGGGTTCACAATGAGACAACAATACTTGCACAAAATCAACAGCCCCCTCAGTAAACCACTTAACCTCCACGATCCCGACGCCATCCCCCCCAAACTC
>QQTW01001705.1_pt1 | contig 15626 bp, 14 predicted proteins | sample 1904831 | NCBI WGS metagenome assembly QQTW01 (sample SAMN09435610, study PRJNA476489) | Subsurface metagenome, whole genome shotgun sequencing project. | reverse complement strand
CACCGGCTGAGGTGCCGCCGATGCTGCGGAAGCGGTAGGTCTTCGCCAGCTCGACCACTGTGCTGGGGTAAACCACGCCGCTGGTGATGCCGCCCTTCATGATGATGTCGCACTCCTTGGGTGGGTACCGCTCGGTCATATGAACAGGACGCCTTTCATTGGGGACCGTGATGCAGCTAGAGGTGATTAATGGCTCCTTTTACTCTTCTCAAAGAATAAGCCTTTGGAGGATTGACTAGCGCCTGCCGTAAACCTTGTACGAGTTTGACATCGACGAAAGCCGGTTGCTCCTGATATAAAGACGCGCTAGAAGCGCATTCAGACGCTGAAGGAGGATGCCATGGCATACCGGAAGCGTCACAAAGCCGAGAAGGGTTCAAGCCTACACGAACGCATCACCCAGAAGATCGTGGATGAGCTCAAAGAGGGTTCGGTGCCATGGGTTAAGCCCTGGAACTGCACCACGCTCGTGGGGCTACCCCGGAACTACGTTTCCGGGCGGCCTTACTCGGGCATCAACGTCTTGCTCACCTGGCTCAGCGCCCTCGAGTACGGCTTTACCGACACCCGCTGGCTCACCGCCAACCAGATCAGCGAACTGGGAGGAGCGTTCAAAGGCCAACCTGCCACCCGGATTCTGTTCGCCAAGTCCTACACGCGCGCCGCAGGCACTGCCGAGGAGGAGACCTTCTTCGTCCACAAAGCCTATAACATCTTTAATGTCGGGCAGGTCAGTGGTGTGGCGCTCGAGCCTGAGGAATCGCCCCCACCCTTCCAGGCGCGTTTGGAGAACGTCGACGCGTTCATCGCAGCCCAGAACGTACCGATCACTCACGGCGGAGATCGGGCCTTCTACACCCCCTCGAAGGACGCCATCAACCTGCCTTTCCCCGGATCGTTCACCCCTCCGGAGTCTTACTACGCCGTCGCGCTACACGAACTCGCCCACGCCAGTGGTCACCCGCAGCGGCTGAACCGCCCCAAGGGAGCAAAAGGCAGCCTTGAGTACGCAACCGAGGAACTGGTAGCCGAGCTGACCGCGGCCTTCTTGTGCGCGGAGTTAGGTATTCCGGCAGCGCTGCACCACACCGGCTACATCGGCACCTGGGTCGAGCTGCTCGAGGCCGACCCGAAAGCCATCTTCAGCGCATCGCGGGAAGCAAGCCGGGCCGCGGAGTTTCTAATCGCCCAAGCCAAGAGCGTCCCGGCGCTCGCCGAAGCTGCCTGAGGCCGGACGAATAGGGAAGAGCGCTCCGCCGCCCTTTCGATGCCCCCAGCTCGAGCCACGCCTGCAAGAGCGGCTCCTTGAACTTTTAGACGAAGGCAGTAGCTTAACAGCGCCGGACACACGACGCCCTGTCATTCTGAATAAGGAGGGCACGATGCCAAACTTCGAGTTGACCTACGTTGTCACCTGCCTGCAAAAACGGCACGTTCAGGTCGAGGCACCCGACGCGGCCACCGCCAAACAGCGGGTCTGGAACGGTTGCTTGCCCGGCGTCGTCGGACGCGAGGTGGTCCTATTCAAAACGCCTTTCCACTGTAAGGAGGTCGCAGCTATGGCTTCACCCGCGAACCTGAAAGCTACTACGGACTCGGACGGCTGTCCGGTCTGGGTCCCGGTGTAGGAGCGCGGCGAACTTTTGATCGCTCTGGCTGTCTTGGTCCTGCTCTGCTTACACGGTTCAGGTGATCACGCTGGCCCCTACCAGACGCACCTCTACACCCCGCCGGACGACGACCTTTTCGACGAGTAACGCGCTCATCCGGTGGGGCTGCTTAACCGCTCGCCCCGCCGCAGACTTTGGCATCGTAAAGCCAGGAGGCTGGACATGAACATTTTGGAAGGGGCTGCCCTCTATCTCGACCACAAACCTCTGAAAGGAAACCCTGCGAAGCACTTCGGCGCGCTCGCCGAAGCCAGCCAGCAGGGCCAGGCGGTCGGCTTCACGCAGGCGCAACCACCCAGGCTGATCGCGACCTTATTTGCCGACCTCGCCGGGGAGGAGGCGCTGAGCGACAAGCTCCTCGAGCTCCTGACCGCCGAGGTCACGCCGACGCTCATCCTCGACGGGCCGGGCGGCCTGAGCAGCTACTACCTGATTGACGAGGTGCTCGATGAGGGCGAGTGGCAACAGCTTAGTGAGGCGGTCGCAAAGCAGTGTGGCGGCACTACGGCGGTACAAGGGGAGATTCTGCCCCTCCCCGGCTTCAGCGGCACTACTCTCCTGCACGCTTCAGATACTCCCTTAACTCGAAACGCCCTGGTAGCGGTGTTCCTAACTAAAGAAGTGGTGGCTGCACAACCAACTCCCGTCCAACCCCGTGAGGAGAAGAACGACTCACAGGCGTTACGTGAGGCTATCGAGACGACGGACCTGCCCGCGCTGGTTGCCCACCACTACCCCGAAAGCGGTGCCAAGCCGGGCGTCGAAGCTGCCGTGAAGGCGGTGTGGCGTGGCGACGAGAATCCCAGCTTCAGTCTGTTCAGGAGCAAGGACGGGGGCACCTGGCTCTACCGCGACCACGGAACGGGGGAGAAAGGGAACGCTTTTGGCTTTCTCGCCGACATCTTACAGATGCCCAAGGCAGAGGCTGCCGAAGCGCTCAAGGGGGGAAGGTTCATCGCCCCACGCACCCCCGCACCGGTCAGGCAAACGCCCGAGAAGGTGAAGTCGGCGGTCAAGAAGCCGACGGTAAGGTCTAGGATAGTCAAGACCTACGCCTACACTGACGAGCACTACCACCTGCTCTTCGAGGTTGTACGCTTCACGCCCAAGCGGTTCGCCCAACGCCGCAAGGACCCCGAGACGGGTGCTTGGGTATGGGGTCTAAAGGCCGGGGGATACGTCAAAAGTGCAAACGACGATTGGATCATCCCGAAAAACGGGGAGCCCGCCGAGCGCGAGTTCCCAGCCTGCCGCCACGTGCTCCTTCGCCTACCGAAACTGATTGCCACAGCGTCGAGTGGGGAGACGGTCTACCTCGTCGAGGGAGAGAAGGACGTCGAGACCCTCGAGGCGTTCGACCTGATTGCCACCTGTAACCCGATGGGCGCACTTAAGTGGGACGAGAGTTACACCAAGATGCTCCGGGGCAGGCGGGTCGTCAATCTCCGCGACAACGACGAGGCGGGCGCAAAGCACGCCGCGATGGCCGCCGAAGCTTTGCGGGAGGAAACAAGCTTTACCAGCCTCCTGTTGCCCGGCATTCCGACTGGCGGGGACGTGACCGAGTGGTTCGACGCGGGCAACACCCTCGAGCGGTTTCTAGAACTGACCGCGCCCGAGCAGGCCGTGAGCGAAGCCAGGTACGAGGAGATGCAGCACGCACTCTGGCAGACGCTCAACGCCGGGACGGTGCAACCCTTCGTCCATCCCCTCAGCAACCTAGAGCTGTCGCCGAGCAACGCCCACTTCTGCCTCAAGGATGCCCTCGAGACACCGCAAAAAAAGGACTCGCGGCGGGTCATCGGTACCGCCTACAACTTGCTACCCAACCCTCCAACGCCCCAAGTTCAGGAGGGAACCCATGTCTAAGCGCGTCCTTAGTTTCCTGCTAACCACCCTCGGCCTTTCGGGCTGCCAGCTCATCCAGGATCAGCTCGACGGGAACCAACCCCCAGTCTTGAGCGACTTTGTGGCCGAGCCCGCCGAAGGCCAAGCACCCCTATTGGTGGGCTTCAGCTGGGGTGCCGTCGATTCTGAAGGTGATGCACTCACCTGCGCACTAGATTTCGGTGATGGAGAAACCGACAAAATAGAGAACTGTGGGCAGGTCGCAAACCACTTCCACGATTACACTCGGTTGGGTGGATACGTTGCTGTCCTGAACGTGTCGGACGGTACTACGACAGTGTCAAAAAGCGTGGCTGTGCGGGTAATCGAAGCTGAAACCAAAAAGGAAGCACGGTGATGCGACGACCCACTTGTCGTTTAAACAGGGCCAGCTCATATCCGCTCATCCGCTAGGACTGCGTAGCTAAATGCTTCGACGGACAATTCCTTGTTCAGCAGAGCATGAACAGCTCGATCAACGTTCTCAAGGACGGGTTGCATCTTGTATTCGGCAGTTGATTTCGGCGAGACGCCGTAATCCGCGTAGATTGAGCGTGCACGCTCCAGCTCGCCAAGTTTGACCAATCCGTAAATGAGCGACACCGCCGACAACACCGGCCGATAGAGCGTCAGGTCGCCGCGCTTCGCTTGTAGTGCGTTTCGCTTCTTACGATCCCGACCCACATCAGCCTGAATGAATGACACGCTACGGTTGTTATCGAACCCCAATGCTCGCAGGGCGAGTTCGCTGGCCAGTAACGGAGGTAGATCAATGCCGTAGACGCGATTGCGCACGCCAACCTCTAAGACCGCATTGATTGAACCCTTAAGCTCCCGGATGCCTCCTGGGGCTACCGCCGCGAAGGCGGCCGCGAGCGGATGCCAAAACGCCAAGCGGTAGGCGAGACCTTCGGGCGAGGCCACCCTCCGGCTTCTCGCTTCGCGAAACACCGCTTGCAAGCGTTCCAGCCAAACTTTCACACCGGCGCGTGGCTGTTTAAGATGGAGCGTGGTTTCCAGCTGAGCACCTGCATGCAACAAGTTTAGATCTAGTGATTGTTCCGAGGGCGAGCGCCAATCGTCCAACGAGTTCGCTGCCAGATCGGGCCGGTCGAGCCATAAGGAGCCCACTGCTTGAACCCAACTCCCCATACCTCTGGCCCAGCTGAACGATAAGGGCTGGCGTGGTTTGGCCCATAACTCGAGCGCTTCGTTGATCAGTCTTTGCCGCTGCGTCCTGCCTGCGCCCCAGGAGGGCTGCGCACACGCCCCGAGAATTTTCCGCAAACTCGACGAAAGTTGCCCCTCGAGGTCGGACGCGTCAAATGCCTGCACGATGTCGCCGTCGAGCCCGCCCGTGCCCCATAACAGGCGCGTACGCTGGAGCTCACTTTCGATCGGGGTGTTTGTTTCCTCTCGCCCGAGCCTGTAATCATTAAGGAGGGCGACGGCCTCCTCATAACGCCCCACCTGGCTCAATAAGTACGCTTGTACACGCACATAGTAGGCGCGCGTGGCTGCGGTCTGGGCGGCCGTAGCGGCATCTGAAGCTTGCAGCACCGTAAGGGCCTCACCTACTTGCCCCGTCTCAACGAGCGCAGCAATTTGTAGGCTGCGTGCCCGCTCGATGCAAAAGGGTGCTTTGAGACGAGCAGCCCAGTACCAAGCATTCGAGGCGCACACCAGAGCTTCTTCAACGTGGCCTTGCAAAAAACTTCCCACCCCTAGCGCGATGTAAACCGAACAGCCTACCTCGCGATTAAAAGGACTTGGCGGAAGCGCCTCTAGCTTCTGAAGATCACCTCTTAGGCCCGGAATTAGGGCCGATGCAGGGGAGTTGTACGCCCCGTCGGGCGCGTCGTACCATGCGATTTGCGTGTAAGCGTCCAAAGACTTTGCATAGAGTTGTACACGAACATCTGCGGTGTTCAGGCACCGCTCGATCAGCTCAGTTCGCTCATCTGCAAGACCTCCGTGGTACGCGACGACCAGTTGCCGACACAAAGACATGTCGCTCGCGTCTTCCCACAACGCCTCGAGAACCTCGCGATCACTCGCACCATCCGTCAGCACGCGACGCCACCAGCTGTGAAATTCCGCTGGTGCCTCGAGATTTTCTGGAACCCTGTTTCCGAGCACTTGTAACATTAGCGCCGCCTACTGGCGCGTAAGGCGATTACCTATCTAATTGGTATCGCGTGAAACCGTAACATAACATACCGCTGAAGACGATCTCTTGGAGCGCTTCGCGCTGAAATCCTCACCGTTCCGCGCTGAAAATGCTAGCGAGCCAAACACCGCGAGTACAAGCACGCCTACTGAAACCAATCGTTTCATAACCAAACCCCCCGTACCCTAGTGACTTTACCACGCACGCCAAAACTACTGCAAGGTTGCAGGGAGGAACTCGCGCTCAAACGTGAGCCGAGCTCTAGTGATCGCTTCTCTTGTGAAGGGGAACGTTACGCTGGCAACGGCAAAAGATTCCGCGACTGTTTTCGACTGCCCAACATTTAGCAGTTCTTCTAACCCTGCGATGCTCCGGCGCGCATCCTTCCGGTAGTTCTCGATAAAAAGCAGTAGGCCAATGTATGCGACGAAGTACTCGATGCTATAAAGTGGGGACGCGATGATGTGCCCGTGTTGCCACCCTTTTTTCAAGATCTCGCGATGGTCTGACCAATCCACCCCGAGCGTGTGTCGCATCTCAAGCCATACGGTATCGAGTTCTTTACTTGTCGGGATTTTAGGCTGTTTATAAACCCAGTGCTGGAACCGTTCTGTGGCGTCGTAGGTTTCGAACACATCAAGCATGACGGTACCAGCAAAGGTTTTGACTAGCTCCTGCTCTTTAACCGAAAGTTCACCTGACATGGCCAGGCGCTCGATCGTCAGAAACTGCAAGCAGTAGGCCACGAACTCCATGATCTCGACTGGCGCAACCCGCTCGAAATACAAGTTGTGTTTGCCAGCTGCTTGGTAATGAAGCGCGTGACCCGTTTCGTGAAGCATGACGCGTAAACTTGCCACGTCCCCGGCCCCATTACAAAAGACTAGGCCCTCATTGGCTTCGCAAAGTACTGTGGAAAAGTCCCCGCTCACTTTATTGGGACGGGACATCAGATCAAGATGACGCTTCGCGGCGATATCGTCAACGGCCGCCCCGAAGTTGGAGGATAGCTGACGATAAGCTCCGGCTACGGCACGTATGTAATCCTCTTCAGTGAAAGAATGGGCTTCCTTCGGCTCTTCAATCAGCAGAATGTCGTCCCAGGGCCGTAAAACGTTTACATCCAAACGGCTGGATAGAAGGGCATTTTTCCGTTCGATAACCGGGGCGAAGCTTTCCCGAACATGGTCAAGAACCTTACTGGCGTCGTCCGGCGTGTATGTCCGGTGCTGTCTGGCCCACTCAAAGTCCAGATACGTCTCAAACCCACAAAGGCGCGCCTTTTCCTGCCGGAGCCTTGTCAGCTCCCAGAAAGTTTCATCAACGGATTGGGTGTGCTCGAGTCGTGCCGCCTGCATTTTCTCCCACAGCTCCTTACGCCTTTGCCGGTCCGGTTCCTGGCGGATCAAACTCCGGAGCTTCGCGAGCGTTACGGATTCGCCGATGTCTACAAGCGTCTTCGACACTTCTTCCTCATACGCTTGGACAACCCTGTCGATCTCTCTATCGATATCTATGGCCTCTTGAATGCCGAAACGGACCTCTTTGCGCATCCGCTCGACGATTCGCGCGAGGTGGGTTGCTTGTGGGTGCCAAGCCGCAGCCCGACTAGTCAATGCTTGGCTCAGCCTATTGCATTCTGGCTTCAGTTCTTGGGAGACGTAGTCCAAGCGCGTTTTAGCGTCCGCGTCTTTGGTGTCGCGCGAGAAGTCCCATAGCGCTTGGATGTACAGATCGCTGAACCGCTCGAGCGACGTACTCCACGATTGGAACCACGCTTCGTCTATCTCCTGCGTTTGCAGAACTTGCAGGTTCGCGCTGATAGACTCCCATGCTAAAGTCATCCCGTGCGTTGGAGACATAACGCCACTATAAACCGTGCCCTTCAGCTCCTGCCCTGCTGGGTCTGCCTTCTTTGCGCGGGTGTTAGTACCTACCTGGTCTTCACAAAAGACCTTTCGACCTCGAGTGGTGGAACGTTCGGTATGTTCTCGTCTGCAGACACCGTCTTCACGCGTAGGTTAGAGATAATAGCGGTGACCCCGGCAGAGCGTCGAGTCCTGCACCTTGACGCCGATATTGTCGAGCTAGAAGAGGCCTTGGCGCTACCTACAACGACCAACTTTTTGCGTCTCCTTCGTTTTCTCGGCTGTCGTACAGACATACTTGCCCCGCAGACGACCCGGCTGGAGCTGACGTTCTACAAACTCGAGTTCCGCAATAACCGCATAGTCCCAAAACCTCACCCAACCGTAACTTTCGACCTTAGTGCTTGTATATAGATTCAACGACCGCAGGCAATATTCCATTATGACGCTCATGACGGCGGCATTTTACTTCTCGGATCTATGGTTTATTACCCTCCCGCTGTGGAGTCTCGTTCTTGCTGCCTTGCTGTTCGACGAGGACCGAGTGCTTAACCGCTGGGAATTTTGGACGCTGGTGAGCGCCATCATGGCCGTAGGCATTATCCAGATGTGGATTCCGGAAGGAAACGACTACTTTCTTATTTTTTACTTGACGCTCATCGCGCTACAGGGGTCCCACGCAGCAGCGCCGATGGCCGTCATTGCGCTGAATACACGCCTACTTATCGGGATCGTCTTTTCTCTGGCGTCTTTCTGGAAGCTGGTGAGCGAGTCCTTCCGATCCGGTGCGTTTTTTACCCTCGACCTACTTTTCGAAGATCGTCTAGCACCCTTAACGCTCTACCTGGCGGGTTTACCCCATCCAGCTTTTTTAGAGAACCGCTCAGCTTTGGAACAGCTTGACTTAACAAAAGGATTCACGGTTAATGCCACCCCGGTCGTCACCTCCATAGCCCAGGTACTGACTTGGACCACTGTCGTCGTTGAAATCTCGGTCGCAGTTGTTTTCCTGATTCCGCTCAAGCGGTTCAGGCATTTGCGTGATCCAGCGTTGCTCCTCTTTTGTGCAGGTGCCTATCTTGTAATGCCCGTCCCTAGTTTCGGTATGTGCCTGGCCACCTTAGGCTTTGCCCAAACACCTTATCGGGTTTATAAAACGTTGTATCTGGTGGCTTATATCTTGATGCCCCTAACAGCTTCGCGCTACTGGCTGCTGAGGCCTACGTGAGTACGCAACGCACGCTGGCAGAATAAGCTAACCCGCCGACCCTAGATGGTCGGCTAGTGGTCGACTAATCTTCTTACACTTCCTTCATTTTTATGATTTTCTCTCATAATTTTGCTTTATGGGTCGGCAAGTGGTCGTTTCAGCCTTCGTCTCGCGGCAGTAATGTTATCCAATGAGGCATATTACGTGAAACCCATCAGAACACGTGGCGACCTAGACCGCGCAGCGAGCCGCGGCTCGCTAGACACGCTTCGGGGCCGCTTCCAGTGATTAAAAGCCGAAGGGAACACCTTCAAGACGGCAGCTACCCAACCGTTGCTGTTCAGGGCGATGCCGACCTCACAGCCAACTTGCGCTGGTGCAAACTGCCGGTGACGCCAGGCTTGACGAGGCCGCTCGAACTTGGAAGGAAGCCCTTTTGGTGCTTCACCGAAAAGGTGACCCCTACCAGCTTGTTAGGCTCGTACTCCGCCGCTCCATCCGGACGTACGACGGGCGAAAGGCGGGGCAGACGCGTATTGAGCGAGTACTTCCAAAAAACATATTCATGAACAAGGGATTTCATGCGTGAGATGAGCGTTAAAAATAATCAACTTCCCAGAGCTGACCACTCATGTCCTGAAAGGCTTCCCCATCCATTAAAGAAAGAATCGGCTGGGTGTTCGGAACGCAGCAGAACGATAGCGGAGTTTACCCTTCGAGCCGGAGGTAGGAAAATAAACGTTGCTATGCGCGCTCAGGGGGACGTCACGAGTTGCATGGAGACTTGTTCGCCTGGACGGCTATCTCCCGACCAGTGGGCACAGCTCTGTGACGTTTTACTACTGGCCGCCCACAGCATGATTTCGATGGACCACCCTGAAGATGGTAGTTGAGCCATCACCACCAAACCGACCTGACTGCACACGATCGGGGTTTGGCGTCGGGCACAAGCGTTACATCGAAATCGACATCGTTCGCGGGGGTTCCCTCTTCGGCGTTCTCCTCGCCAATCTGCAATCGCTCACCTACCCCGGAACTTATCTTCCGCCGCTCGCCTTCGCAGACCATACCCCAGCTGACAGAGCTGTAGAAGCGCTTATTCGTGGCATTGCAGAAGGCTCTTTCTATCCGGTATTCGCTGCCCTGTTCGGTCTCGGCTTCGCCATGCAGATGCAACGATCCGGATTTACCAACGTTCGTTTCCGCAGGCGTCTCCTGGTTTTGCTCGGCTTCGGCCTGCTTCACGCTTCGCTCGTTTGGGAGGGGGATATCTTAGTATCCTACGCGCTCCTCGGCTTCGCGCTTATCCCGCTTCGGGACAGATCGACGCGCACACTGCTCTTCATTATTTGCACCTGTCTCATCTATTCGCTGGCAATGTTCTATGCCGCGTTCAGCACCGGTGGAACCCCTCAGAGCTACCTCGAGCTGGTGACGACGACCTACGCTCAAGGCAGTTATCTCGAGGCGACGCAGCTGCGCTTGATGGACCTCAGCGTGGTGCTCGTCGAAGCCCTCGTCTACTTTCCCCACCTGTTAGCGTGCTCTTTGCTGGGCCTACTCGCCGTCAGGCGCGGGGTTGCACGAATCCTCTCTGCTCGTCCCCTGCTCCAACGCACACTTGCTTTGTCTCTAGGCATTGGTTTACCTGTCACCATTACCCACGGCGTTGTGATACTCACGCAGCCCATGATTCCCCCCTGGCTTAGCGCACTCGACACAACCCTGGGAGGTGCGGTGCTCGGCTTTTCCTACGCTGCCGGACTGCTTTTAGTGCTACAAAGCCCATCATGGCAGCGACGGCTGAAGCTTCTGAGCTTCGTTGGTCGCGCCAGCCTAAGTAACTACCTTCTACAGTCGCTTGTTTTTACGTTGCTCTATTACGGTTATGGAGGTGGTCTTTATGCTCGTGTTCCGCTGAGTGTCAGCGTCTTACTCGCCCTTGTGTTCTACACCCTTCAGGTTCTTGCAAGTCGCTGGTGGTTCTCGCGGCATTCCCAGGGTCCCGTGGAGGCGTTGTGGCGTCACCTGACCTACGACAAAACGGCTCTTCTATCGCGAGAGCCTCGATAGAAGAGATGGAACTCTTATCACGTGCTAAAGTTACGGCTTAGGAGGTTTATACTCACGACACGCTTGCTACGCCGGACGTAGCGGTACAGCCCAAAAGCAGAAACCCCGGTTGTTTGCCGCAACCAGGATTTCTAAAAAGATTTGGACTAGTGTCCCTTGCTCTCGGAATAAGGGCAGGATACAGCGTCCAAGTGGAGTCGTCAACTGTTTTCGACCCAAAGGACCAACTATGAAGATTTCGCCCTTTCTAGGCGGAGTGTTACGCGTTCATTCAACCGTGCTACTGAAGCAACACAGTCGAAATAGGACGCGCCCATGACCGGCCTTACTACCGGCATCAAGGTGCAAACGCGCCCAACCTCACAGGACTACCAAAAGACCTTCGACCGGTTGCCCGAGCAGCGCAAGGGCCAGCTCGCGCGCGTCGTCGCGGGCATCGCCCAAACTCAAGGAAAGCACGCCGCGCAAAAATGGCTCGAGCAGCAACTCCAGCCTCATATGTCGGTGAAAGGGCCTCTTCACGTTCAGCTCGACACCCGGCTTGGGGAGGTTCGGAGCAACGTCGACGGGCATAACCACCCACGGGCTTACGAAGACGAGATCACGCCCAGCCGTGCGCACCTCACCGCGCAGGTACCAACGACGCTGGCCGTGCTGTCGGAGGCGGAGAAGGCGTTCCGAAGCGCCATCGAGGTTGCTGAACCGTTCTCTCAGGAGCAGCTCGAGTTCGTTGCTCCTGCCTTGACGCCGCAGAGCGTCAAGGTTTTGCAATTTCTGCACTTGTACGCCTGTTCTGACGCGCTCAGCCGCAGGCAGAGCCTTAAGGCCCATCAGATTAGCTTCTTTTTACCCGCTGAAACCATCCATCTCGCCACGGGCGTGCCCAAGCGGACCGTCTACGACGCCCTACGGCGGATCAAGGCGTTGCGGATGATCGACTACCGAGGTCACGTCACCACCCTGGCAAAGCACGGCAACCGCTGCGACGGGACCATATTTGCTGTGAAACTCAGCGCCTTACGAACCGGCGAAGCGCGCGTGGCGTACGAAGACCTGAAGGTCACAGACTACCGCAACCTCGAGGAGGACATCCAGGCCGAGCGGACCGTTTTCCGCCTTGCACAGTCAGGAACGTGGTTGAACAACCTGAAGGACAGCCTTTGTCGATTGCTCAGTTGGATGCGAGGCAGGTGTACACGGGCCTGGGACGCCGAAAGCCATCAACCCCGTTCCTTGACTATGCAAGCGTCGAGCAAGGACGGACTCGAAGCGATCTTGGACCTCACTAGGGGCAGTACAGCTAGTCGGGGCCAGCGCATCGGCGCGGCTGCCAAGGCTATCGCGTGGGCGCTTGGAGACCAGCGCTCGCTACCTTTCTGGTGGAGGTTTTGTGATGCTCTGACGGGTCTGGTAGAGCGCGGAGGCCGGGACTACTCGGCATCCGTATTGGCCTGTATGCAGCGGGAACTTGCCGCCAAGGCAGAGGGGTTCGCTCGGAACGCCGCAGCGCTCTTTATCGCACGGCTTCAGCGTGCGGGGGTATACCAGGAGCTGATAACGGCCTAGTCCGCCTCAAAATCATCCATCTAGAAACCGACCTGGGTCGCAATTCGACTTGTGTAAACATCGGTGCGTTTCGTTACGCCACGGTATGTCCACGTGGTGCTACGAAGGCATACGCTGTCGTTGTAGTCATGCCTTTCCTGAATCGGCTGAGTTCGACACGCTTGAAGGTCGCAAGTTGAATTCCGTAAACATGGTCGCGTCAGAACCCTTCATAACCGCCTTGGAGTTTCACGGGGCGCGACTTTACTCCTGTAACCATCACGGTGTCGGGCCGCTTCGCCAGACAACTACCCCTAAATACTCGAGGCCGGAAACGCTGGCGAGCTTCGAGTACGGCTCGCCCTCTCGCTGAGCCGGGATCACCACGTCTCGCTCTTCGAGGTTATGCCGATAGACCAAAAGCTTCCCCTTTTCACGCCACCACCCTGCTACCAGGTCTCCAGACGCTGGTGTACGCTCGCTGTCGACGCTAATGATGTCGGTATCGAGTACGAACCCTTGATGCGTCACCTCCGCACTTAGTAGGCCAGCCTTACGCAGGCTGTAGTGCCGCAGCTGTTCGCGCCTTACCCCGATCTGCTCGAGCTGCTGGCGGTGGACGTACACGGACGCTTCCAACGACCCCTGCTCGACATCTCCGAAGCGCTCTAGGTCGAATTCCTCCCATACTTTATCGACGGTGTTGGGGTCTAACTGCTTCTCGGAAATGTACGCCAGTGCAAACAGGTGGATGACGGGAACACCGTACAGCTCAGAGAACCCCTCGAGTTGACGCATACTCGGTGTGCTTGCGAGCAGGTGACGCTCGATCACTGAGATGCTCGAAGGGGCCAGCTTTCCGTTCGAGCGCGTTGCCGCTTCCGACATCGAGAGACCCATACCCTCGCGGATTTTCTTGAGGTAGCTGCCGAAGTCGAAAGGCCAAGCGTCAGGGTAGCGGAGATCTTTCATGGGCGTAGTCTGCCACATCTCTTCGCGGACACTCCAGATGACATATGCGTTTGGGAGAGCAGGGACTCGAGGTGAAACCTCCTTGACACGTGCTATTTGAAAAACTACACTAAAACCCATAAAAGACGCTTTTGTGTATTTTGCTGCACAGAGCGCGTCAAAAAAGATGTGGTTCCCCAGTCGCCAAACTTATGGAACCACATCGCACGAAATCCCGCGCAGTGGCGGGTATGCACGCCGTTTTCCGGCAGGCATTGCCCCACCATAGCGCCCCGGGGGGGTTATGGGCAACCAAAGAGAGCAGGACGCGGGGTTTTTCTACACCTTGGAAGAGCTCTGCGAGATGACCGGCTACACGCCCAAACGGCTCAACGAGACCGCCAAACGCTACCGCCAGCGTCCCGGTGCGGACGGCAAGGCCCGACGCTGCTACTACCTCAAGGAGAAAGGGGTCTTCAACGATGATTTCAGCGACTGGCTGCTCGAAACCCGCTACGCCGCACCTATCGAGGTCGAGCAGCAGGAGAACGCCATCTCCCTCCGCGAGGTCGCCGACGCCGGGCGCGCATACGGCCTCACCTACAAGGTACTTCAAAGCCCGCTCAACCTCGAGAAACTTCGTGCCTGGGCCTATCATGGCCGCTACTACCTAAGCCGCGAGCAGGCCGACGCGGTGCTCGAGCGCTACCGCTACGCCCGAGCGCCCGACGGCTGGTTGCCTGTCGTTACGCTCATCGACTTGTGCCGGGGCTCGTGTAGTCCGCAGGCCGTCTACAGTTGGGTACGGCGACAGTCCAGATGCAAGAACTTCACGCATCCAGGACGCAGCCAGCTTGCGCTGTTCATGCCCGTCCTAGACGCTCTAACTTATCTAAGGCGAGTATTCGGAAGTGTCCGGAAAGCGTTTTGGGTGCTTGCAAAGCATGTACCTAAGTATTTTCGCAGCCTCAGAAAAACCACTGTAGAACTCACCTGCACTGCAGACCCGATCACGCCGCTCGACCCTCGAGCGCTCGACATCACCCTCATAGGTAGGGACGCTAAGTCGTCGCCGCTTAACCCCTCGCAGCTAGGACACGAGCTGCTACCACTAAGGACATGAACACACTCTTTTGGTCTAAGCGCAGCCTGGCAAGCTTTATTGCCCTCGTCGCCATCGCCAACGCGCAGGAAGACTTCACCCTCGAGTACCTCGAACTCGAGACGCTCGACAGCACCCCGGCGCAGGTCCTGATCTCGCCCAACTACCAAACCCTCATCGAGTTCGAGGGGATGCAGATCGGCCAGCCCAGCAGCGGCCGGGTCGACCTCATCACCCTGGAGCGCGAGCCCGACACCGTGCGGGTGCGCGCCAACCAGCCGGTGGTCAACACCGACCTGGTGGTACCCGTCGGCGGCAGCGTTGCCATGTTCAGCCTCGAGGTCGACGAGGAAGCTACCGCCCCGAAGCGCTACGTGGTGAGCCGCCCCAGGGAGCAGCAGGTCCGCAGCGACCAGACCGAAGGGGCGGCGGCCAGCCTCTTGCGCGACCTGGCGCGGCAGGGGAGACGCCCCGAAATCCTGCCCGAGGGCGTAACGTTCGACGCCCAGCTCTTGTTCTTGACCGACAAGCAGGTCGTCATCCAGTACGCCCTAGCGAACACCGGCGAGTTCCCGATCACTGCCGAGACGCAGCGCCTGAGCCTGACCTACCAGGGCGAGCCGGTGCCCCGCACCATCTCGCGTATCGCCCCGGACGACGGACTGGCTCGCATCCAGCCCGGGGAGGGGGAGTACGGCACCATCGTGGTGAACAGCCCGCCCGACGGCCCGCTGCTGCTCGAGTGGCCGATCACCGAGATCGGACCTGGAACGACTTACACCATCCGGAGGGACTACCGTGAAGGTCTCACGCGTGCCATCCAGTAAATTCGTTCAGATTTTCTTAGCGCTCGGGCTCATCATGCTTCCGGCTGCGCTCGCCCAGTTCGAGCTTCCCAGCGTGGGCGGGGACGAGCGTGAGAAGACGGACCTAGACGACATCCCGCTCGACGACCCGGTGGGCGTGCTGTCCTTCGTGGACATGCTGCCGGTCGACCCGGAGCGCGTGCCCGAGTGCATCGGCAGGTCGTCCGACGGCCTCGGGCGCGAGTGCCTGCCGAACACCGAGGTGATTGCCCTAGAGCCGTACAGGGAGTGCGAGGGGGAACTGGCGACCTGCGCCACCCGCTACGCCTACCCCGTGCCCTACA
>QQTW01001704.1_pt1 | contig 15627 bp, 16 predicted proteins | sample 1904831 | NCBI WGS metagenome assembly QQTW01 (sample SAMN09435610, study PRJNA476489) | Subsurface metagenome, whole genome shotgun sequencing project. | reverse complement strand
GGGTTATAGCTAGTTGTTCCAGCAGCATTGCCGCTATCGCTGGTGCATCGTACCCACACTCCAAGCACTGGACTCAGAAAATGTCTTAGTCGTAGCGACCATCTTTGACCAATCGATCAACAGTATTCTGCCCGATGAGATTCCTGCCAATGCTCGCATTGCATCGTTCATTCCCTATCCCCAACTATTACCCTATGTCGATGTGATGATTACCAATGGAGGCTTTAATGGCGTGCAGATGGCCTTAGCAAATGGGATACCAGTAATTGGAGCAGGGAAATCTGAAGATAAGCCGGAGATTTGTGCCCGGATCGAGTGGCTGGGTGTAGGAATCGATCTCAAAACTGACAAGCCAACGCCAGAACAGATTCGAGCGGCTGTAGGCAAGGTACTAGCGGAGCGTGGTTATAAGAATCGTGCTCAAGACTTGCAAAGAACAATGAGTGAATACGATGCACCAGCGATAGCGGCAATGCTGCTGGAACAACTAGCTATAACCCAACAACCCGTGGTGGGGAATCGCTCGTAATCACATCTTCCAGCATTCTAAGCTACTAGGAATTGTTGATCCATTTGTGGATCCGTTAAAACTTGGTACTTTGTTAGCAAGTATTAGATAGGCGATCGAAACACCGAAACTTTGCAAGATTCTGATGCATTTTCATCAGAATCTGTAACAAGTCGCTCGACTCATTTAGTACAGTTGAGATAGATGTGGGAGCATCCAATCTAACCACCACGGCTCTATTCGTTGCCAAGCTAAAAATTGTGGGCGTTACTGAATTTGGGTCTGGGCGACTTATTCTAACGCTCTTTTGTCACTCTAGGCGGAGGAAAAGTATAAATTCGTCTGTGAGTAGTGGCAAGGCAAGCTGCTTGGGAAGCGATTCATTAGCGCAACCAAACACTCTAATCCCGCTGATAATCGTGGAATGGGAAACAGATTCAACCAGGGTTTAAGCAAATTCACGCATCACACCAGGCTGAATCACCAAACGCAAATTGTTGAGCGCCTGTTTCCACCCGTTTGCCTGATTCCAGTTTGGATGTTGTGCAAGCTTAAGTGCGATTGACTGGGGTTGAGCATCACGTTGTATCGAAGGTTGTGCTTGAGGTTGATGCAACGTGTTAGTGTGCAGGCTCACCAGCAAATACGCACTGAACACCATCTCCCACCATCGCTGAATCTGAGCATAATTTGTCAAGCGAAAATCAGCAAGATCCTAACTCATTCTTGCTCTGCTTCAAGCCGTACTCAACCCAATTTCTCAAGCCATACAAATTGCCGACTTGGTCATACTTGAGGTTCTTAATCTGCGTCATTACGCACCAGGTAGCATTCTTGGGCAAGGTCTCTGGGTCGGTCGTGAGTTGCCAATACTGCTGAGCGCGACGCTTGCCATAGATAATCTCTCGAATGTATCGCTGCTCGGTTTTACCATCACTAAACACGCGCTTAAATTTGCGCCAGCTTAGAGAGCGCACCGTTTGCTCACGCGGCAACCAGACGGCATGATTACTACGAATTGCTACGACAAAATCCAGCTTTAACTGGTACAACACATCGATGAAACTGCAGCCACTTTCGCCATACAAACTATCAGCCAGCACTAACTTGAACCGAAAACCCATTGCCTGTAGTTCACGGATCATTTCTGCGGCAATTTCTGGCTTGCTACGGTAAGTATCGTCAGGCAAGATCCGTTCTTTAGGCTTGTAAACCTCGAACAACAAAGGCAGCGTAATGGAGTTGAGCACCCCATATGCTGTCACGGCAACAATGCCATTCTCAATCTTGCCCAAGTTGCCAATATACTGGCGCTTCACGTAATCGGTGTGATGCCCCTTCTTGCGGTCGCCTGTGTCATCAATGACCAGCACAATTTCTTTTTCACCTAAAATTTGCAGAGTTTGTAAAATTAGCTGCAAGCGCTGTTGCGCAAGTCCTCAACTCGCCAAGGTGATTCTGTGAGAAAATGGTGCAATGATTGGGCGTTGTCTAATCCGGCGACTGTGGCAATCGCTGGCAGCGATTTGCGTTTGGCTTCACTGATTAGTCCCAGATGCAACTGCTTAAATGCCTCAAAGCTTCGCACTTCTACGAACAGCGATTGATACCACTGGCAATACTCGTCCACGAATTGGACGGTCGGTTTAGCAGGTCGCGGCTCAACCATACACTGCACCTCGCTTTCGTCACTTTTCTTTTATTATTACTCACCTAGAGTGACAAAAGAGCGCTAAGTAGGCAGGTAGAATTAAATATAAGATAGTTGTGGACTTAAAAAACTCAACAGTCAAAGATGCCAGCCCCCATCTACATTAAGCTAACCTCAGAAGAAGATCGCACGCTATCGGGTTCTGTCGCAAAAAGTGAAGGAGATGGTAGGGTAGGAAAGCCTTGTCGTTAATGCTCAGCTTTCCATGTCCACTCGCTCCCTGTTCAAATGGCGTCATTTTTGGTTCTGTCGCAAAAAGTGAAGGAGATGGTAGGGTAGGAAAGCCTTGTCGTTAATGCTCAGCTTTCCATGTCCACTCGCTCCCTGTTCAAATGGCGTCATTTTTTACCAGAAGTCATCCTGCTAAATGTTCGCGCTTTACTGTCGCTATGCGCTTTCAAGAGCGAAACTTGGAGGAGATGATGCAGGAGCGAGGCATAGACGTGGATCATTCCACCCTGAATCGATGGGTGTTGAAATACGCCCCGGAACTGGACAAGCGGATTCGTCCTCATTTGGAATTGACTAACGATTCATGGCGAGTAGATGAAACGTATGTCAAAGTCAAAGGCGTTTGGAAATATCTGTATAGAGCGGTGGATAGTGCAGGCAACACCTTGGACTTTATAATGAAGTGCGAAACGAGATGGTAAAGCGGCAGAACGATTTTTTCGCAAAGTCCTAAAGGCAACGCATACCCAAACACCCCGCGTGATTACGGTGGATAAAAATGCGGCGTATCCGAAAGCGGTAGAGATGTTGAAAGCTGATGAAATGCTACCTGAAACGACAGAATTAAGGCAGAAAAAGTACTTAAACAACATCATTGAGCAAGACCATCGAGCCATAAAACGATTGACAAGAGCAGTCATAAGGTTCAATTCGTTCAACACGGCACGACAAACCTTAAAAGGGTTTGAAGCAATGAATATGGTTCGTAAAGGACAAGTTCAAGGTGTTGCACAAGGGGACAGTGTAGGTCAAGCCCAGTTTATTGCTGCAATCTTCGGAGTGGCTGCTTAGTGCAATGCGATCTAAACAGCTCATTTGTCCTCAAATCTTTTTTGCGACACAACTCTGGTATTTGCCTTTCTTGCTCAAAGCCTTTGTCGCTGTATAAGTTGACCGAATAGCCCTTCTTCATGGGCGAGTTGCTCGAAAGAACCTTGCTGCACTAGCCTACCATGTTGCAGCACACAAATGCGATCGGCATTGCGAATAGTACTGAGGCGATGAGCCACCACAATCCGAGTAACGTTGAGCCGCTCTAAACTTTCACTGACAACCGCTTGAGTGCGGTTATCTAATGCACTGGTTGCTTCATCAAATAGCAGAATGCGGGGACGCAATGCCAGAGCGCGGGCAATCAATAACCGCTGTCGTTGTCCACCCGAAAGATTAGTGCCTCCTTCGCTTACAACCGTGTGCATTCCCATGGGCATTGCGGCAATATCATCTGAACAGCCTGCCATGCGTGCGGCTTCCCAAGCTTCATCCATCGTAATTAATGCATTGCTGGAAATGTTCTCGAAAACAGAGGCAGACATCACACGACTATTTTGCAGCACTACGCCCAACTGACGACGCACCGCCGAGACATCTAATCCGGCTAAGTCTTGACCGTCATAGTAAATTGTGCCTGATTCTGGAGTGTCAAATCCTAACAGAAGTCGAAATAGTGTCGATTTGCCGCTTCCAGAAGGTCCAACTAAAGCAATAAATTCTCCGGGTTCTGCCCGTAAGCTAACATCATCAAGGGTGATAGCTCCATCAGCGCGATAGCGGAATACAACGTGTTTGATGACAACTCGACCCGATAAGCGTCCAGGATCACTATGAGACACATCGACTTCAGGGGTAGCGTGGAGAATAGGTTGGGCACGTTGCCACAGCGGTAGAACTTCCAACACATCTACAACGGTGTTGCTTAAGCTAGTTGCACCGCTAATAAAGGTTCCGAATGCGGCGTTAAATGCTAAAAATGTGCCTGTAGAAAAATTCCCGCCATTGGCTTGCGATTGCTGTAACATGGTTGTAGCAAATCCAAAAAGAGCCGCAGAAGTTAATGCAGGTAGAATATTATTAATTACGGCAAGATTATCTTCAATTTGCTGTGAACTTAGCATCAACTTTAACTGATGGCTATATTGTCTACCCCAATATGCAAATGCTCTGGATTCTGCACCAGCTACCCGAAATTTAGCTACACCATTGATGATTTGCACCATCATGCCAAAGAGTTTCCCTTGTTGATCTAACAAAGGACGAACTTTGCGTAGCGTCAACACGCCCGAAATAACGGTGACTGCAATATTGATTAAAGCGACAAAGACTGCAATACATGCTAAAGGAAGACTGTAATAAAGCAACAATCCTAAATTAAGCAATGAGAATGAACTAGAGAAGAGACTTTTAAGAATCGTGCTGCTGATTTTTTGACGAATCTGAGTGATAACAGAAACACGAGCGCTGAGATCGCCAATCGAATATTGGCGAAAAAATGAGGCTTTCAAATTCAAAAGTCGATCCCAAACAGCCGCTTGGGTTGAGGAATCTGCAAACGTCTCTAACCGCATGAGCGCAAACCCTTGGGTAAGTTGAAACAGAGTTGCACCTACTGCGGTTGCAAATAAACCAAAACCAATCTGGATTATGAGTTGTCGATCGGCATCTGGAATCGCGCGATCAATCAAAATAGCCGTTGCTTGGGGAGTAATCATGCCCAGCAATGTAGCAGCAATCCCAGTAAGTAATACAGTGAAGAGTTCTTTGAAATGTCCAGAAAGTGCAAACTGAATCAAGTTGAACGGCTTGAGATTTTCAGGTAAAGGTCGGTAGAAGGTGTAGGCGGTTGGAGATAGGGTTGCTGCGGTTTTTTGATCGCATCTCACCCGTGTTTGCCCAAGCGGATCAATAATCTCGTAATCGGTATCGGAGATCGGCAGGAGCGCAACTGGACGGTTATCTAAGGTGTATGCCAATAAAGCACCGCTGTCCTTTTGCCACCAGCGATCGCGTAAGGTGATGCGCCGAATCCGAACCCGAGAAGCGCGCGCGATCGCATCCAGTGGATCGCGAACCCGCCGCAGATCTTCAGATGTGGCAGGTGGGCGAGTGGTAATTCCCAATGCCTTACCCACAGCACCCGTGGCAATTAACAGAGCTTCCTCAGCGTTAAGTGGTTGGCTCGCTGGAGAAACATCGCTATGGTGATCTAAAACAGATGCCAGGTTATCTAAAGTCGTTGCGATCGCTTGCGTGTTTAGCCGTTCTCGTTCCTGAAACCGTAATAATTCCTGTTGCGTTTCCCGTTGTTTGAGTTGGTGAATTCCTTTTAGAACAAGAGTCTGGAGGTGATGTATACCATTTAATAATGAGTCTATATCTGTAATCTCTTTGCCGTAGATATAATCTAATTCAACAATGTCGCTCGCTTGCAGCCACAGATGCATCTCCAAAGGAATTCGCCCCAAATCAGGCATAAGCTCCAAGCCGTTAAACCCTAGCAAGTTCACTTGTCCTTGCAAAATTTGCACCCAAACCACTGTTCCCTGGGGCGGCTGGAAGACTTCGCCACTGGATAATATTCCGCAACCTGCCGTTTCTAGGGGTGTGGGTAATGTGGGTGAGGAAATCCCAGCTAGGGTAGAACCCAGTTGATGAATCCAGGATTCAATTCGCTTGAGCGTGACTTCTGGCTCCTCGGTGAACCATTGGCTGAACTGTGTTTGAGATTGTAAAAGTTCTGTTTCTTCTAGGGCGATGGCGAGAATTTGATATTGTTCATCTTCTAAATTGAGCGTTGCCCCAAACATCACTTCTCCAGCTTTGACACTGAAAAGATAGCGTCGTCTGCCTGTAGGAATGCCGTGCTGAACACCAATAGCAAAGAGCGCCAGAGAGCCGGATTGCACAAGCCAAATCGTTTGCGGATTGTCGAGTAACAGAGGTTCATTACCCTTAAAGAAATATGGTTCCTCAGCCCAATCTGTAATATTATCTTCCACCAGCATACTTAAACCTCCTCCAGCGTTTCGCCTTCACTCTTAATCAACTGCAAATATGGACCATTCACGCGTCGCAACTCCTCGTGAGTGCCGCGTTGTACAACCTTGCCGCGATCGAGCACAACAATTTCGTCACAATCGCGAATCGTGCTCAAACGATGTGCTACAATTAGGCAAGTGCAACCGCGTAGCCGCAGGTTTTGAGCGATAATTCTTTCCGTCTCGGTATCTAGGGCACTGGTAGCTTCATCCATAACCAAGACGGCAGGATTGTTGACGAGTGCGCGGGCAATTTCTAAGCGTTGCCGTTGTCCACCGCTGAGATTTGTAGCTCCTTCCAACAGATCAGCACCGTACCCACCTGGAAGCGACAACACGACATCGTGAATTGCAGCATCACGGCAAGCCTGAATCAAGTTAATATCTGGAATAGTCGTATCCCACAAGGTGAGGTTATCGCGGACGCTGCCTGCAAACAGTAGAATATCCTGCTCGATCATCGCGATTGAGTTCGTCAGCAGCGGACGTGGAATTTGGGTTCTGGGTTGATTATCGAAATAAATTTCGCCTCCCCAAGGTTCGTACAGCCCACACACAATTTTAGAGATGGTCGATTTCCCGGAACCACTGCCGCCCACTAGAGCTACGCGCTGTCCAGGTTTTAGGGAAAGATTGAAATTTTCAATCAGCGGCGGTGCGGTGCGGTTGTAACCAAAAGTGAGGTTGCGAAGTTCAAGATAGCCTTGGAGTTTAGGAGAATTCCGGGAAGCATGTTGTTTACTATTGTCAGCAGCAGGATCGAGCGGATTGCGTAAAACATCATCGAGTCGATTCAGATTTCCTTCTACTTCTTGTAAATCGCTGCCCAAACCAACAAGCTGATTGACAGGATGCATAAACTGCTGCATTAGTGACTGAAACGCTATCAGCATTCCAATACTGAGCGCACCATCCATTACACGAAATCCACCAACTACAAGTAACAGCATCGAAGTAATCCCAGACAGAAAAGCGGGTAACGTTCCTAAACTCTGGTTCATGCTGTCCATCTCTTGGCGGACATTGATTGCCTTGGCGTAAGAGCCTGCCCAACGAGTGAAAAAATCTGACTCTAATCCAGAGGCTTTGAGCGTTTCCATACTTTGTAGCCCCGCGATCGCGACTCCACTCACTTTTCCCTGTTCTTGCATCAACCGAATATTTGTATCCACTCGCTGTCCTGTCATCCACTGCAACGCCAACAGGTTTATGACAACAAATGCAACGCCAATCAGGGTTAACACCGTGTCGTATTGCAGCATTACGAGCGCATAAAAAACAACCATTATGGTTGAAATGACCGTAGTCGCTAATTTACCGGAAAGGAGATTGGCAAGGCGATCGTTCAGTTGAATTCGGCTACTAATCTCTCCAGAAAAACGTTGATCGTAAAAGCTAACGGGAAGATGCAGAATATGCCACAGAAAACGACTAGACATCCCCATTGCTAATTTAATTTTCATGCGGCGCAGTAGCTGTAGTTGCAGTCGCGTTAGCAGCCCCGTCAACAGTGATGTAAACAGCATTCCTAATATTAAAGGACGTAGCCAATCTGCTCGACCTTGAATTAGGATTTGATCGACAAATACTTGAGAAAAAGTTGGAATCAATAATCCAACAAGCGCCAGTAAAAATCCGGTTAATACGCCGTACATGAGCGAGCCGAGCGAGCCGCGCAACCTTTCCCACAAGGCGTTTATGAGGCTCGGTTTACGCCCGCCTCTCTTGAATTCTGGACTTGGTTCAAATACTAAGACAACTCCGGTGAATGCCCCGCTGAATTCTGATCGTGAAACTGTACGAGCTCCAGTTGCTGGATCGTTCAGGTAAACACGGTGTCGATCAAACCCCTCAACCACTAGAAAATGATTGAAATTCCAAAAGACAATGTAAGGGCATTCCAGTTGTTGCAATGCTTCTAAATCTACCTTGAAGCCTTTCGCTTGCAGTCCATACAAGCGAGCCGCATTCAGAATATTGGAGGCTTTACTGCCGTCCCGCGAGATGCCGCAGGCTTGGCGGAGTTCTGCAAGGGGAACAATTCGACCGTAATAGGCTAAGATCGTGCTTAGAGAGGCTGCCCCACACTCAACCGCCTCCATTTGTAGTACCGTAGGAGTACGGCGGATGCGATGTTTTGATAATGGTTGCAGGAATTGCCGCAGCATACTAATTCAAACCCGTCCAAGATTTCAGAATCGGTAAGACAAACGCGATCGGTGCTCGTTCTTCAACTTTGATTTGTACCGATGTAGTTGTTCCAGGTGTCATTTTCAAGTGTGGTCCTTGAGATGACGACCAGCGATAACCGCTGTATGTTGAGGGATGAGTCTGGAGTTCTGTGAAAACAGCAAGCTGCGGACCTTCGGACATTACACCTGGTAAAATGTCCGGATTACCAATCAAACTGGCTGCGCCCTGCTGCGTCACCGGAAATGCAGAAATATTTGTCACCTTGCCCACAATCCCACCAAATTCCTCGCGCTTGACCATGGTGGGAGTCATTTGCACAGACATGCCCGTGGCAATTTTCTTGCCATCACTCACGGGCAAAAAGGCAACATTAACTAACTTCGCAGAGGATGTTTGAGCGGAGATCGTGCCAATTGCCGCGCCTGGTTCTAACTGTTGCCCTTTTGCAGTAATTTCTAAAATGCGTCCAGTATAATCACTCACAATTTGAGTATTTTTTTGCAGTTGTAACTCTAACTGCGCGATCGAGCGTTCTGTTTCCTGAATTTCCTTGCTGCGGTTGGTTGCTGTGGTAAAATCCTGTTCTGCAAGGCTAGCTTTGCGGCTATCTAATGACTTCAATTGCGTTTTCAGCTCGTTCACCTGATTGACGTTGCGGAGATACTCCCGTTGGGCATCTGCTTCTTTAAGATCGAGCTGCTTTAACTGAGATTCTGCATCGTTAATTTGCGCTTGAGCATTGAGATAGTCTTGCTGAGCTTGCAGTATCGTATCTTTCGAGACTGCACCCTGCACAAAAATCGCATGGCGATCTTCCCACCGTTTCTTATAGGTGGGCAGCGTTTCGCGCAAGGTTTGTAAGCGTTGTTGTAATGCTTTTCGACTTTGCTGAATCGAATTCAATCCCTTTTCGCGCAGAACGGGCGTGAGTGACTGCACCGTTTGCAGACTTTGCTGTAAGGTTTGCCTTTGTTGAGCGATCGCAGATTCATCAATGGTACTGCGCTGCGTCTGCATTGAACTAGCACTCCGATCTTGCAGTCGCAGTTGAGCCAGTTTATTCCGGGCAAGTTGCAATTGCTTTTGCAGTTCCGATTGGTCGATTGTCGCTAAGACTTGACCCTTTTTCACCGGATCGCCAACCTGAACGTTGATTGAGAGAATACGTCCAGAAGTCGATGACTGAACAGACACCACCTGACTAGGATAGATCAACACTCCCCGCCCCGCGACAGTCATGGGGATACGTCCAAAAACACTCCAGGTGAATCCAGTCACGACTAACGCCCCAAGTGCAGCTAAAGAGAACCATCGTTTAGGACTAACGACTTGTACCAATTGATCGAGTTGTTCTGGAGAGGCAACCCGGAGGAGCGCTTCTTTACGAAATAGGTTGTTATGATGCGTCACCGTTGGTGTCCATCCTTAGTTGATCCGAATTCGTTTCAGCATCCATTCAAACCGTGCTCCAGCTAGCGCGGCTTGCGCTAAGAAGTGGCTACTCAACTCGTTCTCATAGTCTTGCTCTAGAGACTGCCCACTGCTATAGGTAAGCCTGCCGTATCCCAGGCGCTGCACGATCGCTTGTTGCTTATCTGCTAACAAGACTGCAAGCACCCGATAGAATCGAGCCGCAAAACTGACATCGTGCAGCAGTTTCGCTGACAATCGCCAACGCGGAATCGACAACACGAGAGAATTTTGGAGTGCCCGAACCGTAACCGCTGGAGGAGGTGCTTCCACAAACGGCGTTTCTCCGACAATATCGCCACGGGATAGGCGGGCAAATTCTCGCTCTACGCGTGGACTGTCCTCTAGGTTAGAAAAGGCTCGTCTGAGTGGATCTTCTTCTGCCTCAGCCGCAGTCAGCACCACTGCTCCATCGAGTACAATGTGTAATGCCTCGCTCGGTCGACTGCCTCGAATCAGAACTGTGTCGGCGGCGATGCGCTGGACTCGTCCGGCAACGGTCAACCAATCTATATCGCTATCGTGCAATTCTGCAAACACAATTAAGGCTTCTCGAAGTTGCGGCTGACTCAAAACCACGGTGCTGTGTCCCAGGTGATGAATCATTTGCTCTAGTCGGTTCGCCAGCAGGACAGCACTGGCGCGATAGAGGTGAGCGGCAAAGCTGATATCATGCTGCATTTTTTGGACAAGCTGCGATCGCGGCACGACCAAAACCAGCGAGCGAGTTAAGGCGCGAACTGTCGTCGATGGCAGGTAGGTTTCCACAAACGGGACTTCTCCTACCATCTCACCCGGCGATAATCGAGCAATCTCCCGTCCAGTAATGGTGCCTCCTTCCAAAGCTGCAAAGGCACGACCTAGTGGATTTTGCTCGGTCTGAGACAGGGTAACAGTTAATGTTCCATCTAGGAGAATATAGAGCGCCTCAAGCGGTTGACCTTGCTGAATCAGAACAGCTCCTGTCTCTATTTCCTCTTGATATCCGGTTGCCAATAGCCAGTCGATATCTTGACTACTAAGTTCTTTTAGTAGAACTTCTGTCATAAGTAAACTCCCTATTTATCTGTACGCGGGAGAGTGAATCCGAGCTAAGATCGTCTGCCAAATAGTTTGGCTAAACCTTTAAAAACATCTGTGACTTCACTCATAGATCCAAAGCCTAAACCGATAAATTGAAACGCAGAAGAAAACGTGTGGGATGTCTTGAAAACAGTATTTGTTGAACTGGCTGCTGGTCCTGCACCGGTTTGCTGGGCTAAAGAAACGTCACTTTGCTCAAATATCGACCCTGATAAGAAGATATCGATTCCACCCGCCACTTCTGCCAATTCCTGTTCAGATAGTTCTACAGGTGCAAGATTTGAATTCATTTCAGCGGTCATCACTTCCTCCTTTCCGGTTCTGTATGAGTACTAGTCCGGTGCGAATAGGACTTATGCAATGCGAGTTGATGCATTAAATGGGGTCAAGCAGCGATCGTTGCTTGACCACTGCTTGACCCCAATCACATGAACTTCACTTAGCCAATGACGAGCCCTTGACCCGCCGAGCTGCTAACCACTCCCAAGTCGGTAACAGAACCCGTGGAGCTGCCCATAGGACCAGCACAAGTTTCCTGTACAACAGTAAGGTTCTTCTGGAAGAAGTCGTTCGCTGCATCAGATGCGTAACCTTTGACATCGCCGAGCGTGACCGCCAATCCACCGGCAACGGTGTCTAGTTCTTGCTCAGACAGTTCAACAGCGACCATGTTATTGTCAGAATTCATTGTTTTCTCCTTGTGGTATGTGCAAAATTTGTAGTCAACGTGAACGAACTAGCCAATGGTGATTGCTTGACCCGCCGAGCTAGAAATTTCTTCCAAGTTGGTAACAGAACCCGTGTAGCTGCCCATAGGACCAGCAGAAGTTTGCTGTACAACAGTAAGGTTCTTCTGGAAGAAGTCGTTCGCTGCATCAGATGCGTAACCTTTGACATCACCCAGCGTGACTGCCAATCCACCGGCAACGGTGTCCAATTCTTGCTCAGACAGTTCAACAGCGTCCATGTTCTTGATTTGCGAGTTCATAGCTTTCTCCAAGTTTTGTGTATTTCTTTGTTAGAACTAGCAGCATGTTTTTACTCGTTTATAGTTTCTTGAGTATTGTCTGCTGCGTTTTCGTTCTTGTTTCAACTGTGCCTATCATAGGAAATCACCCAGGGCTGCACATCGTAAAAACGTCCTGATTCAAAGCCAATCTCTATCCACCAAAGTGTCTACGACTTTAGTAGGAGTCCGACTAGACCGATCGTCTGACAAGCACTCCAAAACCTGCTACAAACGTTGGAAATCACGCATTGATGCGATCGCGTCCACCAAATTGCAGTAAGACTAGAAGAGAGCATTAATAGGAATCGGGCAAATGCTACGTCGCCTTCGTCTTAAGCTTGCGTCTCAGTTTACGTTGCTCCTATCACTGATTTTTATTGGGAGTATTGCGCTGGGGGGATTTGCATTATCAAAAGCTTTGAATTACAAAGCCCAAGTAGAAATCAGCTATCGAGGGCAGATGATGATGCAAATGGTTAACTCAGTGAGAAGCTATACGAATGACCGCATCACGCCGTTACTTACTGCAAAAACGGAGCCGCCAACCCAATTAATTCCTGAAACTATTCCCAGTTTTGCAGCACGGCAAGTCTTTGAGACACTACGCCAAAAACCAAAATATCAAGATCTGGTCTACAAAGGTGCCATGCTAAACCCCACGAATATGGACGATAAAGCCGATCGATTTGAAGCAAAATTGATCGAACGTTTTCAGGAAGATCGGCGAGTGAAAACGTTCTCCGGTTTTCGCGTGGCAACTGGGACACAATTGTTTTACACTGCACAACCGCTGCTCATTACTAATCATCACGCTACACCGAACCATGTCGAGCAATACGGTACGCAAAACGAGATTATTGGAACTCAAATCATTTATATTCCCGCTAGTGAAGTTTTTGAAAGTGCTCATCAAGCACTTGTTCTATTTATCTGCATATTTATTATTCTGTTTGCAATGGTGATTTTGTTAATTAACCACTTGCTGAAACGTAGAGTAATCCAGCCTTTAAAGACAATGGCTCAACTGGCAGACCAAATCAGTTTGGGTAGTGTTCTTGAATTACAAGCATTGGAGCACCGAAAGTTAGAAAGAGTCGCTCGACGCACAGATGAACTGGGACAACTCGGACGAGTGTTTCAAAAAATGGTGCAAGAAATCAGTGCCCGTGAACAGCAATTATCCGAACAGATGCAGCAGCTTCGGGTCGAAATTGACCAAACAAAACGGCTGCACCAATTTGCGGAAATTGCTGAAACAGATTATTTCCAGAAGCTGCAACAAACGGCAAAAGAAATTCGCGATCAATGGACGGAACCAACATAAAGGAGATTGACAATGACTAAAATTATTTCGATTCACTCTTTTCGAGGAGGTACAGGAAAATCTAACGTGACTGCTAATCTGGCAACACTCATTGCCCGGATGGGCTTTCGGGTTGGCATTGTGGATCTAGATGTGCAGTCTCCCGGAATTCACGTTCTCTTTGGTTTGGATGAGAACAAAGTGAAGTACACGCTGAATGACTATTTGTGGGGACGCTGTGCCCTTGAAACCGCCGCGTATGATGTTAGTTCGGTTCTGGCGAAGCGACAGAATTGGTTCGCTAACCGAGGTAAACTTCATCTGATTCCGTCCAGTATTAAAACAGGGGAAATTTCCCGAATTTTGCGCGAGGGATACGATGCTCGCTTGCTCAACGACGGCTTCCGTCAGCTAACGCAGCGTCTACAGTTGGACTATTTATTTATCGATACTCACCCTGGAATTAATGAAGAAACGCTGGTTTCGGTGATTATTTCCGATGTTCTTGTGGTGATTTTACGTCCCGATCAGCAAGACTACCAGGGAACGGCAGTCACGATCGATGTCGCCCGCAAGCTAGAAGTTCCGAAAATGCTGTTAGTTGTTAATAAGGCACTGCCTGCCCTAATTGGTGAGGCGTTACGGCAGCAGCTCCAGGGAATTTATCACATGCCAGTCACTGCAATTCTACCCGTTTGCCAGGAAATGTTTCAGTTAGGCAGCAGCGACATTTTCTGTATGCGCTACCCAGAGCATCCTTGGACTCAGGGCGTAAGTGCGATCGCGCTTTCTCTGAGCGAAGCCAAGCAACCTATGAGCAAATCCCACACCCAAAACGGTTCAGTTAAGGGTAGGCGGTACTGAGGAGGCGAAAAGTGGGAGCCGATATCTCAAAGCAGCACTTCTATTATAGCGAATGGGGAACAAGCGTGACCGCGTCTAGCGTTTGCTGTGAGCAGTTGCGTTATGCTGAAAACAGATTGAATTGAGTGGAATGGGATGACTGAAGCCCTGGCTCAAAATGTACTGGCTCCTGCTGAGTTGCCACCTCAATTCCCCGACCACACGCAGCTACCGGAGTCGGACGGTTCGTTTGTGAAAAATTTTCAGGAGCACCCACAATCTTTAATCCTGACTGACTCGATTGGGGCAACGCTCGAACGGCTTCATCCGGATGGACAGTATGCGATCGGGCAAGACTGCGGAATTTATTGGCGTGAAACAGAGCCACCGGAAAAAGGAGCGGAAGCACCGGACTGGTTCTATGTGCCGCATGTGCCGCCTAGGCTGAAAGGGGAAGTTCGGCGATCGTACGTCTTATGGCGAGAATTTATTGCGCCGACTATCGCCCTAGAGTTTGCTTCTGGTGATGGGAGTGAAGAGCGCGATCGAACACCACTTTCCTATGCTGAAGACGGTGGCACGATTAGACCTGGCAAGTTCTGGGTGTATGAGCGGATTGTGCGAATTCCCTACTACGGCATTTTCTTCGTCAACAGCGGCGATCTGGAAATGTACGAATTGATGGGAGGGCAGTATCAGCGGATGACAGCGAATAGTCGTGGGCACTACCCAATTCCGCCGATGGAGGTGGAAGTTGGGGTAAGGGAGGGGGGGTATCAGAATCAAAATCAACCCTGGTTGCGTTGGTGGGATTTGCAGGGCAATTTGCTACTGACTGGCAGTGAAAGGGCGAAAGCAGCAGAGGAGAAGGCAGCTAGACTAGCTGAACGGTTGAGAGAACTGGGGGTTGACCCAGATTTGGTGTAGCTTTTTGCGTGGGTTATCGTCAGGTTGAGAATTGCCTACGAGGGTGGCATTACCGATAGCCAAGCTAGTCGCTGCGAAGCGGCGCAACCCTCCACTCATCCACCCTCACTCCCCTCGCTTCCCCTAAAACTCACACGAAATCGCGCTGAACTGTCCCGCGATCGCTCCATTGAAATTCCGTTGGAGAAGCTCGCGTGAGATTGAAACTCGACGAAAACTTGGGACAGCGACTACAATACAGTTCAGTTAGTGCCGCAACATCTGTCGGAGATCCCCCCAACCCCCTAAACACAAGGGGGGCAAGTGAAGTCTCTTTTCCCCCTTTATAAGGGGAGGCAAAAAGCGGTGTAGCGATCGCCAGTTGAGGGTGAACTTGTTCTTCCCTCAAACTGGCGTCAGATCACCCGCTTTATTGCCGTGGGTAGTGGGGGGATCGAAGCGTTAACTGAACCGTATTGACAGCGACTACGCATTGAGCGATCGGATGAGTAGCGAGTTAAGACGTGGAAGGGTTCGGTTCCCTCCTTTTTAAGG
>QQTW01001703.1_pt1 | contig 15630 bp, 15 predicted proteins | sample 1904831 | NCBI WGS metagenome assembly QQTW01 (sample SAMN09435610, study PRJNA476489) | Subsurface metagenome, whole genome shotgun sequencing project. | reverse complement strand
GATGCCGCATACACAGGACGATAGAACATTGAATCCCAGACGTAGCAGGAAAAAGCCCTCTTTAAAAAAAGAGACACCCGCACGATTTGCTAACCGAAAGATTGCTTACGTAGAGGAGTAGTTAAAGAAGCCCAGCGCCTCGGGTAATCTACGTCCACAGAAGCCACAAATTAAGGGGTAGTACGGAGTACGAGTTAAGTATATGAGCTACACTAAGTGCCGTTAGTGGAAATAGCAACTATTCTGTCAGATGAGGACCATATTAGTACGATGAGAGATGTATATTTTGACCATCTTAGGACCATATTTTTTGGCAAAATACATTATGAATGATAACATCTTATAGATGCCTTAACTAGCTACATATCCTGGTACTTACACTCTAAGCAGTCTCACGGTTAGGCTAACTCTAGACGCACTTGATGACTCTCCTGTCTCTTTTTTTAAAGAGGGCTTTTTCCTGCTACGTCTGGGATTCAATGTTCTATCGTCCTGTGTATGCGGCATCACTAGCATTCGACGAAGACATGGAGCCACAGCTTCTGGAACAAAGCAAATCATGTATTTACAGGTGGTGACCCTGACACCAGAGAGCCCACAGCCCCATTTCCATTCGACGCCGACGTACCGTGATTGTTATCTACCACGGCTGAACTTCACCCTTTCGTGGAGGTTCGACTCTTACAACCTTGTCACAATTGAGAAGACACATCGGATCAAATGCTTGCTTAAGCTGATGAGATACTCGAGTCAGCCTCAAGCGAGAACGAGGGTTGGGAACAGGAAGAGCACTTGCCTTCCGCATAGCATCAACGGCGTTTCTTCCCAACTCGTGTTCTAGATAGTCTCTCTTGATCAGTCCTACTCCATGCTCTCCAGTAACCGTGCCTTCCATCTCGACTGCGCGTTTCACCATGCGGTGTACGACACCTTCCGCTGTCTTTCGCTCGGTGTCATTGAAGAGGAGGATAGCTGACAATGATTAGCTTTCATCACGCATGTTGTATGGTAGAGAAAGAGAGACCGTGAAAGTTTCCATCGCCAACGTGTCCTACTATTCCACAGAGTAAGCCACTCCTTCTGATGTCTTCTTTCGTGTCTTCGATGATATCTGGCAATCTGCTGATCGGCACAGCAACGTCGGTGGTCCAAACATGATCACTTTCATCTCTTCTCATAGCCATTACGCTCCACAGAGCCTCTTTCCTTGCGCTCCACAATTCTCTAGCCTCATCGGCATTCTTGGCGAAGTCGAACTTCTTTGACTGGCATTGCTTTGCTAATCTTTGTACAATGGCAATCTGTTCTTTCACGCCGGAGGGTGAGCCAGCAAATTTGAAGAACAGCGTTGGCGACTCGCTCCACTGACGGCTAGTCCTACCGCTTTTGTTTATGCATCGCATCTGTTCGTCATCAAGGATCTCTATGCCAGCAACCAGAATACCTTCGCCTACCACCTTCGATACGCATTCGGCTGCTGAATGAATCGTTGGAAAGGTTGCAACAGCGACACTCTCGCTCTTCGGCTTGACTGTCACCTTCAAAGTCGCCTCGGTGACGAGTCCTAGAGTCCCTTCACTGCCAATAAACATCTTTGTAAGATCATATCCTGCACTCGACTTCCTCGGCCGCTGTCGCGTCTTGACGATCGTCCCGTCTGCCATCACGACTGTCAGGGATACCACCCATTCTCGCATGGTTCCATATCGGTATGCGTTTGTGCCTGAGCACCCAGTTCCCACCATGCCACCAATTTTCGCGCCTGGTCCGGGATCTGGCGGAAAGAAAAGTCCATCATCGGCCAACACCTCATTCAAGTCTTCCCAGCCCACAGCAGGCTGCACCACTACATCCAAATCCTCTTTGTGTAGGGCTTTGATGTTGTCCATCCTCATAAAGTCGATGCATATCCCGCCCCTGGTAGGTGCAAAATGTCCTTCCAGACTCGTCCCTCCACACACCGCGGTGACGGGAATTTTCCTCAAATGACATACTTTCATGACTTCCGAGACTTCTTCCGTAGTAGCAGGGTACACAATCATAAACGGCTTCTCGCCAGGCTTCGTCTGATAAGTGGACCAATCTGATCCTGAGTGACCAACCAAATCGTCGTTGTCAGAGGAAACGTTCTCTTTGCCAACTATTTGCGCAAAGTCAACCCAAGCGGCCTGAAGAACAGTGTCTCGCGTGTCGTGTATAGGAGGTCGTGCGGCAGGAAGAGGTGTGGTCGACGTTCGAGGAAGTTCTTTTGGTCGAATAGTACCCATATAGTAAGCCGTGCCGCCGCTTGCGAGGAAGACTATACTGTCAGCCTATATGTCTGATGGCTATATACTAGCCATACTCACGTATGGTCACAGCAAAAGTCTGCAACGCTTTACTTGGTCCCATCTTCTGCTTGTTCTCGATGTATTTGGCTTCTTCTGCTCGTTCTCTTGCCAAGCGCTGTGCAGTGCTTTCGTAGAGCTGCCCTCGGAAGGACTTCTTCTCTTCCGCTAGGCACCGTGATGTCCCAAGACATCTTCGTTGCTGCCTGGCCGGTCTTCGAAAGAATAGGTATTGTGCTTTGTACCCTGGTCGTTGGGTCTGACTGAATGTGCTAAGGATGAACTGCCGGGAGGCGCCAACAGCATTCCTCATCCTGACCGCAGAGGGGTTCGTCAGCTTTCCTCGTCTTGCGACATCGCTTCAGCTTCTTTTAAACGATGGCAATATACTCGAAGCTTTAGGACTGCGATCGTGGAGCTCAAAGGCTCTTGCCGCGGGCCGGACGCCCGAGGCCCATTAAAGAAATTCGTTGCTGCCTTGGCATTGAGATTCCGACAGAAGTCTAAGATATATTTATATGATAGCCCCCACTGATGGCCGCGTCAATTATTTTGTCGCCAAGACGGCAATGGATTCTTTCAAAGATCCTGGCCATGCAGGTGCGGAGATGCTCCTCCAATTGTCAACCTCCAGCATCTCATTTGTCTGAATCAACAATCGAGCTGGCAAATTCCTCACTCTACGATGCGCAGACTCTTATTGGAACACTATTGCGAGAAATCATCTCAGCACACAGGTAGGTAATGTAATATTCGAAGTAATGTCGTTCAATACGATACCCATCCTTGACCTATCCCTTGCGCGGTCTGCAGAGACCAAAGCGTCGTTCCTCAACCACCTACGGCATGCGCTCCTCGAAGTCGGCTTCTTTTACATAAAAAATACTGGCATTTCCTCCACTTTGATTCGAAATGTGGTCGACCAGGGCAGAGCGTTTTTCGATTTACCCATGGAGAAGAAGTTGGAAGTTGAGATGAAAAATGCGCCCAGCTTCCTCGGATACAATAAATTAGGCATGGAGATCACACGCTTCAAAACAGATTGGAGAGAGCAAATTGATATATCCACTGAGCATCCTGTACCCAGACCAGACGAACCCCTATATCACAATCTTCTTGCGCCGAATCAATGGCCCGATCCGCACGCGCTTCCAGGATTCAGACCGACTTACGAAACATATATAAAAGAAATGGGCCATATGAGTATGGAGTTTACGAGTCTCATCGCCGAAGCGGTGGGCCTGCCGTGCGATGCTTTCAATCGCTTCTTCGATGATGCGCAACAGCATAAATTGAAGATTGTGAAATATCCTGATCTGAAGGAATTAGGCATAGAAGGCGAGGCGCAAGGGGTGGGTCCCCATAAAGATAGCATGCTCACTAGCTATCTGTTGCAGGCCAGTCATCATAAGGGCTTGCAGGTGCAAGCACCAGATGGAAAGTGGGTTGACTGTCCTCCTCTGGACGGAACTTTGGTTGTAGCCATTGGTCAGGGAATGCAGGCTTTGACTCAGGGCGTCTGCCAGAGTACAACACATCGAGTACTCAGTCCGGCAAGAGGATCAGGTCCCAGGTTCAGCATTCCCTTCTTCCAAGGTGTGAGTTATGATGCGACCTTTGAAAGTATGGATGTGCCAGAATCTGTCAAGGCATTACGGAGCCAGATCCTGGAGGGAAGAGGTGAGAGGATCGATGATATTGAATTCACTTTCATGAGTGGACGATATCGTCATCTGGGTGAAGCTACGCTCATGAATCGAATCAAGAGTCATCCCGATGTTGGCGAAAAATTTGTACGCTTACCTTAAGACATTCCCCCATCCTGGCACATGCAGCCTGTCTCCATGCTGACATCCGACAGTATCCTGACCTCCTGAAAAAGATCCGACAACAACAAGAAGAAGAAGATCAGAAACAAGCGAGCAAGGCAAAACCTCCAGAGCAAGGTTCGCAAGACGCACCAATCAATTCTCGCTCCTCACCAATAGAAGCACACTGATATAATCTCTCACACACACATCACTCTTCATGAGTACACGCTTCACTCCAGATCTTATACAGCGGTCCCTTATATCCGAAGATCGGATCCCATTCGGGAAGAGGCACTTTTCTTGCTGTTTCAGCCTTCATCATCGTCTCCTCTTCCCCAGCTTTACAGAAATTGTTATCATATTTTGGACTTCCCTTCAGATATCGCGAGCAGATTCAGTGATCTCCATACACATACACACAAAGATTTTAAAAAATGACATTGATCTTATCACTCACCTCTGGATATAATCCCAAATACTCATAATTGCCCTCCGAGGTGACAGAGCAGTGGCTCACTCCCGCCTAGCAAATCATCAACAACCAATACCCAAAGAAAATCTTCATTTATCCCTCTCTCTCTCTCCTTACTCCCCCCAGAACACCTACTCCAACTGACCGTGATAACCAAAGAAAAAGAGAACGTATCAAAAACTGAACGACTCACCGGCAAGACGATAGCATCCCCTCTCCCCAACTCCACCTCCACTCCACCCCCATGCCCATGCCCATCCAAAGGCCCCACCCCAAGCAGAAGCCTACTCCTCCCCGCCACAACGGCATAACACTCGTGCGTCACGCTGTGAAAATGATGCGCCCAGTACGTCTTGAAGATGCCGCCATAAAACCAATGATTGCCCTCTATAACCTGCCTCGCTGCGTCTGTGACAGGAGAGGGGGCGGGAGAGCGACCTTCTTCCTCGGAAGCTTCATGGGACGTGGAGTCTGATCTACCCATAGTGTGTCCATCAGCATCATCATCATCTTCTTCTTCTTCGTTCTGTATCCGGGGAGGAAGTAGTGGTAGCACGGATCGGTAGACCAACACCGGGAGGCGCGAGTTCGGGACGTGAGGCGTCCGCGTGTGGATGTGGTATTGTTCTGGCGCTGGGAGAGGCATTCGTGGCGGGGTTGGTAGATGGTTCTTCTCATGGGCTAGATACTAAAGGGCAGGTTGAGGATTGTTGGGGGGCCGCGGGGAGCTGGTTTTTTTTGGTCTGGGAAGTATCGTTAGTTAAAGGGGTGTTGGTTGGTGTATGTATGTGTTTGGGCATACGTAGTAGATAGTTCAATGATGGAATGGAATTGGGATAGGTATCCTCCGCATTGCATCGTGAGGGGTTGAACGAGGAGGAGCTTGCAGCTCTGACGAGGTTAGGTTCGTTTCATTTCCGAGCAGCACGACTTGTCTCTACTGAGTTCACCACAAGGGCATTTGCACCGACAACGACATGTGCGTGGTCAGAATAGCATGGTTTCTGAAGACTGCAGAATGAGGATTTGCAATTTTGCAATCTCTTCATGTGTCCCGTTAGCGTACTGGGCTTTCTCGGCTATATGCCCATCTTTCTACATATGCAATGTATCCTTCCAAGCCGATCGATGCCCTTGGATACATAGTACGCCTTACCATGTAAGCGCTCAAAGCAACAGAACCCTAGCAAGCACGCTTTGCGTCCAGTACGCCAATGATCGCCGCCGTGTAGTGAAACTGTCAGACGCCAGCTGCGATGTTGAAACAATGCTAACATGATCAGTTAAAAATCACAACGCATACGTGTTCCGCAGCTTTTGCTGGACTGTGGGAGCCAGACGTGATAGGAAAGCTTCGAAGTTGGGTATGATCTCTTTGTATCCTTGAAGGAGCTGTGAAAGAAGGAGTCAGCCTTATTTCCGTGCAGCATATCTTATTCAAACTTACGTTGCCAAATGACTGCCTCACTTCCCTGAATCCGAGACCTGAGGCCTCCTTCTTGGGGAAAGCTGCAATAGCAGTAAAGAATTCGCCAAGGCTGTTTTCCATAGCTCTCGGATTGCGTTCAATGACCCTGCTAAAGCCGAGAAATGCACTGGCTTTCTCTTGAGTGGGAGCAATGTTTGCCATCGACCTTAAGAATGGCTCAGCAAATTCTGGAAGATGCGGCGCCAGTTGATCTGCAGAAGCAATTCCCAGTCTGCCCAACGACATGGACGCATTTTCATTTACCGAGTCTGGAACGTCTTCGTGAGAAATTATCGTAATGAAGCCTTGGTACAAGGGTTCAATGTAAGGCGTCATGCTGGAACCTGCTCTGACCCCAATCTCTCCGCAAGCCCAACAAGCATTGTTGAGAACGTTGAAGCCTGCCTCTGAATTCGCGTCCAGGATCAGGTCCAGGTCCAGCTGGCGGATCAGAAGGGGCATAATCTTTGGTAGCTGCGGTTCCAGCTGAGGGTACACGTTAATCGCGCAGTCTCCCAGCAGTGCGAAGGCAGACTGCTTGACATCATTGGTTGGATCCTCCATGCAAAAGGCGAGGAGGTCGAATAGTTGCGGCTGGGAGCTCGCGACTAACTCAGAACTCTTGCTTGAGTCTATGGCTTGGATGATGGAGCTCAATAGATCTAGGCTTGTGACGATGAAGTCCTTATCCGGTTCGTCAACAGCCTGACCACTAACTGCAGCCATGTAGTCCTGTAAGTTCTTGTAGATGACCTTGGTGCATCTCAGGAAGACGGTTGGTGCGAAAGGCGAGAATGCATCGCCATAAGCAGCTGCAACATATCCCAGGCATCCCAGAAGTGGGAACATCTCCATCGACTGATCAGAAATCTTGTTCCATCTTCCGATCAGGACAGGCATCAAAAGTTCTACCAGATGCGGCTTTGCCATTTCAGAGCCGACACCATCAGCCAGGGTTTGGACACAATCATACAAAATGTAGATGTTCTTATCCTTGTATTTGTCGAAGCACTGCACAAATTGCCGCAGAATTGGTTCTGTGTATGGCTTCAGGCGATCCCCAGACTTCTCCTCTAGACTTGCAAAAGCGGAAGCTGCAGCTTCTTGAACCCGTTTCGACTTGTCCAGCATGCGCTTGAGAAGGCCTTCCATCATCGGTTCAAAATATTGCGATCGAGCAACAGGATCCTGCAAGTGAGATCCCCACTCCGAATAGCGCCCAAGACACCAACAAGTGATTTGCCGTACTACTGGTTCCGAGTCTGCTAGTAGAGAAATCAGAAAGGGAACAAGCTCTGGAAGGTGAGGTGAGACGACGTCAATGCACCCATCGGCAATTGCACCAAGAGCTAGTACAGCAGCTTCACGCCTTGGCCATAATGAGTGAGACAGATTTTCCTTGAGGTAAGGTAAGATGATCTCGAAGACTGGTTGCTGGAAAACAACAGCGAAGACATCGAGGGCTGCCGCGGAGCATTTGCGCAAAGTCCATTCTTCCTCCGGATCACCTTCCTCATCCTCGCAATCGTCATCCTCCTCGACCTCACCTTCGCTTAGCGATTCGCTATCCATTGTTGCAGCTTCGTTGACAGTGGTATGTCCGTTGATATCATGCGCTGCCTCCGAGTGGTTGATCTTGGCTGAGCCTGCCGCAATTCGCGAGGATTTGGCCTCTGCAAATTGTGGTTTCACATCTTCAGCCTTATCCTCTTCCTCTGCGTCATCATTCAATCCAGCTAGTCGTTCAACATCCTCTTCACTGTAGATCATCCCTTGAAGGAGGACGGGTATTACTCTTGGCAGATATGAGCCCATAGAGTGTCGAAGTTCTCCAATATTGAGCCAGAACCCTGCGGCATCCAAAGCCAAGTCTGGATCATTACGATTCTGTTGCTGTGTCAATATGTATTCCACGAGACCTTCCACGTGTGGAGCCAAAAGATCAGGTCTCGTGTCTACCAGCTGGACTAGGCTCTGACAGACAATACGCCTAACCTCCGCGCTGGGATCGTTCGCTAATTGAAATAACCTGGCTAGGTAGGAATCCAACATAGCAATTAGAACTTTTGGCTTTTGTGGAATGAACACATTTAGTGTTTGAAGGGCAAACCGTCGGATACGTGAGTCGTTATGATTGGTAAATTTCAACAGCATCGGAATCAGGACAGCCAAGGGCTGCTGTCCCTGCATTTCCCTGTTCAGCAACTTCTTGTTGTCCTCGCATAGCTTTGCTAGGGCTGACATTGCCCCTTCTTGAGCTTCGAGGGGTACATTTTGGCTGTCGTTATTGATCAAAGAGAGTAGATCCGTGAGAATCTCAGGCCATTCCAGTAAGCCACCTTGCTGAACGATTTCTGTGATGACCGTGCCAGCGAAACCGCGAAGCTGCGGATTTGCGTCCTGCAGTGCCTGCACCACCGAAGATTTTATGTATGAAAGCGCTTGCTTTGAGATGGACCGATAGGAGAGCTTGATGTAATTTTTGAGATTGATAGCCGCAGAATATCGAATCGTAAATAGACTTGGACCACTGAATCCCAACTGCGCAACTTGTGATGTACTGAATATGTAGGTGAGGTAGTACACAAAATCTGGAGATGAGCGAGCTTTTGATAGCATCTGCACGAGAAAAGCGATGTCAGCAGCCAAATTTTTCGGTCAAGTACATAGAAGTCTGCTTAAAGGAGCTGCACTCACGATTTCTGCTTGTTTCTGTCGTGTTCTATCAAACCCCCCCAAAGAGTCCCGCAGGTACTCAGCCAGTTGCTTCAGCCCATCTTCCTGTGGCTGCCACGCCATAATAATGGTGATAGTTGAGCTTCACGCCCGCCAACCACAAGGGCTCCACTACTTCGCAGGTGTCGGAGAGGCGAGGACGTAAGTATTGGAAGGGGTTGATTGTCTCGATCCGTTTTTAAAGTTCAACCCAGGATCAAGTTGAACTCGCAGTGCGCGAAGATTGATGTAGGACCCCATACATAGAGGTCTCATGGAATGACACGGGAGGTCTCTCAAGCTTTTCGCCTCAAAATTGTAATCAAAGTGAGAACATCGGGTAAGAGTGAGTCTAAGGAGTTTATCACTAGGGGCTAGAAAAAAGTCTGTCAGCGTCAAAGAGGTTTGCCGTCAAATGCACGGGTGAATATATCGAGCAGCAACGTCGGAATCTTGCAGTAGAATGAGGCACACATATACTGGCTTCTTTCACGGTGCGAAAAGGCAAGTGATGTGACCAGGTCCGGAGTAGATCAATAAAAGTGACACATTTGCTGTCAGAGATCCTTCTGAGACTCTGAGAGGATGGGTTGTGTACCGAATTTGTGGCGCTGAGTTTTGATGTGGGGTTGGCCCTTGGGGTGCCAAAACTCCCCAAAACTCCCCCCTAAGTTAAGTAAGTACTTACTTGTAACATTTTCGCCCCTCTCACTCCTCACTGAGGCGAGTCCTGATCTGTTGGTGCTGGATCCTCACACTGGTCTTACTTCGCTTTTTACTGTCTTTACTTTTAAATGGAAGATATATTCTCATGTGCATGCTCCTTCGTGCAATCTTTGCCGACAGGTGGACATGTCCTTCATGTCCTTCATGTCCATACTAACTTCTTAATCGAATGACCAATTTGCTCCAGATACCCAGTTCTGCTGCGTGCATCCGCCCGCGAGATGATATCTGCTTTTTCAACAAGGTCTATCTCACATTCTCTGCCATGGCTGATACTGTTCTTCACCGCTCGTTGAATATCATTGCAAATGTGTTCAGCCGTAGCAAGTGGACTTGAGTTGCGCTCTTCATCCCGAAATGTTTGATTTGGAATAATCTTCATAGCCATATGTTGAGACGATTCAGAGTTCCGATTACGGAGCCACGAGAAGATCGCAGAGTCTTCGTTGTCTTGACTCCTGTCTTTGGCTTCATTAGCGGCTGAAACTTGAAGTGACCTTGTGTTGACGCGCTTGATGCTTTCTTTGCCTGGGATATATGCGATGACCAGGCCTACATTCAGGTCTTCGTCCATTTGTCCGTCGCTTAGGGTTGAGGTTATATAGATGCCATAACGGACCTTTGTGATAGAGCGAAGATCAATTCTTTCAAACGACGCAACTTTCTCCGTATTCCAGTCGAATTTGCATCCATAGATAGCATGGTCTGTTAGTAATAGAATAGCTTCTTCAAAAGGCAGACTTCTCAAAGTGTTCATATGGGCTGGTGTCAGCATTGCCCATCCATGGATGAGATCTTCCTCTGCATGTTGAATTACAATTTTGGAACATGTGTCGATCGCGTCCTCTCGAACTTTGTAGATCGAGATCCCTGGATCTGTGCTAATCATTGTAGCCTGAAAATCATCGAAAACTTTGGGTGTACTATTCCCAAGCAACACATCAATCACAGTCTGCGCGAAATAGTCATTGACAATGTTGTTGTAGTAACGGGTCAATGTCAATCCAAGGTCATTCAGGGCCCCACGGTAGTCTCGTTTGCGAGTCCTGGTGTAGTCACCTTTCAGGGCTGCGGTTGATGCATATTGGCGGGAGATTGCGTCGCCATTGTCGGCCCACAGAGCGTTGAACCATTGTGTGCTTGTATCATGCACAAAGTCAATCTTTAGCCCATCTTCTGCAAGATCCTTCTGCAGCATACACTGGGCAAATGCACTCTGAACAACGTTCGTTCGATCCAAGCAGTCCATACAATTGGTTCGAATGATGCCTGTCTGTCTCTGTTCGGTAATGAGGCCATTCATCATGGTTCGGCCAGATGATCTCATGATGTCCTCCGAGGCTTCGACCAACTTCTGTACGTTTTCATATTTCATGCCGCGACATTCAGTATGGAAGTCAAACCAGTTGAAGCCTAGTTCATGGCTCTTCCCATATCTGTTGAAAGACTTCACGAGGTTTTCGTATTCCTCTCCTATCTTCTTCTCACCCCCTTGCTTATCAACGAGTACAACAATATGCACAGAGCCATATCTCTGCTGTAGCTCTCTAAAGTGACGGTCGAACGCTGTTTGGTTGACCTCAGAAGAGTGGTGAAGTATTGGTACAGGCTTGAAGGCATACGGCGACTGAGAAAAGTAAAGCGGGATCGAGCCTCGAATCTGCACAAACGAGCGGATCGTGGCTGGATCTTCCCATGTTGGCGATGATAGGATCTGCTCAGTCTCCACTGAATTTGCACAATTACCATCATCGTCAATACCACGCCGAAGATAACGTAGGCCAGAACGCTTCACAGACCTTCGCGAGATCAAGGTCAGTAGGAAGGATTGAGAATGGTCGAGCCCAGTGTCAGTTTCATGCGGTGCACTTTTGGTCCCATCAGCGCCAGATATACTCCCTAAGGACTTGGGTTCGACTGCTTCGGTATGTGTATTATTCCGCGTGTTCTTAACGACGAAAGGCTGCTGGCCTATGAATCCCTGCATGATAGGCATAACGAATTGATGGAACCCAGCTTTCAAGAAGGGAAGAGTCAGCTGTCTATTCCAGAAATACTGAGAACTGTCAACGTAGATACTTGTAAGCACCAGGGACCTTGACGTACTGATTGATCGAAACCCTCAGGAGACATTGTTTTAAGGGATGCTAATGAGGAGCTACCAAACCTCTTCGTGACATTGAATTCGTACGAAAAATAGAAGCTTTGGGAGGTGAAGAGCAACTTGACCGTTTGGAGTATCTTAGGGAGCATCTCAGTAGCGGGTCCATGGGGTGACTGCTCAGCAAGCACCGGGTCACCATTGTCTTTGTGCTGGAGTGCCTTTGCTATCAGGGGCGAAGAGTCCGCTTGAGCAATTGATGCGGTAGCCAGTGATAAAGACCTTTGGTCTTCAAGTTGCGTGCTTGGGACTTTGTCTGTGCTCACCTCTCCGGTGCCCCTGTTGCCTGATACCCATCCTCTCCTCGAAAACCATTGCGAGGCAAATTGACCATAACCCTTTCGCTGAATGACATTCTGCACCACGCCTGTGGTGCTCTCATTCTGACCAGGCCCCTGCTGTGTCTCGTTGTCCGGAGTCCGCAATTCTGAAGGGTCTCCAACTGAATGATCATCAAAGCTCTCGTCTCCACTCCCGCCGGACGGGGATGAAGTTATGTCAGATCCCTGCACGTCTTTGGCCTTCTGAAGTCCCGTTCGGGTCCTCGTAATGATTTGATCCGCTTCTGCCTGGGAAGAAAGAGGTAGTATGGCAATATCCCTGATACCATAGATAGGCCTGCCAAAGATGTGTGCTACTTGTTCCTTGCGGGTTATGCAGAACAAAAATGAGGATGAGGCAATCGTCAACAAACCTTCACGATAAAGAGATATTAGCAAAACCTTGACCGAGATCTCTCTTGTGTTTAGCAAACAAGGTCCTGCACAGAAATAACATGCTTACCAATTACTCCATGACTTTCAAGATGCGGGCTCTGTCTGAAAGCCTCCGGCTCACCTTTTACATGGAGTCCAATTGATTTGCTCTTGAAGTCGATCCGGAGGGGGTTGTTGTGATCTTGTCCTCCGGCCGGTTGAAGGATTAAATCATCAATGGTAGTAAAGATGACAAGCTTTCTCACAGCACCTGGCATGATGATGCTATCAATAAACTTCTGCTGATGAGCTTCATTCCTTCCCGAAATTCGAAAGCATACGGGATTCAGCGCAGGCTCGTACTATTAGTGGGCTTGCTCTTCGAATTAATGGATGTACAATAGCTTCACTTTTAGCAGAAACAGTACTTACTCGAAGTACCTGCGTCTTGTTTGCGTGATCAGCACTTTTGATGATCATGCCGCCGAGACAAGTTGCTTCCGTTCCACTTCCACACTACTAGTAGTAGTACTGCCCGTTGCATAAGTGTTGCAATTCCTTGGCGCAGATATCAGAGCTGCTGCTGCTGGACCTGTTTATGCCATATTCTTCATTACATAGTAAGATGCTCTCAAATTTACATGATTCAGTAACTGAATAGTAAACAGCCTTATATTATGTTTCTATCTTAGCTCTTGAAGTCTATGTTATGTATATCAAAGATATGGAGTTTGTATGTGTCATAACTGATTCTTCAGAAAGCAATTAATATATGTAAGATATATATCAATAGAATCAGAAGAAGCTAAGCTTCCACTACATATGTACATCTCATATTCTAGACTGTTATTTAGCTCTCTGTAGCTATTTGAAAAATTAGAGAAGCCAGCAGCAGCTCCGATATATGCGCCAAGGAATTGCAACACTTATGCAACGGGCAGTAGCAAAACGGAGCTGCGAGTTCAATTTGTCACTTTTGCATGGCATGGTGCGTAAGCAATGGTCATATGAGATTGTGTCTTTTCTACGCCCGAGGTGCCGAGCCAGTCCATGCTGAAAGCGCTCATCCAAGAGGTCTGATAATATACAGTGGCAGATATCGGGCAGCCAACACCTCTATCTATAAGTAATGAAACCCAGCAGAACAAAACTCTTTCTGCAATGCAGGCGCTCAAAAAGCTGGCCAAAGCGGCCTTCAGAACTCCACACACCCTGCTTTTCCACTACGTCGATGGTAAGGACAGAAAACGGAGTCAACCATGATGATAAGATATTCAGACAATCAGACGGTCTTGGAAAGACTCAGAGCCACATTGATTGCCGGCTGCAGCACGACAACAGACACGGATATGGCTCAGCTTGCTGCTCCCGCCCATTCAACCACCTCCAATGCACACAGGACAAGAATCAAGGTTGAAGGCAAAATCCACACAACGTAGCTTTGAAATAGTATCTTCGACATGACGCCCATGTAAACGTTGTTGACCTGGCATATCTGAGCCAATTGGAGCGCCGTAGGCGCACCAGTAAGTAAGAAGCACACAATGACAAAAATTTTGTCGTCGACGATGCTGACAGGAATGTACTTTGCCATGAGAGCCAACATGGGCGCCAACAAAATTGTCGGTAGCACCATACGACTGACGAGTGAGGCGATCAGCAAATTCCTTTCCTCTTTGGGATCGGAGATTTCGCCTATGGTGTCCTTTGGTAGGGTGTTTCTGCAAAGCAAGATTAGAATCGTGCATGAATGAGTGCAATCACTTCTGGTGGGAGGTCTTACCTAGCTAAGTTGCCACCAAGTACAACCAAGATGAGAGGGACTGCCACCCCTGCACTCTGACTGATCGCTCTGGTGACAGAGTTCTGTACGAAGGTGCCCGGTGTGAAGAAGACATGCTGCAAAGGGGGAACCGAAGCCACAAGAATAGCCGCAAGCATTGCCCATAGAGGCGGATTCATGAACTCCCAAAGGCCGGACATGAAACGACTCATGCCTCGATATAGTCGAGCAAGAACTGACTGAAATATTTTTGGTAGTGCGTAAAACATCGACTTGCCGTTTGAGCTGAAGAACGCCCCTACTCGAGTCGCTGTCACTTTGAGTGAGTGCTTGAATTTCTGTAAAATTCCTGTGAAGCCCCCAGTGTCCACAACATCCTTATCTGGGTCCACGCTGGGAAATGAAGTGATGTGACCGTTCTGACGGGGTAAGATATTTCCATTTAGAGGTGAGGCCAAAAGGTCTGAAACGTTGTTGAATTTTCCATTTCGCTTGGGAGAAGCTGATCTTGAAGACTGGGTAGAGCCGTGGGCATGTGTCTTGATGGGTGTTTTCGCGCCAGGAGAAGCGCTGCCGGATGAGCCATCCCCAACTCTCGTTTCTTCATCATCTCCGTTTTCACTATCGTACTCTCCATCATAGGAATTGCCGAGAAGACTACGGTCGGAATCCTCTTCCGGGTCATCTCTGTATCGACCAATCCCCTGTTCGAGACGTCGCGAGGAGTGCGTGCCACCCTCCTCCTCCGAGTACTTATCTGCCGGGGCTAGGAGAACATTGTAGCCCCAGCTCCACCTTAAAAGCTGGCCTAGTTGCTGGAAAATCAGAAGGTAAAGAATGCCCCTGGCACCAACCTCGTCATCATTGTCGTTTGGCACCTTAGCCCAATGCAAACCGCGAAGCGTCTGAGATAGAGATATGACTAATGATATCGGAAGAGAATTGGAATTTCCGAAGACCTGGCTTTAAATCAGTAGGGGTAGAGATGAGTGCCCGGGAAAGCGCACCCCCATTGCAATAACGAAATTCTTTTGGCGTTTCTTGAACCGAAAGCACTTTGACACCACCACAGCACACAAGTATGATATTAAAATCTGTATTATGAAGATAAAGGGGATAATGGCGAGTTCGACGAGCTTCTCCGCGGTCAATTGTGAGGCAAGCTTGGTGAAGACTGCAGGTACTATCAGCAACAAGCTGCGAAAATCTGCACAAGGGCCATACTCAAACACGGAGTGAACAGCATCACGTTCAGGTTAGCCAGAAATTTTTGTGCTTCGGCATCAAATATGCCTTGCCTCGCGACGATGTAACCTGGAAGACTGACGCAGACGACCTCTAACACGGCCTCGAACACGAGAAGGGTCAGGTGGCCAAAGTTCGGATGTGCTGTGTGGTTTCTAAATATCGACAGCGTTTTCTGCGCGAAGAATACATTGTTGGAGTTGACTGAGAAGCCCTCTGAACCATGG
>QQTW01001702.1_pt1 | contig 15635 bp, 12 predicted proteins | sample 1904831 | NCBI WGS metagenome assembly QQTW01 (sample SAMN09435610, study PRJNA476489) | Subsurface metagenome, whole genome shotgun sequencing project. | reverse complement strand
TGCTCGAGGCTGACGAACTCAGCTTCAGCGGACGACCTCGTGGTCTGGTGGAAGCGCCATTTTCAATTGCTTCTCGGAGGACTTTTCGTGATTGATTACGTGTGTTCTTCCCGCGGACCTTGATTGGCGTTGGCATTCGGAGAGCTGAGTAACTTACAATCCAACTTCTTTGAAAGTAAAATGGGAATTGGGTTGACGAGAAGCTTCGAGATCAATGTTTTTTGTAGTGGTTTGGTATCTTATAGGTGCAAAGTTTAGCGTTGCTGGACTGCCGTTCAGGGGCTCGGAGCTTCTAAATTGCGCTAAAGAAACCTTAAACCAATCCCACCCAAATTCCCGGGACACACGACTGGTTTACGCCCCGCCTTTCCCGCTGCCGATGCTACTTGCCTTTACCGTAAATCACGAGTCCTCACCCGCCTGGGACTGTACGTAGGTGGAGCATACCTAAGCTATGGCAGCCAATATGGTTTCCTTAGGTGGTGAACATTTTTTTGTACAGTTCTGTGGACGGTCATGTCGAACCCGGAATTCCACGTCGCTATTGTTGGAGCTGGCTTAGGTGGCTTAGCAGCTGCCATAGGGATTGCTCGTGCAGGTCACAGAGCCACTGTCTTCGAACAAGCCTCTGTACTGAGTGAGGTGAGTCGACCTTTGTAGGTTACACAGGGCCGTCATTGTCTTGTTCTCACATTTTAAATGTGCATAGATTGGAGCAGGGATCCAAATACCGCCGAACTCATCACGTATACTCAAAGAATGGAACCTCCTCGATCAGGTCGAGGCCGTCTCTGTACGACCATCCGAATTTATTCTGCGTTCCTATTGCGATGGGACGATCCTTTCGAAGCAGAACATGGTGCCATACGCCGAGGAGCGGTACGGCGCTCCGTACCTACACATCCACCGTGCCGACTACCACAAAATCCTGGTTGCCGAAGCGGAAAGACTTGGCGTTAGCATAGAATTAGGATGTACCGTTACAGAGATCAATTTTCAGAAACCTTCACTGTATCTCAAAGAGAAGCCTGAATTTCACGCAGACCTCATATTAGGCGCTGACGGTCTGAAATCAAGATGCCGTGAAGCTCTGCTTGGCCATCCAGACCCACCGCACCTGACGGGTGACCTAGCATATCGAATAATCGTTAAAGCAGAGGACATGAAGAAGCATCCAGCTCTTGTTGGTCTCGCGGAGAAGCCTGCAATGAACTATTGGATGGGCCCTGACGGTCACGCAGTCTGCTATCTTCTGAAGGGTGGAGGGCTTTATAACATCGTTTTGATCTGTCCGGATAATCTTCCGGAGATGGCGAACACTGCAAAGGCAGATTTGCAGGAGATGCGAAACTTCTTCGAGAAGTGGGACGTGAAGCTGAAGACTTTACTTGGGCTCGTTCAAGAATCAAGCAAGTGGCGGCTGCAGAATAGTGAGGAGATGGACAGCTGGAGACACCCAAGTGGCAAGTTTGCGCTTCTCGGTGACGCATGTCATGCAACCTTACCGTATCTGTAAGCGATCCAGCTGCCTGCAGTGTCTTCTCAGGGACATGACTTACGAAAACTGTCGATAGTGCTCAAGGCGCAGCTCAAGCAGTTGAAGATGGCGCCTTCCTTGGCGCACTTTTTACCAAGATCAAGCACAAATCGCAATTGCCCGACTTGCTTCTCATATATGAAAAGATGCGCAAACCCCGAACCACACGGGTGGTGAAAGGCAGCACAGCGCTGCGGGATATATTCCATATGCACGATGGGGACAGGCAGAAGGAACGTGATCGACAGCTGACCCAGCTTGAGCCCTTCGAAGGGTTTCCCAATCGATGGGCAGACCCGGTATTCCAGCAGTGGCTGTTTGGGTACGATGCATATAAGGAAGCTGGAGCTGCTTGGGATACATATCGGAGTGGTATGTTTCCGGGAACCATGGGCAAATTCGGAGTTAGTCCTTGAGGGGAATTGTACGGAGTCAGAAAGGTATAATATGACTTTGGCGAAGGGGGTGTGGCGTGTCAGTGCGGTCAAGGCAATAGGGATGGGTTATGAACATTTGAGATCATCTGCAGTTGGTCGTCGAGATTATTCTATGTCTTGTCATTATGTTTATCTTTTATTTCTTAGAAACTAAGCATTCTGCAGTGCCGGGTTTCAGGATTACTAGAAGCTCTGCCAGTACCCATTGCTTGGCTATGTTTGCTGTGGATCACCATTGCTATCGCGGGCTTCGAATGAATAAAGATATTGCACGGGTTATAAGGTAGCCCTACGTGCGAACCGAGGCAACTTCATACTCGTATCATTGGCTCGATTGAATATCTTCGGAAAATCCCCATCCGGAAAGACGTCGCCAGCAACGCTATGAGCTGTTAACGTCAAACACTGATTCCGAGTAACCCTCATTCTTGAAGCAACCAGGTATTGGTTCTGTTGTATTGAGACTATGGATATTTACAGCTCCTGGTGTGCCTCAAGTTCCGCCTCAGGCAACTCAAATGGCTCGCCGTGATTGCTGCACCAACTTGATTTGCATGTGATCGGAGAATCCTAATCTGCGAACCTACCATTCTTTGTAGATCTACACACAAACCTGCTTCTCAAGATGGCAGCACGTCAGTCGCGACGTCTAGTCAAACCTTTACTCTACACCTCCGCAGCAGCTGCTGTTGGAGGAGGCCTGCTCTACGTCTCTTACCGGCCCCGCCATATACCGGGATCTGATCCAGCGGTTGTACCTCCGCCCAGCTATGGCGAAGGCGGAACTTTGATTCCACCCCAGTTTCCTTTGGTCAAAAGCCGGGAAGCACAGATTACGGATCTGAAGAGGAGTGCTGGCATCACGAAACATGGTGTCGACAAGGTGACAAAGGGAAGGTTGTTTGATGGAGTCTTTGGGTCAAGCTTCGGCAAGGAAAAGGATCTTCTAGACCAGGAAACTGCGCCAGAGCAGCCTTATGATCTGCTGGTTATCGGTGGGGGTGCGACAGGCTCTGGGATTGCACTTGACGCGGCAACAAGGGGGTTAAAAGTTGCACTCGTGGAGAGGGATGACTTCAGCAGTGGCACAAGTAGCAAGAGCACCAAACTGGTACATGGCGGGGTGCGGTACTTGGAGAAGGCTGTTTGGGAATTGGATTACAACCAGTATGCCTCTACCATGGATCCACGACGTTAGGATGGGATGACTGATGACGAACAAGGTACAAGCTTGTAAAGGAGGCGCTGAGGGAGCGGAAATACTTCTTGGACACGGCGCCGCATTTGTCGATGTGGTTGCCTATCATGTTGCCGATTCAGAAGTGGTGGCAGGCGCCCTATTTCTGGGCTGGTACGAAGTTCTACGACTTGTTGGCAGGGTCAGAGGGAATCGAGAGCTCTTACTTCCTGACGAAGAGTAAAGCGTTGGACGCATTTCCTATGTTGAAGAAGGACGATCTGTTTGGAGCTCTCGTTTACTATGGTGGAGTATCCACAGATCGTGGGGTAGGGGCGTCGTTGGCTAACAGACAGCAGATGGTGCACATAATGACTCGCGGATGAATGTTTCATTAGCAATGACAGCCGCGCTTTACGGGAGCACTGTCGTCAACCACCTGGAGGTCACGGGTCTTGAAAAGGATGCATCAGGCCGATTAAACGGTGCCAGGGTCAAAGATCTGATTCGGGAGAAGGACGGGCAGAAGCCAGAAGAGTTTACAATCCGTGCGAAAGCAATCATAAACGCTACCGGACCTTTCACAGACTCAATACGAAAGATGGACGATTCCAACGTCGAAGAGATAGTAGCACCAAGCTCCGGCGTACATGTCATCTTACCTGGCTACTACAGCCCCGCAAATATGGGTTTAATCGATCCATCAACATCCGATGGACGAGTCATCTTCTTCTTGCCCTGGCAAGGCAATACGATAGCAGGAACCACGGATGCCCCAACAGACATAACGCAGAACCCCATCGCAGGCGAAGAAGAAATTAACTGGATCCTCTCCGAGATCCGAGGCTACCTTGCACCCGACATTAACGTACGAAGGGGCGACGTTCTTGCCGCCTGGTCTGGCATCAGACCACTAGTCCGCGACCCCAAAGCCCGCAACACCGAATCGCTAGTACGCAACCACCTCGTTACGGTCTCCGACTCAGGCCTCTTGACCTGCGCCGGCGGCAAATGGACTACATACCGGCAAATGGCCGAAGAAACCATCGACGAAGCAATCAAACTTTACAACCTACACCCAGGCCCCGTAAGCGGCGGGCCCAACATCAGCGGCACAGAAATGATCGACGACGCCGCCACCCTCGATGGCACATGCCAAACGCACCAAGTCCGTCTCCTCGGCGCCCACGGCTACTCCAAAACCCTCTTCATCAACCTGATCCAGCACTTCGGTCTCGAAACCGACGTCGCCCGCCACCTGACCGAATCCTACGGCGACCGCGCCTGGACCGTTGCCGCGCTGTCCGGCCCGACGCATAAGCGCTTTCCCGTTCGCGGTATCCGCATTTCTGCTCTGTACCCTTTCATCGATGGCGAAGTGCGCTATGCTGTACGACACGAGTACGCGCAAACGGCGGTCGATGTGCTGGCGCGGCGGACAAGACTGGCGTTTCTGAACGCGCAGGCGGCGCTCGAGGCGTTGCCTACGGTCATCGATTTGATGACTGAGGAGTTGGGCTGGGATCGGAAGAGGAGGGAGTTGGAGTGGAGGGCTAGCGTGAGCTTTTTGGCCAGTATGGGCTTGCCGAAAAGTAAGTTGGGGGTTTTGAGGGAGGATGTCGAGAGTGGACGGGCGGCGAGGTATGATGAGCATGAGAGGAGGTTGTATTCGAGACATGGTGAGTTTTTTGTCTCTTTGCGTAATGCGTTTTCTTGTTATGTGATGGAGGGACATACTGATGAGGGGAATTGTAGATCAACCGGCGGATACGTTGGAAAGCGACTCGAAATTCCCGTCGGGGCATAATCCTGTGGTTGGGAAGGAGTCGGCTGCGAATAAATAGGCCGGCTATGGCAGACTGTTGATGTGCCTTTCTAAGTCCATATTTCTAATGCATTTGTCTTAAGTTGTGGAAGGATTCTCTACTTTGGAGAGTCTAGAGTAAGTAGTCCTTACTTTCGGGAGTCTAGAATAAAAGAGAGGAATTCTATGATAGCGACGGGCACAACTCAATACAGTGCTTACGCCGTGTGACGCATGATCTTTGAGTGCAAGTCAAGGGTCGATGCTATTACATATTGCCAAATGCGGACTCTGACGCTGCTATGTGAGTAGTATAATTTGAGCACTGCCTTCAAGCAGGCAAGCTACGCTAATGAAATCTCCTTCAAACATGGTATATACATACTTGAGAGCTCCCACTTCAGGGTACACGCAAGGTCTCAGCCAACGCCAGACAACTATGCATACCCGAATCGAACGGATTATGCCCGTTATTCAGCCCGTATCACTTCGTTCGCCCACCAACAAACCCTCGCTCAAATCCTTCGTGCCGACTCTGAAGAACCCCGTCCAGACTTTCGGCTTCTCCGAGCAGGGTATCTGTAGCTGTGCTGTCGCAAGCGTTCAAGACAATGGATGCCTTGCCAAGAATGACAAAGAGTGGATACGGCCAGAAGTAGCTCCTCCTAAAGCTCATCGCACTGCTATTTTTGCACCCAATGGACTCTGCTGAGAACGGCGGGAGCTCCTTGACTCTTGGAGATGGAATGAGAGATTAATTCCAAGTCGACAAGAATACCTCAAGTGTAACGAGACTGGTCGAAAAGGAGATGGGAACACTGAGTGATATGGGTTTCGTCCCTGTTCCAGTGGAAAAAGCATGACAGCCGGAGCAAGGATTTGAGTCTAATTATCTATGTTTATGTCCATCAAGCGAGGGAGGACGTCCGTAGGGAGAAGTCAACTCTTTCTTCCCAGCGGCTCCAATTTTTGTAGCCAAAGCCTTTCATGAGCTGTCCATCTTTAGATCATCTCCCCATATTTTGCCTGACCTAACGCGGCCGAACCCTTCACACATGCAGTCAGATACTCTAATGGGCTCGAAGTGTTTAGAACAAGCTAGGGCTTTCCACGCTCTGTGTGAAGATGCACGCCCAAGTCTTCGTTCGTCCGCCAGGAGCGCTCCACTGCAGAGTATCGACTTGGGAGCAAGACTCATGTACAGCTTTTGGTTCCCTTTCTATACTCCATTCGTGCAGTTCAGCTCACCCACTTCAAGGTGAAATGCAAGGGTCGCTGGATCCCCAAAGCGTTCCTCAGGTCCAAACCACAGTCCGGCGATCTGTGTGACTAACACAATGGACTCTGCTTTCAAATCTTAGCACTTTGCCGCCAACGCCGCAGTGGTAAAAGTCCCCACTTCAGTATACCATTCATGTGGCAGTTGTTGCGTCAAGGCCTCTGTGGTAGGCAGTATTGAAATTGACGTCGTCATAAGCTGTACTGTAGCTCCACTATCTCCGCCGGCGCCGATTCGTTAACCCCGACTCGTCCTAACAACTACCATCCACGAACCTGGTAAACTCAGAAGAAGTTTGGACTCTATATAAGCTCAATCATGTCTCAATCAATCTCTCCTCCTTTCACTTCAACACCAATATACTACCAGCAACCACCCCCATAACTAACCACGTCCTCACATCTCCAACCCAAACAACCATGTCCCCCAAACTCCCCACCAGACAACTCGGCCAAAACGGCCCTCAAGTAACAGCCCTCGGCTTCGGCGGCATGGGCCTCTCGGCCTTCTACGGCACGCCCGCCCCGGACGCCGAGCGCCTCGCCTTGCTGGACCGGGCCTACGAACTCGGCGAAACGAACTGGGACAGCGCGGACGTGTACGGCGACAACGAGGAACTGCTGGGCAAATGGTTCGCGCGGACGGGCAAACGAGCCGAGATCTTCGTGGCGACGAAGTTCGGGAATCTCGTCGCCGCGGACGGAACACGGCAGGTACGCAGCGACCCGGAGTACGTGCGCGAGGCGTGCGAGAAGAGTCTGAAGCGGTTGGGGGTCGAGACGATTGATTTGTATTATTGCCATCGGTTGGATCGGAAGACGCCGATTGAGAGGACGGTCAGGGCGATGGTCGAGTTGAAGAAGTAAGTGTTGTTTTTGCGTGATTTCTCGGGCTGGCAAGCAAGCAAACGAGCGAAGAGAGCTGACATGGGGTTCGTTCTGTCTCGCAGCGAGGGCAAGATCAAATACCTCGGCCTCTCCGAATGCTCGTCGACCTCGCTCCGCCGCGCCCACGCCATCCACCCCATCTCCGCCGTGCAGATCGAATACAGCCCCTTCAGCCTCGACATCGAGTCCCCGCAGGTCAACCTGCTGGCCACGTGCCGCGAACTGGGCGTCGCCGTGGTGGCATACTCGCCCCTCGGCCGCGGCTTCGTCACCGGCCAATACAAGTCGCCCGACGACTTCGAAGAGGGCGATTTCCGACGGTTCGCGCCGCGCTTCTCGGCCGAGAATTTCCCCAAGAACCTCAAGCTCGTCGACGAGATCGTGCGGCTGGCGGGCCAGAAGGGCTGTACGCCGAGCCAGTTGACGCTAGCGTGGTTGTTGGCGCAGGGGGAGGATATCATTCCGATCCCGGGGACGACCAAGGTCAAGTATCTGGAGGAGAATGTGCGGGCTTTGGAGGTGAGGTTGACGGAGCGGGAGGTGGGCGATATCAGGAGGGCGGTGGAGGGGGCGGAGGTTCATGGGAGTAGGTATCCGGAGGAGTGGATGGGCACGCTGTTTGCGGATACGCCGGAGGAGTGATATGATGTTGGGGATTGGCGGGGAAGAGGTATGGTGGTGGATGATTAGAATGGTAGCACGACACTGCTGTATGAGTCTGTATTCGCATATCTCGCCGGTCTATGTATACTATGTCACTTGCTGATACTTCAAGTAAAGGGGTTTCGGGAAGGTACATGATATCGTCACCTGTCTTCCATGTGAAACTGCATATAGGATCCCTACCATATTGCGAGATCAAATCCTAGGTACTACATTACCCTCTCTTCGTTTCATCACTAATTGTGAACAGACAGTCCCAGCTCCGGGACATTTAGCCCTACCAGCCATTATCGTAGGCGAAGCTCATCCGAGTCAGACGAGCGACGGACGAGTCCCTTCGTAAGTGAGTGACGAAACTGTTGATATCCGGCTCAATGTCAAAGTCGGGGCAGGTTCGCAAGTAAATTGTCGTGAGGGCATATCTTCATCGTGCCTGGGCTTAGAGAGGATATGTCAATGGACGAGTCGGTGAATGAAAGGAGATGGTGGGAGAGGCAAGTGCTTCGAGCGAGACAGATGTGTCCAGTGCTCAGTCTGGTCTGGAGAGCAGAGGTTTTGTGTGCCTTCATGCATATGGGCGGACTGTACTTTTGAACCTATGGATGTGGCACAATACATTTGGCCAAGTAGTACATTAAAGTACTAAATTAGGGCTACGGAAGAGTGGTATCCCAAATGTGCTATAACAATCATGATCACACCCATCCAATCTTTGCTGACATCTTTGATTGAACCCAAATCCAAAAGACGCCAAGAAATTGTACGATCGTCCTACGTCCCAAAATTTGAGACCTTGAGAATCCCATCCCTACCGTCTATTAACCCTTGCGCCTCCAGTCCAATTGCATGTCTCTACACTGCCAGCAGGTTCTCTTTCTTCACGCTCTCTCTGCCATATCTGCTGCTCTTCCGCGGCGGAACGCCGATGACATACATTCGATCCACCTCTTCCAGAGTCCTTCCTTGACTCTCATTGAGGAAGAAGTAGACAACAACCGCGGCGACAAGGCAGCCACCTGCAAAGACGTATCCGTACCGAAAGTCAATGGCTGCCGTAATGAAAGGTGTAAAGAAGGCGATGAGGAAATTCCAGAGCCAGTTCGACGCGGTCGACATGGCCATGCATTTCGCCCGGTAGCGGGAGGGATAGAGCTCGGCGACGACGGCCCATACCATAGGACCCCAGGTACTGGCGAATGCGGCGATGAAGAGACAAGCGAAGATGATCATGGTAATACCGGCTTCAGGAGTGTTCCGGGGAGTGGCCTGGTCCAAGGCGAAGTGCCCGACGGACGCAAAGACCAGGAAGCACATGAACATCCACAACGCTCCGGCGATGAGACATTTGCGGCGACCGAACCGTTCAACAAAGTAGAGACCAGGTAAGGTCATGACCACGTTCACCGTGCCGAGGATGATCTGAGTTACGTAACTATTTTCGAGGCCTGTCGAGCGGAATATACTGCAGGAAACGTCAGATTTCATCCTTTGGGCTCAGAAAGAGTTCAAAACATACCTGGTTCCATAATAAAAGAAAAAGTTGGCACCAGTCAGTTGTTGCAGCGCCTGGAGGGTCATCCCTAAGAGTGTTCGATATGCCATTTTCGGCCCAGTGAACACTTCATACCAGGGTACCGAACCATGCGCCCGCTCAGCATCGAGCTTGTCCTGGATTTCTTGTAGTTCCTTGGCAATGACTATGTGGTCATGTGAGACACCATGCAATCGAGCCATTGTTCGTTTTGCTGCATCCACGTTTCCCTTGCGGTACGCATACCTTGGGGCCTCTGGCATGAAAATGATACCGAAGCCCAAGATGCAAGACCAGACGAAGCCGATCCCCATTGGTATCCTCCACGACGGGGAACCCGGGAGGGACTCCGTTCCAAAATTGATACAGTTGGCAAGAAGTATGCCAAGCGTGATGAAAAGCTGATACAAGCTATGGACGGGTTAGCTGCTAAAACAACTCGCAGCCCAAATGAAGACTTAAGAAACAGGGACCTACCTAATTATGGCTCCCCGGATTTTGCTTGGAGCACTTTCGCTCTGATACATGGGTACCACGACACTGAGACCGCCCACGCCAAGGCCGGCAACCCAGCGGCCAATTGCAACCTGGTACCATGTGGTGGTAGATGCAATCTGGACGATGACCCCGACATTGAATATGAGGCACCAGAAGCAGATGGACCATTTCCGCCCAACCTTGTCCGCTACCGGAGCAGAAGTTAAGGCGCCAATGAGAGTTCCAATGGAAAGCTGCCGAACATCAGCAGGGAACGATGCAGGTGACAGACATGGTAGAGTGATGGACTACATACCAAACCAACAATGAGGCCGGATCTAGTACTGGTGAAATAGTAACGACCGGCTGCGTCTTGCTGTCCGAAACTTTGAAGGAAGTCTCTCATTGAGAGAAAGCCAGAAATTTGGCCAGTGTCGTACTACTCAAGGTTAGAAGTTGCGTTCTTGTACTTGTCCGGTGGATGTACCCCGAATATAAGTCCTCCCATCGACACCAGAACTCCCAGAACGAACATCCGCCATGTCAGCAGCGGGGTTGGAGCATCATCGTAGCGACCAGCCTCGACTTCAGCTGGTGGGATGACAGTCTCGTCCGAAGTACAATCACGTTTTTCTAACATGGCCATCGAATAGCGGTCGGCAGGCGGCAGAGTTCAGTTGTTTGATGTTGAGGGCTGCGGTTCTTGGTTATGTTGAGCAGAATAGAAATTTCGTCCGAACTTCGAATACATCTGGAGGAGATCCAATGGCACATGGTGGTTTTATAAAGGGAGAAATCGGATCTCGGAACTAGACCTAAACTGAGCAATAATTGAAAACGTGATCACGAGAGAGAAGATTGGGTTGGTACGGTAGGTCCGCTGTCTTTGAAATATATTCCACCACATTCTCCAGCCGGTCAAGTTAGAAAGCACAACTTCAACCCAGAAGGCTCGGCCCAGGTCAATCTACACCATTCGTGCGTGTATGTCTGGACGATTCTGCACAAGAGGGCAACAGCCATGAACGATGGACTTGTCAATACAATAGATGATAGCCTTAGCGAGGTGTTCAGATGGAAGAGTCTGAACACTCTTCCTCCTTCCCTCTAAGAAAGTAAGAAATGTTGAGAAGAGATTCATAAAGTAAGGAAACTTCGAACTGCTCTAAAACGGCTCAGTTTGGAAGAGTAGATTGTGATTTTAGCTGGACGTTGGTGATGTAGGTGAAAACCGAACATTTCCTTGCCCTAAGATGGCTTAGGTAAGCCGCTATCAAATCGAGAGCTTAAAGTAGTTTAGTTCTTCGATCAGATAAAAATACCTTAGGTTGACGGCGGACCAGCGCTCCGGTCTGAGCTAAGCGATTCGAGGAAAGAGCATTGCCATACCTACCCTTACGTCAAGGTCGGGTACCTGATGAGCTTCATAGACGAATGCCGCTCCGGCTTGAATAAGGTATGACGCTGCCATTGAATCGCATATACATGTACAGTACAATAAGAGAAGTTTAGGTATAGGCATAGGCATAGGCACAACCGTATGATAAGAATATATATCCTCGAGGTCCACGGTCAGGTAATTAGGTACTCATCGACCCCGTCCATGAGGGCAGTAATACATCATCAGTGACGGAGGTAGGTACTCATAGTGTGCCACACTTTACTTACAAATGCAAGATACCGGAGAAGAAACAGCTAGTTAATTCGTTGATCAAAGTTTGCCCAACTATCAACTCAGCGGCAATCATCTGGAGAGACACAGCGTCCAGTCGCCTTTACTTGCAGTCTGTTTTCGACAGAACATCCTATAAGGGCCACCCCAGCGGACCTTTCTCCGTGAACTGAACTACTCGCCTTACCATTACATTTTCCTTTCCAAGGGAGATGTTGGATGCTTGGGATCAGATCACCTGACATCATATCATGCCCTTCAGCCAATCTCTGTTACTCATTACTACATCTGCTAAGGTGCGATAAGAGCGCACGCGCGCGCGCTTCGGCTGCCGCTCCGATGATGGTTCGTCCCATCTTACCAAAAGAGGAGCATGGTGAGTCTCCGCCAGACTTCGACTCTGTCCCCGAGGCGCGCTCCTCGAAGCGCAGATGTGTGTCTAGCGCCTGTATCCCGTGCAGAAAACGGAAATCCAAGGTACGATCCTTCACCAACTGCAGACAGCCAGGCTACCGAGACTTTAACCTGGAAAGGCTAATCTAATTGGTGGACGGAACAGTGCGATGGGGGAACGCCTTCTTGTTCGACATGTACGGCCGTCTATCACACCGAATGCGTCTACGACATCGACAGCGATCACAGACGGAAGGGCGCATTGAAAAGGGACATTCAATCCTTGCGAGAGCGCAATGGCGCCCTGGGCATCATCGTCGCCTCCATTCGCTCTTCCTCCGAATCCGAGGTGGCCGACATCGTGCAGCGGATACGGGCAGATGAGAACTTGGAGGCCATTGCGGACTCTTTGAAGAAGAGCACGCCATTACCGTCACGGACGGACTCGCAGACACTCGAAGGCGTCTTTTCCGACTTGATGGGGAAGCCTGCGGTGGATGAATCAGGTGAGACGAGGGTGTACGGGCATAGTTCGAACCTGGGTCTGGTCCCCAACGACGATGAAGTTCCGTCGCGGTCAAAAGTGTCGTCGGAATGGACAAGGGTCACTGATGACGCTGAATTCGTCGGTAGTCTGATGGCTTTGTACTTTTGCTGGGAGCATCCCTTCTATATCCTTTTCTCCAAGGAATGCTTTCTGTATGATATGGCACAAGGTCGGACGAAGTACTGCAGTCCGTTGCTGGTCAATGCCTTACTCGCCCTTGCGTGTGCGTTTTCCGACCGACCGGAAGCGAGGACCGATCCAACCGATCCGAACACGGCTGGGGATCATTTCTTTGCCGAAGCCAGGCGTTTACTTTTCGAGAACGAACGGTCGACTGTGACGACAGTACAGGCACTTGGCTTAATGGGGATCAGGGAAGCCAATTGCGGCCGGGACAGCAGCGGCTACCAGTACGCTGGTAGATGTATCAGGATGGCGTTGGAGCTTGGACTCCACCTCTGTTTCAAGACGGCAGGGAACAACAACCTCAGCGCAACGGAGATTGAAGTGCGAAAGGTTACATTCTGGGGCTGTTTCACGCTGGAGACGTGGGCCATCTCACCACAGGAGATTGTGGACGAAGAGGCTGACTTGATCCTAGCGCCTGGGCCATATGTATTGGCCGCATCTCCTGCCTTCCACGCGCAGCGATTAGCTTAGAGAAACCGATCATCGCCGATTCGATTGAGTCGAAGCTTTGGAATCCGGTCGATGACGCAAACGTCCCGGCCCCAGAAGGGTCCGGACAAGCCAGCCATACACATAGGCTTCTGCACCAATTCAGCCTTCTATCAGAAATCGTCAATGATACAGTGTTCATGTTCTACGCTCCTAAAGAAAGATTCACAAGTAAAAAGTTACTGGGGTTCCACACCAGATATACGCAGTGGTACAGGGCGCTGCCGCCGTGCCTGAATTTGGAACATACGTCCCTTCCACAGGTCTTGAACTTACAGTAAGCCGACTTCGAGCGCCACTGGCGGTCACCTACTAATCGAGAGGCAGTATGTACTATCACACTGCCGTCCTTCATCTCTTCCGTCCATTCCTCAAAGTTGATCTCTTAGATTCGAACATCTCGCCGCGAGGTATCTGCACACAATCGGCTGAGTCTGTAGCGTCCTTGGTCGCCTTATATAGAAAATACTACGGACTCCGTCGTGTATGTGTCATCGTGGCACATGTCATCCTAGCATCCTGTACCGTTCACCTCCTCAACCTCCCCTCCCCATCGGCAACGCATAGCCTGGCTGAAGGCATCCGCGCGCTGAAAGAAATGTCGGTGAGCAGCGGCTTTGCAGGCCGCTGCCTGCGCATCGTCGTCGCTTTAAGCAAGAAATGGGGCATCAGCCTCCCTCCCGAAGTTCAAGAAGCAACGGCGGCAGTCAGCCCCGAGTCAATGATCCCGTCACCTATCAACGAGCAATTCTTCACTCCTCTACGAATGCATCATACCCCCCGATCGGATTATCAGCGCCGTTACTCCGCCACCGAAACGGTTATGCCAGTCGCATCGGTGACAACCAACACCTCCATCGGTACTTCCGCCCCCTCTGCACCGGCCGGAAATGCGACCGATCTCTTCTGGACTCCCTTCCCGGACGATTCGATGCCCCTACAGATAAATCCTCAGACGCGACCGATGGATATCGGGGCCATGATAGACGGCAACGGCGATGACTGGGCGCAGTTTGGGTTCAAGTTGTCCAATCTCAACGATCCGGTGTTGGGACAGCCGATTTTCTACGATGACTGGGCGAATCAGGGGTCGTAGAATTGAAACTGGGATTGATGGCTGGGGGGTGTTCTTCGGCGTTTGGGTCGAGGACCTGAAAGATTGTTATGGTAGAACCGGCGATAGAGTCAGCTTCGTTGCTTGATAATGCATATCCATAAGCTAGGATTTGCGTATGGTGTATATAGCGGATAGGGAGCTTCATCTGTTCTCGCGTTTTCATTTTGCATCCATCACTCATCCGTCGAGCACATGCTCATCACTGAACGGCCTTGGCATGGTGGATGTTGCCCTACACCAGATACTGATACCTTCGTCAGGCATAACTGACTGTGCAAGACAGCAGATTTCCGGTCAACCGAAGTGCTGTGAGTTACAATCCAGTCTACTGTTTCACGTCCAGCCCTACTGTCGGCTCAACGCACTTATCAGTCCCTTTACCTTACAGAACAAGAAACCATCCTCGGCAAACTACCCACCGAGGAACCCGAGCTCAAAATGCCCCACCACCAGACGTCACAGAGCCGAAAAATTCCCCAACCTCGCCGACCAAGCCACCACCATCCTCAATCCTCCCCCATCACCATCCACAACTCCCACAAGCATGGCCGACGCCAACCCCACCAACACGAACGGTCGCCCACCAACCCACATCCCCATCTCCCTCCCCCTCCTCGCCAAAATGATCGACCACTCCCTCCTGCACCCGACCATGACCGACGCCGAAATCACCGCCGGCCTGCACATCGCCCTTAAACACAACGTCGCAGCCGCGTGCATAAAACCATACAGCATCCCACTCGCGAAACCCATCCTCCGCCCTCCCCCAACCTCCTCAACCTCCGACGTGGTGCAAATCTGCGCCGTAATCGCCTTCCCGCACGGAAACTCGACCACGGCGATAAAAGTGAAGGAGGCCGAGGAGGCTGTCAAGGCTGGCGCCACGGAAATCGACATGGTGGTTAATATCGGCAAAGTGCTGAGCGAGGAGTGGACGTACGTCGAGGACGAAATCGCAGCCGTCAATACGGCCGTCGTCCAAGCCGCCGACGGCGGGTTGTTGAAAGTCATTTTCGAAACCGACTTCCTCCGCGCCTCGCACATCGTTCGGCTCTGCGAGATCTGCACTCGCGTCGGCGTCGCGTTCGTCAAGACTAGTACCGGGTACGGATTCGTCAAGGGCGGGGGAGATGGCATGTGGGCGTATGGGTATCGCGGGGCGACGGTGGAGAATGTCAGGCTTATGAGGGCGAATGTCGGTGGTGATGTGAAGGTCAAGGCTGCGGGAGGAGTGAGGACTTTGGATGATTTGATTCGGATGAGGGCGTTGGGGGTTGATCGGGTCGGGGCTACGGCTACGGTGGGGATTTTGGAGGAGGCGAGAAGGAGGGGGATTGGGGAGGAGGTGGGGGTGGTTGAGGTTAGGGGGTTGGAGGGGTAGATGCTGGGCGGTAGGGGCGTGTAAAGGCTTCTTTTGGTTGCCAACGTCGGCCTTT
>QQTW01001701.1_pt1 | contig 15636 bp, 14 predicted proteins | sample 1904831 | NCBI WGS metagenome assembly QQTW01 (sample SAMN09435610, study PRJNA476489) | Subsurface metagenome, whole genome shotgun sequencing project. | reverse complement strand
AAAAAGTTTTTGCCTAAAAGCTAGGGTTTTTGCCGGATAAAGGAAACCAAGTTCTTAATTTTGGATAAAGTCGAGTTTAGAGGATGTTTTAAAAGTATATTTTTTGTCATGCTGAATGGAGCGAAGCGCAATGTTCGCGAAGCGTTCCCGCAGGGTAGCATCTCAAGTACATACGGCGTTTTCGTGATTCTAAGCGCAAAGCGCACGCTCCGTGAAGGGTTCCGCTCAGAATGACAAATTATATTTATGTTGGACTTTTAAAACATCCTCTTATATATATTTTTATCCATTGAACTTAAATTACTTTTCAGCCGCCTTCTACAAAATTGCTCCGCGTTACCAATTCTTGTAAACTTAGCCTAATTTGCGCTTACCACTACGCTCAAAGCTGAAATTGCTTTACCCAACGGCGGAACAATTCTACAACAATTTGCACGTGCCCTTCTACTTCTTCAATTACGTCGTGTCGTTTCAGGGTTTCTAAAGCATCCTCTGTTGCATTACATCTAGTCGCTAACTCCGCCAAAGTTAACCCGGATGGTATTGGTGCGATCGCTTTCAATATATCTTGTTGTCCGGTGGGATTGTCAACCGCTTGACCCCACACCCCATCAAAATAACCCCGTCCTCCTTGGAAAAAAGCTGGATTGCTAACTACTGCTTCTACATCTGATAGTGTAAAAATAGGGTTGCGCTTATGTCTCATTTCAAATACAGAATCATTGTAAAGGCGAACTAGTTGAAACCCTAGTAACTGAACTAAATAGGGCTGCCCGTGAGTTAAAGTATAAATTTTGCTGATAGCTCCTGGGGTGTAACCTAGCTGAAAATCTTCAAAACCAGGGTTTTCGAGAATCTGTGCTGTAGATTCTTCTGTCATAAAAGATACTTTAATCGGAGGAACAACGCTAGCAAAGAAAGGTTGGAAGTAATCTGCGGTCATTTCTTCCAAAGTATGCAAACCAGCCAAAGCAAAGGCGATTTTGGGACTCATTTGCACTAAAGTCCGCAGGTACTCCATAAAATTTTGGGGAATTTTACCTGCCTCTATTAAGTCTTCAATTTTTTCAAACTCATCTAAACCGATAATTAAACCAAATCCAAGGTTATTTACCACCTGTTGCAGGTAACGTTTAAAAGTCCGTTGGGGAGAATTTAAATATTCATTATCCGACGGTGGCTGTATTTTTACTTCTTGGGAAATAGCATCGCTAATACCAATCAACACATCACCTAAACCATCCGCATCAGCTAACCCCAGTAGGTCAATATAGGCAAGCCGAACTCCTTCTCCTAAACAATTAACAGCATTCCGGAGAATAGAACTTTTACCCATCCGCCTGTGACCGTAGATAACTACAGATTGCAACTGGTTTTCCTTGACCCACAGTTCTTTTAATTGTCTCATAATATCTTCTCGCCCGACGAAAAGATGACCCTCTACCGGAGGCCCAACAAAATAAGGATTGCGTACAGGTTCGGTGATGGTAACTTCTCCTACTTCGCTTGCAATTTGTAGGAGGGATTCTTTCCAAGTTTGGGCGATATTTACAATTAAGCCACGTTCCGCTTCTGGTAGTATTTCGGGGTGGTTGAGGATGTTAGTGAGTGACCCTAAAGCACGGTTGAGGGCTAATGAACGCTGATATCTAGAACTACTTTGTTCTAATAAACGAACGTTTTCTACAACTTGGCTTAGAGATATGAGAGTTTCCCAAGTAGTAGGACGTAATAAATTTTCTTGGGGGAAAGCAGGGAGTTGGATGGATGCGATCGCTTCTATTTCTGTTGCTTCAAAAAAAAGGGTTAGAGTTGAAGCAAGGGTATACATCTCCTCCCCGTAGAGAAGGGAACGGACTACCGCAAAAGCTGACTTCGCCTTATCGGGTTCTTTTTCGTGTAAATACCAGAAGCCAGCAGCAGTTGCGCGTTGATGAGTGTTGAAGCGGGGGTCTATTTCTAGATTTGATAATAATCTATTCCTCAAATTGTTTAACAAAAAAAATGAACGAAAATTAAAGAAACCTTTAATAAATTCTTTTTGAATATTCGCTTTTAATGATGTAGAGGCGAAAAATACTAGCTTCCAATCAAAAGGATTTGAAGCTAAACGAGAAATATGCCAAATTAGTTGGTCTCTTGGAGTCTTATCAAGAACTTTATTAATAGCTGTGATTACAGAGCTAAATTGCAACGTATATGCCAGCAATTGGTTTGAATTATGTAAACCTGCTTCCCAATCATTTAACAACCAATTTTGCAAACGAGAAGATAGATTGGGCAACGGTAACGGAGTAATGCGAGGAAGCAGGTAGTTATTTTGAAGCGATCGCAAATTGAAGAGCAATATTAACCAACTTTCTGGACGTAATATAGCCACGCTAAACGCCACGCCCTCCACCACGCCTAACCCCACGCCTAACCCCACGCCTAACGCCACGCCTAACGCCACGCCTAACCCCACGCCTAACGCCACGCCTAACCCCACGCCAAACCCCACGCCTAACCCCACGCCAAACGCCACGCCTAACGCCACGCCAAACGCCACGCCCTCCACCACGCCAAACGCCACGCCTAACCCCACGCTACCCCAATTAATACCTAAGCCAACTTTTTGTAAAATTAGACAAACAGCAACGGGGGTTACAACCGTCAATACCACTCCTTGAAAAAGTAATTTTTGCTGGGTGGTATTGTTACGTAATATTTCCCATCCCTTGCGCCAATTCATTTCTTTTGCGGGAATATAACCACCACCAAAGGTGTCTACATACCATCGCAAGGCTTGAGGAAAGAAAAATACCCAGTACAACAGACGTACATAATCCAATGGGTTCCACAATGACAGAGGGCGCCTTAATTTCGGCGCCAAATCTAAGCGAGGTACAGGGTGTTGTTGGTTCATACAATTGAGACAAGAATTTTATCCATATCCTTGTTTACATCACCGCATAATCACTCATTTCCCGCATATAAGGAGGATAAAACCCCAGCACAATATCTTGCTTCGGCACACCTAACTCAACTAGATCAGCCGCAATATCATGCTCTGTTGAATTATTGAAAATCCATACCTTTTCATTTCGGATATCCAGATGTATAATACATTGATGCACCCATCGCTGATGATGCCAACCAAAATGCACAATTTGATAGTGGTTGCGCTGCGTATCGAAAACAGTTTCAACCTCGTATTCACCATAAGCAGGCTTAGTTTGAGCGTAACTTATTAATAGTTCCTGTACTATTTGCTGATAGTGTGTTAATTTATCTGTCAGTCTTTCCATTGGACAATCTCCTCATTCTTGATATTGTAAACAATGAGTTTTATTACATTTTCTTGTAACATTGAGGCTGGAAAATCAAGTTGAAAAAAGCTGTTATAAGTTAAATCAGGCACTGCTAAATAGAGAATGCGGTCGGCATCTTCACGACGCAGCGCTGCCCGATAGTTAATAAACTGTCCCAGTGCCATATGAAACTGTGAAATTGTCGATGTACTTGCCAAAAAACTTTTGACTTCAACCGCAATTTTTTCAGTCCCTCGTTCTGCTGCCAACAACCGTTCCGCCCCTAAATCAATCTCCATATCAACACCACCTACCTTGATTTCTAATCGGTCGTGAGTAACATGCCACCCATCTTTGATTAGAGCGTTTTTAACAACCTCATGAAAACGATCTTTTGCCACTTAAGACCAGTCACCCTATAGTTTGCGACTCTAACCTACCACATTATTCAAATTTTAGCGGCATTCTTAGCGGTGTGTGACGGCATTATAAAGCGAAGTGGCTCAAGCGTTCGAGTGTTGGAGCGTAACCGTTCAATTTTTTGAAGGACGCCCGCTTGACATTCAAGATAATCGCTACGTTCTTTGAATATATTGTTCATAAGTTTGATTACATAACTTCATTAACTGTCTGGGATGTCCGCTACTTGACTTTATTATTTCAAGAATATCTGACTCTTCAAAATTTTTCACGTTAGTATTTTGTAAACGGGAAGTGATAAAGCTTCTAATAGTTTCTTCAGACCATAAACCGATATTTTCAGTTTGACAAATACCTGCTAAAGGAGATGTACTTTGGCTATCCTGAAATAAATCTTCAAGAGGTGAGCTTGCGGCTAAAACCAATCGTAAGGGTGTATTCATCCCTTCTGCTTTACTTCGCAACCAATCTCGTACTTGCCTCGTAAATCCTTGCCAAGCAAGTTTACCTACGTTATCTATCGCCAACAATATCCTTTTATCTTTTAAATTGCGATTTAGTTCATTTCTGCGACAATTAGGAATACCAATTTCATAACACAAAACCTCATAAAATTCATCCTCATTATCGCTAATTTCGTTTAAATCTAAAAATACAGCTTGACGAGGCTCATAAAGTCGGTTTGCTGATTGATGACCAATTGCCCACAACAATGAGGATTTACCTACTCCTTCTTCTCCAATCAAGGCAACATTAGCACCACTGTTCAAATGTTCAAAGTGGCGATCGCGTAGCTGTCGGGTCAAAAGCGAAGTCAAATAATCTCAATATAATGAGTATTTCCCCTTCCTTACAGTATTGGGAACTAATGCTCTAGCGCTTCTGTCAGTGGCACAGTAATGAGCCGAAGCTCGGCATGTTACACTTCAGCATGTGCAATTTATGCCTAAATGATTTGATTATTTATATGAGTAACCGATTCAGTCCAAAATCCCTTATCCTATCAGCTTTTGCGGCATTATCCATTGTCGGTTGCGCTGGCAGTAATTTACATGCTCAGTCAAAAAATGAACTAACTTCTAAACAATATTTACCGTTACAAAATGTATCGTTTACTTCAAAACAAGAGTTAGCACAAGCGCCTACCTCTTACCAAGTTATTGATGAGTTAAAGAAATATAAGTTTAGCATCCAAGGTAATCGAGTTCTTAGTAATGGAAACTTACCAACTGCGAAAGTTACCTTCAAACCAAGCGATTTACTCGCTACTCTTATCAATACTCGCAAATATTTTCAAGAACATAGCGAAGCTGACCCGGATATTCTCCGTCCCGGTTTACTCGGTACGCAGGGGGTAACTGTTGATGATACTCTCAAAACTCTCGATTTTATGATTGCTACCTTGCAAGAGGATATTGCAAACAAACGTCCAACTCGTCTGCAAGATGCTAATTTCATCAACAAGAATTTTCGAGTCATCAAGTGGAATCCCTATAACCCCAAAAAACCCAGCCAAAAGCAACTGCGGATGACAAAATACGCTGTCTTCACGTATCCCGGTTCCCGTACCAAAACTTCATCTTTCAATGTCCCTATTTACAGCTTAAAAGATAACTTAGCTGCTGATAAGTTTTACACCAAGTACACCAAGCAAGATGTTTTGTCAGGAATTTACGAACCTGGTGGAAAGGAATTCGGCAAAGTTAAACCCCTCGCATATCTCAGTCGAGAGGGGTTGGAGGAAGCTTTGATGGAGGGTACTATCCTAATTAACTTCCCTGACGGTTCGAGTGGTTTTTTCAATGTTGATAGAAGTAATGAAATTCCTTTTATCAAGGGTGTCCAACCCCGCAATCAAAAACGCTATTGGTACTTTAGAAAGGTTGATGCTATCAAAGGTTACGGTTATAAGATAAATGCGAAAATCTCGATTCAACCTGGTGTAACTTTTGCTGGTGATGTCTTAAATATTGGTTTGGGTAAAATGGTTGTTCTGGAATCGGGACAAGGTAAAAACAAGCGGATGCGAATGGGTATTATTGCTGATACTGGTGGTGCTTTCTTACCTAGTCTCTATCAACTCGATTTCCTTTCGGGTATTTTCAAAAACAAAAATGATTTTCAGCAGTATGTTAATCAGTTACCTGAATATGCGAATGCTTATATTTTGGTGAAAAAGTAAATTGACAATTGCTTCAAGTAATGCAGGTGGGTAGGAAAAATCATCGTTTGGGTTAGGGAGTAGGGAAGAGGGTTATTTAGACAATGGGGCTACGACTACTCCTTTTGCGCCTGTCAAAGAGTATGTAGACTCGATGCTTGATACTCTCGAAGACTGCGATCGCTTCCTCGATGCCATATCACAGATATAGCGTAAGTTTATTTGGCTTAGGTGGCGGCACGGTTATGGTGTCGATGCAAATGTTACTGCTGAAAGAGGAAATCAAAGTAGCGATTCAAACAAGCCTTGGCGTGATTGTCATTACTGCTTTAGCTGCATGTACGGGACATGCTTTGCGGGGAAATATTTTATTTGTTCCAGGTTTAATTTTGGGATGCGGTGGTATTTTGGGAGTCCAAATGAGTACTCGCACGTTGCCAAAATTGCCCGACGCTACCGTAAGACTTACCCTTCGCATCTTCTTGGGAATATTGTCAGTCTATATTTTTTGGGAGGCTTGGGTAATCTAGCGCGATACCAAGGGTAACCACTTTAAGGGACAGTCCAATTTTCTTCGTGTGACGTTGTTAGCTATAACCTTATGCCAACCAGCCCTGAGAAGCTTAACTCCAAAAGTTTCTTTTTTAGTAAATATACGGTAGCATAATTTCAGTCAAATTAAACACTACTGAGTAATTATAAATCATGTTTCGCTTACTTGCTACATGGCTCGCTCCGATAGCTGTTACATTGGTAGGTTTTGGGTTGCAACCTAAAAGCGCCACGGCACAAACTATTTACCCATTCAATGCTACATATACTGGTGAAAATACGCTTGTACCTATCACTAAAAATGTATCAAAAGTAAGTATTGCAGCATCAAGTACTGATGCACCCTACGGTTTAACAAAGTTTGTCAATACAAATTATGGTTTGATTAACCCGTCAACTGGGGAAATCGCATTCAATCCAGATGCAGCAACTTTTGGTTTAAAAGATTTACCGCAAGGCGGTCTGACTTTTTTGGGAGCGGGAAACGATAAATTGTTTGGAAACATTATTGGTAATGCCAAGCTTGACTTCCAAAACTTAAACGGCACAGCAACTGGGAATTTTAATATTACCGGCGGTGAAGGCAGATTTGCAGGTGCGACTGGCACATTTAGCTTTTTAGAAAACGATACACTCAACGCTGACCCCACCGCACCTTTTAAAAGTCAAGCTGTGCTAAGTGGCGATTTTACAACTCCTAAAACAATTCCAGAACCGGGAAACACTACAGCACTAGTTGGTATGGGAATTATTGGAGTAGGTTTGTTAGTTAGTCGCAGCAAATATATAGGTAGATTTGCGTGAGTTGAGTACATGCGCTATACCGCTCCTCGTACCTCTTTGATACAGCAAGCTACATACAAAGCAGCGAGCGTCTCAACCCGTGAGAATGGAAGCGTGCGGGTATCGCGCATTCAGGGTAATATGAGGCAAGCTTATCTTTAGGCTTTGCTGAATTTAAGTATGAAATTGAAAATGAGGTATATTAAAACTCTTACTCTCTGCGCCTCTGCGTCTGGGGCGCGAGATAAATTCATACTCGGATTCAGCAACGCCTATTTTTAGTTTGGAGTATCCTAATTTATAGTTTAATTTTGCATACATAATTTTGAGTGGGTTGTAGTCTCAAAAATTAGCGTTGCTGAATCAAGGGATGTTTCTTGTAGGGTAGAGAAGAGCAACGCTGTAGGAGAGTTTTGCGACTTAGGCGACTGTGGAGCATCCTGATATCAAATCCGGGTAAATGAACACATAAACGGTAGGGGCAACGAGCGATGCTGTGCCCCTACAAATACCATGTGCAATCAACCGGATTTGGTATGAGATCCCGCAAAATAAAAGGGACGAGCAAGATGCCCATCCCACAAGAAATGCTTTTTCATCCCGCATATGTGGAACGCCGCAGATAAAGAGTTTTCTTCTTAGGGACTTCCAAATAAAAAATACCCAAAATTATCTTGTGGGGGTCCCCCCCGTTGTAGCATCTGGCGTTGGGCAGAGAGTGCCCATTCCACTCTTACGGAGAATTTTATTTTTGGAAGTCCCTTAGACAAATATCAAGTCATTAACAACGTTAAAACTACTATTGAGAGATGCAATCACCTCATCAGCACCAAAGTCAAATTGACTATTGCCATTGTCTAGAGCAATAAAGTTACTCGAACCTTGGTTAAAGAAGGAATAGTCGCTTATGTTACCAGTTAGTTGAATTTTGTCTTCACCGGAGACGAAATCTTCGATGATAGCTAAGTCTTCAAGACCAGAATTGCGATAAAGAACATTGCCGTCTTCTCCCAAAACAAATGTATCTTGACCAGCACCTCCGAATAAAGTGTCTTGACCACCGAAACCATTGATTATGTTATTTAGTTCGTTACCAATAATCGTGTCATTTTGTTTTGTACCAATGACATTGACAAAGTTTTTGACAGTACCAATGCTATTAGCAACCCCTGAAATGTTAACACCAATCAACGATCCCTTGGATAAGTCAACATCTACTGAAACAGGACTTTCTAGACTCGAAGCATTAATGGTATTGGCTAAACCAACATCTCCTATAACTATCTCAATTACAGTCGGAACGACTTCCCGATCGGTGCCGAGATTTCCTTTTTCGATACGATCGGGGAAAAAAGTAATTGCTTGACCCAAACCAGTGTAATCGAGCGTATCAATGCCATCCCCTCCATCATAGATGTCATTGCCAGCACTACCGCCAAAGAAGTCATCACCACTGCCACCGATGAGTATGTTATTTAGTTCGTTACCAATAATGGTGTCATTTTGATTGCTGCCAATGACATTGACAAAGTTTTTGATGGTAAGCACCCTAGGAACATCAAAAATATCAAATCTTTCTCCAGCCAAGTCGATTAGAGACGCTAAATCTGTACCAGAAATATCGATAACATTTATAAAACCTGGGTCAGCAATGATGATCTCTGTACTAGGAGGCTCTGAAGGTCGATCGCTACCAAGACCACCACCCTTTTCTGTGCGATCGGCAAAAAGAGTAATTGCTTGACCCAAACCAGTGTAATTGAGAGTATCAATGCCATCGCCGCTATTGATAATGTCATTGCCAGCACTGCCAAATATTACGTCGTCTCCCTCTTCTCCAAGCAGGTTATCATTTCCATTGCCACCAAACAGGTTATCGTTTCCACTGCCGCCAAACAGATTATTATTGCCGCCATCACCGAACAGATTATCATCGCCCTCCCGACCAAACAGGTTATCATTTCCACTACCGCCAAACAGGTTATCATTTCCTTCGTCACCGGATAGGTTATCATTGCCGCCATCACCGAACAGATTATCATCGCCCTCTCGACCAAACAGATTATCATTTCCACTACCGCCAAACAGGTTGTCAGAAAGAGGAGTACCAATTTGTGTGCTCATGATTTATTCCCTCGTTTTATTTACTCAAAATTTAGCTACGATTAACTTGCGTTGGCGCAGACCCAACTCCCACGACTCCCCATATGGTAGCCATGTGATGCGAAATCCGAGCATCATCGACTTTCCCTTTTTCAGCAAAAATACTGTGTTCCCGAAATGTACTGTAATTTTTATTTAGAGAATACAGGTAAATTAATGTTGGTATTATAAATTTTTGGTAAAGTTATCGGTTCATACCATTTCACTTTATTGTTGATACAAATATGTCATGATTTTTGTGAATTGGTATCACCACTCAATATGACGTTTTGTAGTTCGATCTATCAAATGCATATTAAGTTTGTAATATAGGAATCCGGTTTGATTTTTGAACAAAGTTAAGTATTGTAGGGTGCGTTAGACGGAAGTCGTAACGCACCATTTTTAAGGGGAGGAGTGCGTTACGAGAAGCGCTAACACACCCTACGTATCTGTTTAAAAATCAAATAGTAATCCTATACATCGCTAATCTTTAAGGTTGTTTTGAAAAAGTTCGAGAACCTGTTTCCAAGCATCAATAGCAGCTTCTCTGTTTATACTTACACTTGGGTGCTGTGCTAAAAACGGATACTTATCGATGAATAATCCGGCGAAAAATCCGTGTCCTGCATCGTATCGAAATACACGATGGTTTATTTGATACTTCTTTAATTCTGCCTCGATTTTCTGGTTTTCCTCCTGGGAAACGATTGAATCTCTCGTGCCAAAAAATGTATAAATAGTACCAGTAATATCCGAAGTACGATTAATAGTTGGAATATCTTCTCCATAGCTAGACGTTGTAATTCCACCACCGTAGAACGAAGCAGTTGCTTTGATATCGGGTAAAGTTGCAGCCATGTAAGCAACATGACCACCAAAACAAAAACCAATGGAGCCAATGGAATCAGCTTTTACATTAGGTAAAGTTTTGAGATAGGCAATGGTAGCTTGAATATCGCTGAATATTTCTTGATACTTAACTTGTTGATAGTATTCCAAACCAACTCGATAAGCTTCTGGACTATAGCCAATGTCTTTTTCGCTAAACCCAAATTCAAAACCAGGAGCAATACGTTGATACATCGCAGGTGCTACTGCCACGTATCCTTGTTGCGCTATTAGTTCGGTAATATCCCGAATATTGCTGTTGACTCCAAAAATTTCTTGAAAAACGATAACTGCACCAAAGGTTCCCGTACTGACTGGTTGCGCTAAGTAAGCATCGATTTGTAAGTCGTTATTAGGTACTTTGATATAGCCCGTATTAATTTCGATGTTTGTCATTTGCATTTTTCCAGCTTTGCTCTTTCAATTTTCCGATGCTGCTAATAGCTTAGAAAATTTGCTATTCAGGACTCTAGAAAAAAGTTGCGCTCTGTTATTAAATTATTGCTTACTGCCGCAAGGCAGCAGCGCTGAGTCCCAAGGGGACACGCACTCGCGTTTGCTATCGCAGCAGGAATTGTTTCGGCGTAACACCAACAATTCGTTTAAAATACTGAGTTAAGTGACTTTGGTCGCAAAAGCCTACCCTGACAGCAATAAGAGCAATGCTGAGTTCGCTATGCTGCAATAAAAACTTTGCTTTCTCAATCCGACGCTGTAAGATATACTGATGAGGTGTTACACCCATACTTTGCTTGAACAGGCGTAAAAAGTAATACGGACTCATCTGAGCGATCGCAGCCAACTCAATTAGCTTTAATTGCCGATCTAAATGTTCGTTAATATACTCCTTCACCTGTTGTAGCTTGAGAGCCGATAATCCATCTGCATAGCTAAAAAGCTTTGGCTTTGCGGTACAATATTTGCGTAATAGGTGAATTGCTAATGTCGTTTTGAGACTATCAATTAGCAAATAACCACCGATTTTACTAGACTCTAATTCTTCTCTCAAGGTGGAGAAAATCCCTTGTATCAATACATCCTGCTCAGTCATAAAATGAGGGATGAGTTCAATGCGATCGCAATTAACTAAATCTTGACCTACTTGTTTGAGGAGTGCTGGCTCAATTGCTAAAATAGTAAATTCCACTGAGGTATTCCAATTACAGCGATGGGAAATACCTTGAGGGATAATAGCGATGTCTCCCTGATTCCGCGTTTCTCTGAATCGTTTTCCATCCAACCATCGTTCTCCTAACGAGTAGCCAAGATGACCGCCAAGATGACCATAAGCAATAATATGCCATGTATGTTGATGTTCGGCTACTTCAAAAGCAGATTGTTGATGATGTTCAAAATGGATATTACTCCAGCAGCCAAAGCTTGAAAGGGTAGGAGGGTTAGGCACAAGCCCATTTGATGCATTTTCTTGACTGTAATCAAGAAGTTGGATATTTTGTTGTTGCATTTTCATTCCTTTGCCTAACTCCAAAAATTCAAACGCGAATGATTGCTTTTTCTCTATAATTACTAGGACTTACGCAAAAACCGAAACATACCCTCTTAACTCTGTGACTCTGTGGTAGCCTACGGCATTACGGTTCCCGTCTACGTTCTTTCATGACTACTGCGTGATACCAAATCCGGTTGATTGCACATGGTATTTGTAGGGGCACAGCACAGAATAGCCCTTACCGTTTGTGTGTTCATTTAACCGGATTTGATATAAGTCCTAATTATTTAGAAAAATAAGTCTGAAGCGGGTAACAATTTAGGAAATACTAACTAGGTAGTTGCCCTAATTTACTAGTAATATCTCGGTTAACTTTTGTATAACCTTTATCAACATAAGTGAAGTGAGAATTTAAGTGCTGATGCGCCTTTGGTAGCGCATGAAAGGGAATTGATGGGTATAAATGGTGTTCGGCATGAAATGACATATTCCACATTAACAAGCGCATGGGTAGAAGTGTCAGCGTTGTGCGCGTATTTGTTAAAAGATTATTGTCTAAAGTACAACCCGTATGTTCTGCCAGCAAAATGAAGCGCAGAATTGGCTGACCAACCATCAGCGGCAGTAGCCAATAAAGGAAAAACCAAGGTTGACCGCATATTAGAGAAACTGCGATCGCAGCTGCATAAACACCTAAGTGCAGTCGAGTTGAACGAATAACTTGGGCACGCGCAGATAAAGGAATAAATGAGCAATCGTCAAGTAAACCTAATGCAACCCGAAAATGCCCGTTAACATGAGCGAACCACCAAGGCAAACCACTTATTACCAGTATGTATTCAGCCCAATTTTTGGGTGTTATGTCGGTTAGTTCTGGGTCTTTACTCGGAATGCGCGTATAAAGGTGATGCCACTTATGATAGTAACGAAAAAAAGTACTGTTGTAATACGAGAGCAGCCCTGCGAACCAAGCAATAATATCATTCAAGCGATTGTTAGCAAAAGCGGTTCTGTGAACGGCTTCGTGCATTGGTGCAAACATTGAAGCAATACTAAACCCGTAGATGACAAGTGCTGGTATTGCCACCAACCAATTACCAAAATTCGAGGCATACAAGTAGCCACTACATCCAGCGATAGTTAAATGCACCCCAAGTTGGATCGTGCCTAAATAATTAGAACGTTCGTTCAAATCATTTATTTCTTGCTTAGAGAGAATCCGATGTTGGTTTTGTTTAGTTGCGTCGGCTTGTTTCATTGGTTTGGGCTGGGCAATTTTATCGCAAGGCATGGTTTAAACTCCACGTATAGGATCGATTGTATTTTCTCCTATGGTTCAGTTTTCAGACAACCCTACACCAAGAATTTTTCTGCATTGCGGACAGAAGAAAACAAATTTAGTGCGTGCTTGAAAAAAGCCAGAGGGAGCCTCCCTAAATAATATCTCGGTCAACTCGCTCTCACAAAAAGGACAGACAGGGTTTAAATCATCGAATGCTTCTACTGTTCTCAAATCCATGTGGCTCCCTCCTGGAATCGTGTCAATCGTTAAAGTAACTATTATTTACTACTCAGTTTCAACGCACGAGTTTTACACGAAATTTGCTATTTCTTTACAAAATTTTATAAGCAGAGTGTGGGGAGGTCGTTGATTTTTATCGTGACTTCAAGTTTTACCTGGGGGCATATTTTCATATCTGAAAATCAAAAAATATTGTTACAAATTTTTTGGCAATTTGGTCAACTTAATATTTCGTGTGCGTAATTGTTTTGAGTAAAAATATAAAGCGCTAAATTTATAGGACTTACGCAGCAGTCATGAAAGAACGCACCACAGAGGAGCCAGCGCGTTGCGGGGGTTCCCCCCATTGTAGCGTCTGGCGTTCACGGAGAACACAGAGTTAAGAGGGTATGTTTCGGTTTTTGCGTAAGTACTAATTTAATTTGAAAATGTGAAATTAAAATTTGACACAATAGACATCTCCGGAAAAGATGTAGAGACGCGAAATTTCGCGTCTCTAGACAGGATTTAGGGCAACGCAAAATTAATTTCTGGAGATGTCTAATATATTTTAATTTGTTAGATGCGGTGATTGGTAGACGAGAAGCGATCGCAGAACGGTTAAACACACTGACTACGAGGAAGTAGCGTTTACAACTACGCGGTCGTGTTTCTCGAACCGTTAGGTTTATCTGGACTTTTTGGAGGTAGTCGCCTGCACGCGAAAAAGTCATCCAAGCGATACGCCTAAAAGGCGAAGTGCGAAGCTATTGCAACCAAATCGAAGGAAGCATCGTATAATTATATATCCTGATAATAACAGCGCTAATGATAAAAAGGATTTTGGAATGTGGTTGAATTATGGTGTTGTTGACGACTCCTCGACCTGAAGGCACGAGGATTCTGTTCTAAATGGTGATTAGGAAATACTAATACGAGTACTAATATCCCAAATTCGCCATCTGACTGGGGTAGTCAAAGTCCCCTTACCGAGTCCAGCCAAGTCGATGCTTAGTGTTCCCGCTACTTTCTTCAAAATATTCGCACATCCGTTTAAATCCGCATTCACTAAGTAGTTTTTAGCAGTACGAAACAGACCGCGTTTAATGCGTTTTCCAGATGGTTTCCACCCTTTGGGTTTATTGTCTTCACCAAACGTAGGTAGAAAATCATTATCTAAAAAAGAGGTTTTTGACGTGTAGCTCTCCTCTGTTTCAGTAAAAACTATACCGTATTGTTCGCACAGTTGAGCAATGCGGTCTTTGACTTTAGCCGTAGGTATCTGAATAAATTTCTGATTATTTTGTTTACTCATGTTAGAGCTATCTTTCTGACCTTTATTCCAGCCGAAAACAATATTACCAATCTTATTTTCAAGGCAGAAATTTACTACCATCCGGGCAGCTTTATTTACCGCATCCCTAGCTTGTCTATTACGTTTCTCAGTAATACTTGCTAGTTTGTCCGACCAAAACCCAAGAGGTTTATTTTCTTTTAAAAAAGCTACATGTTTATTAAACCAATTGTTCAATGATTTTAAATGCAACCCATCTACAATAAAAGACAATCCGTTGCTTGAAAGACAGGTCAACCAATTGCCAACACCGTGGTCTATTCCGAAAGCAAGTGTATAGTCTAACTCAACTTTTTCGCGTTGACATTTGTATACATAAGCAGCATAAAAACAACCATTTCTAGGAACAATAGAAAGTTCTACTATCAGGGACGGTTTAATTCCGTATGGGCACGGAATATGCAATTCATTTAATCCTAATTCAGCTTTGATTCCATTACCAAGTGGCACGCGAACAAGCGTAGAATCAAAGTCAAAAGTCAAAGCACAAGCCGGATAAGTTACAGGGTATAAACCACCCCGTTTGCGATAGTGCGGCGTTTTTGGTTTTATCTCTAATCCACCAATTGTCCACAGTTTCAATAGCTCTTTGTACCCATTGAAGCTCTCAGCTACCCCTTTCAAGGTTTGTTGTGCAACTTGAGAGTAAAGAAGTTTGTAATTACTTTCGTCTTTTAATGCCACAGCCATGTCTTCGTAGTTGGCACAAACAATCCCACCGGGATTAACCATTTCATGCTTTCTCAAAACATAGTAAACAGCTTGATTGTACAGGCTGTTAGAGCGTTGGCATATAAATTTTAACAACCCTAACTCGAAGTCGGGTAGTTTTATCTGAATTAATTGCGTTTGATAGGTTTGAGTCATCCTGCATGTCACCTAACTACAAGTTATGTTATAGTTGGTCTGTAATTTAAGTATACTGATTGTCTGTTACCAATGACAACCCGTCTACGCAAGGTTCATGCATAGCGTTTCTGATTTAAAAGTTCACAAGCGTCTGTATGACAAAGTACCGCAGGTCTGTATTTACAATTTGATTGCCTAGATTTAATCGAAGATTCGTGCGCTCCTATGTAGCAAAAATGCAGG
>QQTW01001700.1_pt1 | contig 15637 bp, 18 predicted proteins | sample 1904831 | NCBI WGS metagenome assembly QQTW01 (sample SAMN09435610, study PRJNA476489) | Subsurface metagenome, whole genome shotgun sequencing project. | reverse complement strand
TAGTGGCATCTTCGGTCAGGCGAGCGCCGAAGGTGCCCCCACCGTCTAAGCCTGGAGGCGGTGGTTTGGGCGGACTCGTCGTAAGTCCCGAATTGAATAGCGGGCCCCCACCGTATGCTTCTCCGCCTCCTCTGTAACCTCGGGGCCCTCCACGTCCACCTCTTCGACCTCCTCGGGGTCCATCTGCTTGAGGTCGAGATTGGTGACTTGATCTCCCCCCTCTTCTATTGCCTCTCGAACTGTTGTGGTATTCTTCATGGCTACGTGCACCAGTTGGGGCGCCTTGTTGTCCCACGGTTTCAGATACGGAAGTCATTGCTTTGAAGAATTTCCCTTTCTTGTAATGTAAGTTTTCTTGCCTATTATATTTGAACCAAGAGTCAGGAAATTTTATAAGATGCGTTGGTTACGGCAGCGAAGTCTGTTGCTCGACGAATCTCAGCATCGTGGTGGGGTGCAATCAGTGACGAGTGACGCTACCGTGGTCGCGCTAACCTAGAACGGGTAGGGCTGAATATCCCAGCTGATTGCAGGTACGAGTACCATAGGGCAAACACCCTGGACTACGAGCAGCTATCAAACTCCTGAGAGTAGAACAGGCATGGACTTGTTGTTCCAGCATTGACTGTATCTACATACAGATCTTGAATACGCAAAGCTGCAGACAGACCACCACGCCGCTGACAGAACCCCTGCAGGCCAGAAATACGCCAAAGCAGCCCGCCTGACTCATTGGAGATGGTGAATTACTCCCGTATGGATGAACTCGCAGAATTCCGATGATATACTGAGATGCATGGTATGTGAACGAGTAAAGGGCCGAATCCAACGCACACCGCTTGCCCGCAGAATTGAATACCCAGCAGAAAACCCGACTACCCACTCCAGCGAAGACGTCGTATTCATTTCGGCATTGAGGGCTCATAAGTTCAATCGCTTGCTATAAGAACCAGCACTATTCATCCGGATTGTAGAGATTCTGACTGAGGATTTTGTTCATCGTAAACATGTGGATTTTGTCCTGCTTGAACACTGCTTTCATGGCGTCGTCGCATCTTATCTGTCGCTTGTCGTTGGGGTCTTGAAGATCATGCGCTCTGATGTATGCCCATATCCTCTTGACAGTTTGAGGGCGAGACAACTGTGCCGTTAGTTGATGTGATTCGCGCAGGAGTTCAGATCTGCCTTACCATGGCCTCCCCATCCAGCAACGCAGATAAAGGAGCAGAGAGTGCCATTGGCTTCTACAAATTGTCAGCCAGCTGCATATATTATGGGAGAATGAATCTACATGGAAACCCCCGCTTCGGTTCACTTCCTTGTCCTCGGATCCCGATCCTTCCACGTCACTGTCGTCCTCCGACTTGATCTTCTTGGCCGTTTTCTTCTTGACCGGACTTTTCTTCTTCTTCACGACTGCCCCCTTCCTATTTGTGCCGCCTCTTGTGGGCCTTGCCCGGCTGTTCTCCTCCGCTTGTAATTTAGCTGCAAACAATGCATCTTCATCTAATGGCTCTGCTTTTCGCTTCTTCTTGGGTGGCTTGTCTACTACGTCTGACAATACGTCCTCGTCTTTCATGTCTCTTTCAGAGGATATCTTTGAAAGCGGCGAAGACGCCGGTTGTGCAGACTCCGGTCCTTCCTCCTCTACTGGCACGGTATGACCGTTGGTTATCGGCTTGGCAGGAATTTCGGTGACTTTGGGTGGTTTATTTTTCTCGGCATGAAACTTGTCGAACCGAGCCATGATGAGCTCCTTGATGGCCGCCTGATGATGTTGTGAGCCACAATTTATCTCGAAAGCCCGGACTGTACTTGCGCACCTTTTGCGGGGTAATATCATACTCGACGGCCTGCTGCAGCCCCTTCCTGATGCGCTTCTCCGATATTGTATTAAGGTCGCTGGCTGCAAGGATTGAGTCGATAATCGTCGCATAGGCTGCTTGAACCTCGGGCGGCACTAAAGCAGAGTCAGCTATTGACCGTTTTCAGTCCTGAGCGCTAAGAAGCAATACAAGCCATGCTGCCTTTGAAATTTTGACCAATCGACGTGAGATATGGATATAGATCGTATTGAATTGTCCGAAAATCAGTTTTGCTCACTCGACGAGGTGGCGGTGGTGAAGACGGACAGGTCGACCCAAGGATTGGAAACTGGCGAGCCCTGGCGACTGACTGCTAGCAAGGTGTTATAGTTCTTGAAGAGATAACATTGAGTGATCCTTATATTCTTCGCAAGACAAGCAAGAAGGCTTAAATGCGACAACAAGCTTTGATCTAGTAAAAGCAAGAAGAAAGTCAAGAAGAGGGTTGAATGTCACATGGACCTCATGTTGATCAGAAGTTCGAAGTTCGAAGTTCAAACACATCCATGAAAGTTAACTGATCGCCGAACTTCGCTTAGTCCCATCTCTTGTCGTGGAGAACATGCGCTTAGCCGCTTTTGGACTCCCACAACGGTCGGGGAGGTTAGGTACCGTAAGTTAACAAGCAGCGAGGACATCACAAATGGATTTTTGGTTTCCTGAATCAACAAACAAATAAACACATGAGAGGCAGGTATATGTATTAAAGTCATGGTCATAGCTGCTGTAACATGTGCAGTCTCACACTCCGGTGCACAGGTTCTGGGGGAAACTGCGCTGCCCGTGATCTTCAATGATGACTAAGCTAAGCGAGTTTTGTGAAATGTAAAATGTTCAACATCCAAAATGCCCCTCGTGCAAAGGCAAAGTGATTGCTTCAAAGCGCAACAGCATATTCCAACGATATGGCACCCAGCTTCGAGAACCTACCGGATGATGACTCATATGATGAAGATGAGGAAATCGACTTTTCCGGTTTGTGAGAGTTGTCGCACTGGAGATCAAATACTAATCGTTACCTCCAGACTTAAGGGAGCAATACGAAGTACGGCTTGAGGAGGGCCTGGACGCCTTTGTTGTGATCGATGGCCTACCAATTGTGCCCGAGGACAGCAAGCAGAAGCTGGTCAAGTTTCTGTTGCGCAAACTCAACACTGCGGGGAAAACGAAGGAAGAGTCGATATTCATGCCGCTGAACGACAAGAAGATGTCCGAAGGGTCAGTTGTGGAATGCAGTCACCAGAGCAGTTCTCGATTAATGCAAGCTTAGTTTTGCGTTCGTCGAATATCAGACCCCAGAGCAAGCTATTGCAGCAACTAAAGCTCTCCACGGCACCGCCCTGGATAAGAAACACACCCTGGCAGTCAACAAACTCACAGATATAGATCGATACGGGCGTGAGGGTCGTATCGACGATGAGTACCAGCCGCCACATATCGAACCTTTCACGGAAAAGGAACACCTCCGCTGGTGGCTAGGCGATCCAGGCGCTCGGGACCAGTTCGTCATGTATCGAGGAGAGGGCGTTGGTGTGTTCTGGAACAAGAAAAAGGATCCACCGGAGCTCATCGTCGATCGACAACACTGGACCGAGTCTTTTGTGCAATGGTCCCCTATGGGAACTTATCTTACATCTATGCATGCGCAAGGTGTACAGCTCTGGGGAGGACCGTCGTGGTCACGACAGAAGCGGTTCGCCCATCCTTTCGTCAATATGGTGGACTTCTCTCCCGGTGAGAAGTACTTGACCACATGGTCATTCAAGCCGATCCAGGTGGAAGAGGGTCATCCCATTTTCACCTTAGAAGAGGATGGGAAGAACTATGTTATCTGGGACCTCGCCACCGGAAAACCTCTTCGTTCATTCCAAACCCACGACATTCCCGGTCCAACCGTTGACGAAGCTGGTCAACCAGTGAAGAAGAAGATAGCATGGCCAGCCTTCAAGTGGTCTTCGGATGATAAGTATGTAGCGCGGATGTTGGAGGGGCAATCTATCTCAGTGTATGAGTTACCTAAGATGAATCTGCTGGATAAAACCTCAATCAAAATTGAAGGAGTCCGAGACTTCGAATGGGCTCCTGCACCTCCTCAACGCGACGGCATCAAAACATACGAGCAATTATTTTGCTACTGGACGCCTGAGATTGGCAGCAACCCGGCCAAGGTTGGGTTGATGAGCATTCCATCAAAGGAAATCGTCCGGACAAGAAACCTGTTCAATGTCTCGGATGCCAAGTTGCACTGGCAATCACAAGCCGCCTATGTTTGTGTCAAAGTTGACCGACACTCAAAGTCAAAGAAGTCGCTCGCCACGAACCTTGAGATATTCCGAGTCAGGGAAAAGGGCGTGCCGGTTGAAGTCGTCGACTCGATCAAGGACACTGTCATCAACTTTGCTTGGGAACCCAAGGGTGACCGGTTCGTACTCATCACGACTGGAGAGGTCTTAGTGGCGACTGCCGTACCACCAAAAACGTCAGTCTCGTTCTTCTGCCCGGAAAAGATCAAGGGCGCAGGTGTTGGAAACTTCAAACACATCCGGACAGTTGAGAAGAAGAACAGCAATGCGATATACTGGTCACCGAAAGGCCGTTTTGTCGTCGTTGCCACAGTACACTCCCAACAGAGCTTCGACCTCGACTTCTGGGATCTCGATTTTGAGGGAGAGAGGCCCGAAAGCGACAAGGACTTGACGGCCAATTTGCAGCTCATGAACACCGCGGATCATTACGGTGTGACCGATATCGACTGGGACCCTACGGGCCGATATGTGGCAACGAGTGCTAGCATGTGGAAGCATTCAGTAAGTGTATCGATGAGCCAACTGTTTTGGGGGTTTCTAACATATGTCACAGATGGAAAACGGATATCATCTCTACGACTTCAAAGGCGAATTACTCCGTGAAGAGCACATCGAAAAGTTCAAACAGCTACTCTGGCGACCCCGACCACCGACGCTCCTCTCGAAAGAAGAGCAGAAACAGATCCGAAAGAACCTGCGGGAGTACAGTAAAGACTTTGACGAAGAAGACAAGTACGCCGTCGACATCGCCAACTCGGCCATTGTCGAACAGCGGAAGAGGATGCTCAATGAGTGGCTTGCCTGGCGGGAGAGGGAACAAGAAGACTTGCGCGACGAGAGGAGGGAGTTCGGTTTGCCGGAGGATCCGGAGGAGGAAGCGACGGCGGAGAAGGCGGCCAATGGTGAGGAGGATGCTGTGGTTGAGGAGATTGTCGAGGAGATTGTCGATGAGACGGAGGAGATTATATCGTAGAGGACAGCTTTTGCGAGGAGTAGGAATACGATGCCCGTTCTGGCGTCGCTCATCGATTAACGATGCTCATTGGTTATGATCGTAAGGCTACAGCCTATGCCCATGCAGAGCCCCTCTCCACCGCGAGCTCCCATCCCCAGCGTACCTGAAGGTACCTTAACCTGATCTATCACCTCGCTTCTGCAGCCCAACATCATCCTGCATGACTTGGTAAGGTACCTCTGACCCCAACCGACATCGACCTCTGGTGTTTCTCACCTCGCATCCTGCCTCGTGTAGGAGACTGACCAGTGGAGAAGCATCTTGGCTCTGTGAAGTACTGTGGCCCAGTAACTATGAGTTCACTGCCAGTAGGAGTAGGAGTATGCCAGCAACGTGGTCCTCTGTGCATCCACACAAGATGTTACTGTTACGTTATGGCTTCCTCCAGCCGAGCACTGCGAAAGGAACGCTGACGCCCTTTCTTTTGTGAATGTTGCAGTCTTTCACTGTCGTGGTGTTCTCCTTCCTTCAAAGTCTTACTGTGGTCATCGCTCCCCTTGCTTGCCTCAGTAGCATACATCAACCTCACTTCCACAATCCATTGCCATTGTCGGGCCTTTACAGCTAGCTACAATTGTTTCTCTCACCTCAAGGGCTCTCATCTTGTCGATCTCAGGGTCCAAGAGCATCCACCGTCCAAGGTTTCCTAGTGTCGGCCGAAGCAAACTCAATCCACTTTCACATTCACCTCAACTCTTCTTTACTTTATCTTGATTATTATTACCTCCCTTGTCCCAGACAAAACCCACCGAACCCCATCATCCACCTACCAGCCAACAACAACCACCTCTCACCAAACAACATCCAAACTCTCTAACAATGACCCGCGAGTCCACCCCAACAGACACCTCCCGCCTATCCTACGGCCGCGGCGGCGCCGGTACCTCCTCCCCTTTCCATCTCCCATCCCACCTCCCCCAACGAAGATCCAACTAACCCCATCGAAAGGAAATATATCCCGCCCGCCACCCACCGCCGCCGGCGTGGCACCAACAGATCTAGAAACGCCAACCATCAAATCAGACCACTACACCACCGGCCGCGGCGGCACAGGCAACATGGCGAAAAACGACCCTTTGAACCCGAGCATCGCGCGCGAGAGGCAGGACGTGGCCAGTTTGCCGAGGCGCTTGAGTGAGGGGGAGAGTTTTTTCGGGCGAGGTACGTTTTTATATCTATATATATCTTTGACTTTGCAAGTTGGGAACCTTGCGCGTGGGGACGAGGACAGAAATGGAAGAGGAGGTTGCTGATATCTTTGTGTGGTGTGGCGTGCAGGTGGTGCGGCGAATACGATCCGGCCGTCGGCGCAGGAAATCGCTCGTGCTAGAGAGGAGAATGCGCGGGTTGAACAGGCGGCTAGGGAGAGGGAGTTGGAGCATGAGAGGGAGAAGGAGAAGGAGAAGGAGAAAGAGAAAGAGAAGGAGAGGGAGAGGGAGAGGGATGGGGTTATGGGTGTGGTTGATAAGGCGAGGGGGTTGCTGGGTGGGAGGAAATGAAGGTGTTGTCGGGGGCGTGGTTGGGTGAGTTGGGTGGAGTGGAGTGGGGCGGTAGGGGTGGCGGATGGAATGGCGTATTTGGGAAAAGTTTCGGCGGGTGTTTGCTTTCTTGGCGAATAAGGGGTTGGGTTCTGGATATCTTCGGTGTTCAGCTATCTTACCTAATACGTCTAATCTCCAGATGACGGGAAACTCGTTCTCGTTTTAAGTTAACAGTCATGGCAGCTCATCATCATAAGCCTCTTCGAGCTTCGCCTCTCCTCTTCCTCCGCTCCTCTATCCCTTCGACCACCGACCCTCAGTTCCGTTCACAATATCCTTGACGTCCCTAACATGATCGCGTCTTGTCTCCGTGCAGATCATCTCATCTGTCAATGCTGTGACAGCTTATTTGCGTATCTCTTTTACATGGCAGACTGGAATGGGCTAGCTCACTTGCAATCACTGTTCTCTCTATACAACATCTTGATATCGACACTGCAAATAGACTGGTAGAGGAAGAACTGGCAATGTAGTGGGAGGGGGGCCTGCAAAATGCCGAATCCAAGGGTAAGGCTGAGAGACAGCTCAGCTCATGTTCGGGTTATTACACATCTACGTTAGTAAATACAAAAATACCCATGTTCCGTCAACAAAACTGGATCATCGCCCCAAAGCTTGATTTCGCCTCTCATTAGTTTTCTACCCTAAACAGCAGCGTTGCTGCGGCGTGGCGCAGCGCAAGCAATGAAGTCTTGCATACATCACGCCCAAATCGACGGAAAAAGTGGCCAGAGAGCGGCACCCAAAGACCAATGCCAGCATCTCCACTGTCTATACCCAAGAAAACACAATCAGCCACGTGATCCGAGACGATGGGTGGGGAAACGATCCAACTGCCGCCGGCGAAAGAATCAAACGCCTTAGCCAACGTATCATCGAAACCAAGAAGTTTGTACAGAGAAGTAGCCATGCGACAAAATCACTCCTCCCGTTCCCAATTCTTCTAGTCTCAATGTCTTCGATCCGTGCTCAGCCTCCCCGTAGGTCCGGGCGGATAATTCGCGAATAGGTCCTCGAGGTACGCACTGGGCGCTCTACCTTGCGGTGGCGCCGACAAGTTCAGTGTACTTGTAGAAGCATGCGTGGACAGTCCGACCGTCGATGCCCGTGCGTAGCCAACGTCCGCGCCTCGGCTGGGTGGAAGGGCAGGAGAACCGGGCGGACTCGGTCCTAGCGACTTCGCACGCGAATAGCCATGCGATTGGGGGCCAAGGGTCGAAAGGGAGATCGGACCGCTCCCGACGTGAGTCATGCCCAGGCCACCACCGGGAGCAGCATTCCCGGCCGCGTAATAGCCAGCGGGCAGGTAAGAAGACCCTCTATTTCCAGGGTTGTGCATCCCGGCACCTGCGGTGGGCGAAAAGAAGAGATTGCCTTTCGATGTGTGATGGTTCTTTGATCGGGCGGTGCTGCTACGTCCGGTAGTGCCGAGTTGATCTAAAGAAAGGGTAGAACCGGGTCCATGCGAGTAAAGCCCACCACCGGGACCGCGTAGCATAGACTTTGTATCGCCGTAGTTATGTTGCATCGCTGCACGCTTCACCGAACGGTGGAGGGACCAAGCCACCAGACCGCGCCATGCAATGACCGCGAGACCAAGGAACGCCAAGCAAGCGCCAACGGCGATGAACACGGTGCCTTCGGGAAGATTGGACTTTCGCATGAAAGGCGCACCCTGCGTAGGTGGAACGGTAGGTGCTGGGTAGTTGAAGCCACCTCGGAGGGTTGGCAGCCCACTGGGTAACGCACCGTCGTTTGAAGCAGTGGGTCGAGCTCGGGCGGTGCTGGAAGAGACTCTTGGTGGAGGAGCTTGCGTCGAGGGTGCAGGTTCCGTAGTCGTACTGCTGGGAGCGTCTGTGGTAGGGCTGCTACTTTCGGCGGCGCTGGTAGCTGATGAGGGTTCCGAGTCGGTCGAGGTTGCTGATGCCTCGGTCGAAGGAGGATCTGATGTGGCAGTTGGGCTCGACGCCTCAGGAATCGCATTGTTGGTCGATCCAGTGAGTTGAGGGAGGTCTACCTGTGCGGTAGCCGTCGAAATAAGAAAGCCGAGAAGAAACAAGAAGGATACCATCAGCCATGCTGAGGATGATCCTCGCGACAATCGCATCTTGTTGGTTTTTCAGTCAACGTGAGTGCCTGCACGACTGATGGCGAACCGCAGAGTATAGTCAACTAGGCAGTATTATAATGTCCCAACTGGGTGCCCGCTCCAGCTCAATCGATCTTGCGCCCTTCTTCGCTGTGTGTGCTGTGGTATATATTTAGGAGAATGGTAGCGCTATTGATACTACTTGATGACGACTGCGCCCCCTAACCAATGTGTTGTTCTGTTGGTTTGAGCTTCGGCGACGAAACGAGTGTTGGCGCCCTTGTTCAAAGCGGTAAATGTATGATATGCTGTTTTCAATGAATGTAGTACATATACAAGTAGTAATCGAGATGCTGTTGGTCAATCGCGCGAAGACAGGAATACAGGAAGACAGGAAGACAGGAGGCTTCTATGGTTTCGTTCCTGGTCTACTGTGGTTACACTACAGAAGACGCTAGTCCTTAGCGAGCTCTTCTGGTGCCTTGATTACATAATTATCACGTTCGTGCAAAAGTCCTTTCAACAAATTATAGGGCAGTTGTTTACTTACAAGTCTCGTCTGCACGTATCGGTCTTATTGTTCGTTGCAGCGTTGCTAGTGAAATCCTGGAGTTGAGCAAGTGAGTGCCAACATGGGCGTACAGAGGAAAACAAGGAAGTTTGCTACAGTAGGGTCACGCACATTCTGCCTTATCGATAACACCGTCAAGACTGATCCGAAGTTTTAGGTCAAGAGGATTATTGGACAGCGCGACAGTCGACTGTATGGGCCTCAATTTACCATAGTCGTCTGATGTAGTAGAGTACTAAATGTGCTCATAGGAAGAAGAACCAAGACAAAGGCGAGGTAGAGGGGAAGCGCAAAGCCAAAGGCGATGAGATAGTGAGGGAGATGTAGGACTTCCCTAAACTAGCTTTGACTCGTTCACTGATTACCATCCTCATAGCCCTCAAGTCTCGTCCGCACTCTTCTTCCAGTACAACACAGCACTCGTGCCGCCCTATTCGATCTTGGTTGATACCAACTTTCTCTCACATACCGTCCAACACAAGCTCGACATGCTCCCCACCATGATGGACTGCCTCTACGCAAAATGCACGCCCATCATCACCGACTGCGTAATGGCAGAACTGGAGAAACTTGGCCAGAAGTACCGCATAGCACTGCGGATAGCAAGAGACGAACGGTGGGAGAGGTTGAGATGTGACCACAAGGGCGTTTATGCCGATGATTGCCTGGTGGACAGGGTAATGAAACACAAGATCTATATCGTCGCGACGAATGATCGAGACTTGAAAAGGCGAATCCGGAAGATTCCTGGAGTACCGATCATGAGTGTGGCGAGGGGGAAGTACGTCATTGAAAGGTTACCAGATGCGCCGGAGAAGTAGACAGTCGATACACTGGTCGTTTTATCCTCTATCGACGTCTGGGGAATGGTCCTGTGCCCCGAAAGTATATCCAGGCCGGACTTCCTGGACAACTGACTCAGCTGAGCTTCAAAAGATGTTCCTGGACGAAACATATACCCTCAAGTGGTTGTTCTCAGATTTGGCAGCTCGGAAACATAAATGGTCGCTATTAGGGCACTCTAACGTCTAGATTCTTCTACCTGCAACAGCAGCCGGTTCAAGACACGATCAGGAGTAGGAGGAAGCTTATCAACAAACCACTGGCACGGACTAAGGCGGGACACAGAGTACGTGGTCGGCTATGCCAAGTTCGTCAAGGATGTGAGGTTCTTTCTGATCCCCAGACGCATAAGCAGCCTCCACATTCTTACTCTTGCAAAGACGCTTCGTGGCTATACGCACAGGTGCCCAAAGCTGCCCATTATGTTTCTGCTGTTCGCTCGTTTTACATGGCTCATTGGAAGTCAAGACAAGATTGGGGTTGGAGACACAGGGGATGTTTTCGAGGGCATACCGTAAGCCGCGAAACTAAAATCTTCAAACAGTTAGCCAATAGTCAGATGTGATACAATTTGAGTCTTCTGAGACCAGGCTCAGGGCTGCCTTCGCCAATTCCCCTAGGGCTTCATCAACCAAGGCACATTGTATCAGTATCCACCTTCCTGATGAAGAGGTAATCAACAAGCCTGAACAATCGTGTATCCAGATCGAGCGTATCAGTCAGCAACGTAAAGCCCCAAGGTGAGGGTAGGGTGGCGTGCTGTACTCAAATAGGTAAACTGTTGACGCCGGGCCGAACTCATGGCAGTCGGCGTTAAAAAATTCCTCAGCTCGCCTTTACAACACACTCATCACAATGTTCTTCAGCTTCACTCAATGCCCCTTACGCATATTATAACCCAGTCTATACCGATGACATGATCAATATACACCGAATTGATGGCACACATGGCTTTCTTCAATCGCAGACGCCAGGATATCAGCTCTTCTGCAGAATACAAGCTCTTCAGTCGCCCGTGCTGTTCACAGGATCATTGATGCATCACCATTTGATCATTACATCTCCTACCGAAACTGTCTCCATCTTCGAATCCTACTCTACCCACTCTCCCTCAGTTGGGTAGGCCTCCAATGGGTCATATAGAACGCAGTTGCTCTTGTTTCCCCGGGCAAAAGTTGTAGTAAAGATCGATCCAAGCTGGCTTTGTTCTATGGGGAAACAATGTGCAACGCTACTGTCTCACGTGACTACTCCCGTGACTACTCCCGTAACTACAATATAGCCAGTTTCTACATTGATCATCAATGATTGATGCTGTGATGCACTCATGCAGTCACTCCTGCCCTAAATGCACTTTCGTGAGCAAGACTCTGGTTCAATTCACTTGGTATTGGGAACAACCTTAAGAATGAAACTCTATGTCCCACGCTCAGTCAGAGCTCTTCTGAAGGCTGCTGCATTATCCGGATAGTTCTTGGCTCAAGATGATCCCACAATATAAAGAGATGAGGGAGCCTTCTCGCGTGGTTCTATCTTCATCACAGTCTTAGATGACGCAGACTTACAGATGTACTACCTCCAGGTAGTAAGCATCATCTGGTGGCACAAATGTTGGGTATCACCTCGAATGTATATCTGGAATCATTGTCTCCTAGGGCGTGAGGAGTACAAATCATTGAAGGAGTGAATTTGAGGTCTCATTACTAGCTAAGAACAGCCTAACAATGCTCTGTCAATTTTGGTTTCACGGATAATCTGTATGAGAAGAATACGAGCACGATTTCTCCTGGCTCATCCGATCTTCCAGAATCATCAAACAACACCATCTCTCACAACTCATAGTTTCGAGTGGGGGATCAGCTATCATCACTCAAGCCATGCTTTGCTTCCCCTTTACCAAGCGCCAACTCCAAGTTAGTGAAGTTGCAGCTGAGGACCCTTGCTTACCGATCAAGTCTTCATGGCAAGGTACGCCTACGGCTAAGCTCTACTCTCCCTCTGTCTCTTCATTCAACGAGGCTGCTCGCATTCCAACAACTATATAGGAAAGTTAACCTAGCATAACAGGGTCTAGCTCCATCAGTCGTGATATCAGCGTTGGATTACAAGCTACCAGCAGACTCTGTCGCTTGATCAAGAGCATTCACGACCCTCCACAAGAGATCCAGATTATACTGGACGACTCTAGATCCATCTGTGACACCCTAAAATCCCTTGGGTTGTTCTTTCAACAACCTGGAGATCTTGAACTTCCTCCGGTGATTAAGCAGAGCTTGCCTATAACGCTTGACAACAACTTCCAAGCGGTACAAGATTTGACAGGCAAGATTAGGGCTTGTGATGAATCAGATTGGCTCTGGATATGGTGGCCTAACTATCACAACGATGTCCCACAACTGGGAGCACAGTTGAGCAACGGCAAGTCAACACTATACATGATTACACATGCGTAAGCCTCACCCGTCTCTTTTGTCTGCTTCTGCACCATTGCGTCTTTCCGACTGCTGGCTGAATGCAACCAGACTCAGGGAATTCCACAGCAAAAACGACAACCCTGAGATCAGACCTCACCTAGAACAACATAATCCGGGATCTGGTTCAGGACAAGAAGACGCTGTGGCCCGTGTAGCAGCGGATCAAGCCAATGATCAGGCTTTAGATCGGCGGATGTACGATATCAAGATTTCAGTGGGAGGGTTTCTCAAAACTGCACCTACTGCACCTACTGCTGTGAACTCTCCAACTCGTTCGCCGTGGGCTTTACCGACTGACTTTGCATAGATTTCTACCTTTGACGAAGATCTCGACGACGATGATGACGCAGACCTTGGTCGTGCGCCAAGCGTGAGCACCGAAGATGGCAGACTCGAAATTCAATCCATGCTTGCAAGAAAACACGCTCACAGGATTGTGAACGAAGGTGGCCAGACCGCTCTTCATCTTGCGGCCATGGAGGACCAGTACCTGACACCAAATATCCTTGCATATGTTCTTGCACGCGGCTTTGACATCAACATTCGCAATCTAGATGGCGAGACTCCACTCATGTGTGCCGTCATTGTTGAGAATACAAAGGTTGTGTCGTTACTGCTGAGAAATCATGCTGATGTCAATGCGGTAGACGACAATCAGGATACGTGTCTTCATCTAGCAGCAGCGACGAACAAATCTGATTCGATAACACGGCAGCTTCTAAGATGGAAAGCAGATACAGAGAACGTGGATGGACTTGGACTTACACCACTTTTCGTCGCAGCATTCAAGGGCAACGATACAGTCACTCGCCGGTTGCTGAAACACGGTGCCAAGCACGCTGCCGTGGAGCTAGGCGGCTTCACAGCCCTACATTACGCCGCCATGCACGCAAATCACACGTTCATGAGCCGCCTCCTCGACGCAAAGGGCCCGGACTTCGAAGCATTCTACGAGTCCTCCATCTACAACCTCCCCACCCCGCCCAACCATGATCCCACCACCGAACAGCGCGCCCGCATCTTCCGCATGCTCCTCGCCCACGGCGCCGACCTTGACGTCCGCAGCAAAGGCATCACACCCGTCCAAATAGCCGCAGCGACAGCCCAAGACCTGCTCGTAAACATCCTACTCAACAAAGGCGCCCGCGCCGACGGCGCCACCGTCATCAACGCACACTGGGGCCTCAGCCCGCACACGGTAGATCTGCTTCTCAAACGCGGCGCCAACATCCACGCCACCGACTCGCGCTGGGACAAACCCGCCCTGACCTGGCACGCCGAAATCGGCTCTGCCGCCTTGCTCTCCGTCCTCCTACGCCACGGCGCCGACGTCAACCATCAAGACATCCACGCCTCCTCAGCCTTGCACTACGCCAGCGCCAACGCCCGTACCGAATCAGTCGAGCTCCTCCTCGAAGCGGGCGCAGATCCTAACCTGCGAGACCACGAAGGGAAAACGCCGCTTGTACGACTGACGTCGTCGCCGATGGGCCGCTTCTACCTTGCGGGTCGTTGGTGGTACCCCACGCCCGCCGACCGGAAGGTTACTGCCACCCTCCTTCTCGACGCGGGTGCCGACCCTTCTGTGGAAGACGGGTATGGAAGGACGGCCGTTCATTACGCGGCGGGTAATGGGTATTTAGGCGTGGTCGAGGTGATTGTCGACGCGGGAGGCGATTCGGAGGTTGTGGACGAAAGGGGTAGGACGCCGTTGGAGCGCGCGCGGGAGAGGGGGCATGTAGATGTTGTGAGGTTCTTGAAGAGAAAGAAGTTTAAGAGGGAGATGGTGGAGGGGAGGAAGTGAGGTTGGGTGGTTGCTATCTATGGGCTATGTAGGTGTGTAGTATGATTGAAGGGAATGGGAGATTATCGGTGCGGCTTATGCGTTGTTACAATGACTAGGCTGGCCAGGTTGTCGGTTAGTCTGGATTCTTGAAGGTCAAGTCTCTTCTGTACCAACATGCCATGTGGTTTTAACACGGGGACTGTGCGTGGGAATAACGTGGTGTTGATGTAAGCTTCCTGAATAAGACGCATAGCATTGGCAGTCAAAGTTGAGCTGCACCTTTGCCCAGCATCCATCATCGTGTGAAGGTCCCAGATCATCTGCTTTTCCCCGACTAGGCTGCGGGTCATGTGGGTGTCGATGATGGCTGCTGCCCCAGAATCCGCACTGACTCACAAGCTGGCCGGCTATGGGTAGAGGAGGGTCTCCAGCCCTGACCCAACCGGCCTGTCTAAACCGACATTGGCCAAATTCTGACCTGACCGGACACCCCACCCGACAACCCACTGGACTGCACCTAACCCACGCGGGTAGCCTAGCTGCTAGATTAATCAGGATTGTAAGGCATGCATTGTCTGATGTGAGCTCTGATGTCCAACGACAAAGACAGTGCATTGCTATGTTCGCATGAGTCTGATGCCCACACACTGAAAATTTGCCCTGAAAACCAGGAGCGAGGCACTCCACGACAATGTCCGAGCAATCATTTTGACTGGTGTGCGAGTCCTGTCAGTCAACGAGTTTATGGACTTCCACACTCTCACCGCTGCACCCCACCTTAATGCCCTGGACATCAAATGAAAAACACCTCGGACCACTCCTGCGAGAATGGGAGAAACAACCTTCTCAGAAATCAAAGGAGACTTTTTTCACGGCTGATACTGTTCCGCGGGAAAGTCTTGTGTTCCTAATGTGGACTTTCTGAACCTGGCGCATGGCTGTGACGGTCAATATTGAGCTTCACCTTAGCTGAGTTCGCCTCGTCATAAGGGGCTTCCAACCTTCTGCTCTTCCTTGATCTTTGTCGCCGCTCTAATCAATCCTCAGTCCGGTTTTTCAGCCAGCAGTCGGAAAGACGCAATGGTGCAGAAGCAGACAAAAGAGACGGGTGAGGCTTACGCATGTGTAATCATGTATAGTGTTGACT
>QQTW01001699.1_pt1 | contig 15646 bp, 14 predicted proteins | sample 1904831 | NCBI WGS metagenome assembly QQTW01 (sample SAMN09435610, study PRJNA476489) | Subsurface metagenome, whole genome shotgun sequencing project. | reverse complement strand
ATTTAACAATGATTGGTACTAATATTTACATCAGTCAAGAAACTCAAGAATCTCTAATTAAAGCTGCTGCTTTAAAAGAAATATCTGTGGAAGAACTAGCTTCTTCTATCTTGAGAGAAAGTATCCAAGAAAAGTTTGGGAAAATTAGCTACTCTTCAAATCAAGGCAAATTTGCCATTAATCCTAGACGGGAAATGCAGCCATATTCTTATTTAGCAGATCCGAATAAGCCCGCTATTTCTCCTGATGATTAGGTTTAGGTATCAGGATTTTGAGGTGAACGATTTGCGATCGTTATTGATAGTCATATTTGGGTTTGCTGGAATCACAATGATTCAAGGTTAACCCCTCCCCACCAAGAGGCAATAAATAAGCAAAGACCTCATGGTTTAGGTGTTTGCTCAACAACAATTGTGATGCCGTATCAACATAAGTTGCGATAAGATGAAAAAATAGATATATGACCTCTCACGCCTAAGCTTTACTTTATGCTAGAAGTTGATATCGATACATCCGTTACTATAAGTCAACTGATCGACCGAGTTGAAAATGGTGAAGAAGTAATGATTATTCGTCACGGTAAACCCATTGCTCAATTGTCACCAATATCACATGTCTCTCGCCCTTTACCATCTCGCGCAGAACTTAGAGCTACTCAACCTCAAACATCTACTAGTAATCTAGAAATCATTCAAAGCTTGCGTGAAGAGGCAAGATATTGATCTACATAGACACAAGCTTTTTGGCACGTTTCTACATCCAAGAAGCAATACATCTGTTGAGACAATCCTGCTTAACACTCCTACCAATGAATTAGCCATCAGCGATTGGACAACCGTAGAGTTTGCAAGTCTTTTATCTCGCCGCGTTCGGATGAGCGAGTTGACTCCAGAATTGATGGAAGCCGTAATGCGCTCATTTAAAGAAGACGCAACTCAATGCTACACAGTTTTCACTGTAACAACAGCTGATTTTATTCTCGCAGTCGAATTTATACAGCAATGGGAGACTGGATTAAGAGCAGGGGATGCGTTACACTTAGCTATTGTCCGCAATGGTAGCGTAGAAAATTTTCTCTCACTCGATCGTGGACTTATTAATGCTGCTCAAAGATTAAGCATTCCCTCTGATTCTGGCGGGATTTTGTAGATTAATACTAATTTTTTGCAATCATTAACATCAAAACAAAAAAAACAATCAAAGGCGAGTCAAATCATCTATATCTTTTATATCTCCAAAATCAAAAGTAAAAATATTAGTTATTCTCGGTTATAGTTTTGGAATTGATGTTCAAAAAGACCGCATTTTCCTAGAAACTTTTACCGAAGATGGAAAAATTATATCTTTAACCGAGCCAACGCGAAAAGAACTTCAAGAACAACTTTGGAATCAATCATGGGATATTCTCTACTTTGCAGGGCACAGTTCAACCAATGATGGTATTGGTCAAATACGTATCAATCAAACCGATCGATTGACCATAACTGATTTGAGATATGCTCTTTCAAATGCAATTGAAATCGGTTTACAGTTAGCTATTTTCAATGGGTGCGATGGCTTAGTTTATAAAGAAATTTAGCACAAGCTAACGGTGTCTGCGAATGCTCCCTATTTTCAAACTATGCTGGAACAACGAATTTTTCGCTACCAGCTAAACCAAATGCATCGTGAATGACTTGCAAAGCTTTCACACCTTGCTCTTGTTCGACGACGCAGCTAATTTTAATTTCCGAAGTTGCAATCATTTGAATGTTGATTTTATGCTGTGCTAGCGCTGCAAACATTTTTGCGGCAACACCGGGTTGTCCCACCATTCCCGAACCAACGATACTGACTTTGGCGATCGCATTATCCAAAACAACTTCTCCCCAACCGTATTCGACCGCAGCTTGGCAAAGCATTTGTTGGGTAGCTTCCGCGTCGATACGGGCAACGGTAAAAGCAATATCCCGCGTCGGAATTCCATCAATGACGTGACAGCGTTGCGACTGAATAATCATATCGACGCTGAAATTGTACTGCGCTAACAACCCGAATAGCTTTGCTGCCGTCCCCGGGCGGTCGGGGACATGACGAATCGCTAACCGTGCTTGGTTCATATCGAGGGCAACTCCGCGAACTGGGGGGAGGGGAGAAGGGAGAGAGGGGGACGTGGGGGGAGTGGGGGAGGTGGTGATTTCAAAGGCATTACATAGAGATGCCACAGCGCGATCGCAATCGTTCGCATCCACCACACAACTGACTTTGACTTCGCTGGTGGAAATCATTTGAATATTCACACCAACTTCAGCTAATGTCGCAAACATTTTTGCGGCAACACCCGGACGACCAATCATTCCCGCACCTGCAATACTGACTTTGGCTATATTATGTTCCACCAATACTTCAGCTTCTTCCGACTTACTTATTTGGGTGCGAAGTACGGGTGCGATCGCCGCAGCTACAGCCTCGGCTTTTTTTAATATCGGTGTCATCACGGTAAAAGCAATATCATTACTATTACCTTCATGAATCGACTGAATAATTAAATCGACATCGACATTTTGACGGGCAATTTCTCCAAACAACCGTGCTGCAACCCCAGGTTTATCGGGAACTCTTAACAAAGCTACCTTCGCCTGATTGGTATCAAATTCCACAGCATCTACAGGCAGGGCAATTTCCAAATTCACTAAAGAACGTCCTGGTTGCTTCGCTGATGTTACCCAAGTACCAGGTGTATCAGTCCAACTCGACCGCACTACCAATGGCATACCGTAATTGCGGGCGATTTCCACGGCACGCGGATGCAGCACTTTTGCCCCCAAACTTGCCAATTCGAGCATTTCATTGCAGGTGATTTCATCCATCAACTGCGCTTCTGGAACTAGTCGCGGGTCTGTAGTTAGAATCCCTGGCACGTCGGTATAAATTTCACACAAATCGGCACGTAATGCCGCTGCCAACGCTACCGCCGAAGTATCCGAACCGCCTCTTCCCAAGGTGGTGATTTCCAATTCAGCGGCGTTGCTGATACCCTGAAAGCCAGCTACAACAATGACTTTGCCTTCCTTTAAATGGCGTTCCATCCGTTCGGTTTCGATATGTAGAATCCGGGCGCGAGTATGTTCGGCTTCGGTAACAATTCCTACCTGTGCCCCCGTCATGGAAATTGCGGGTTGTCCGAGTTCCTGCAATGCCATACTCAAAAGCGCGATTGATACTTGTTCGCCGGTGGAAAGCAACATATCCATTTCCCGACGATTGGGATTAAGAGCGATTTCGTGGGCTAATTTTACAAGTCCATCGGTAGTTTTTCCCATTGCGGAAACGACTACGACGATGGAATTTCCAGCTTTGACGCTACGAATTACGCGCTGTGCAACAGCTTGAATGCGTTCGACCGAACCAACAGATGAACCACCAAATTTTTGTACAATCAGCGACATGGGAAGGGAGTGGGGAGTGGGGGAGTTAGGAGTTAGGAGTTAGGAGTTAGGAGTTGTTAAATATAGATTGCAGTAGAATGAACGTCTCGCTTGTTCGGGAGTAATAAATTATAAAATAATTTTTTTATCTAAATTTCAACTAGCCCCTAATTCCTAGCCCCTAACCCCTAGTTATTTAAGTTATCAGAATTAGTTCGTATAAAGAAGGTTAACTTTACATTTTTTTGATAATTTTGGAAATGCAGTGTCGAAGTTCGTAGCATCCGACACTGGAAAAACTATGTTAATCGTGTAAGTTACCTCCCAGCCCTTAGTTAAGCTATACTGGCAAGCAAATATAACTAAGGTAACGGCTAATGGGTATCGAAATTAAACTCAATTTGCCAGACAACCTAATCGAATCGGCAAAGCATCTTGGGGAAGCAACCCAGCGAGATGTGTCAACCGTTATCATTAATGTTTTAGAGATGCTATTACCGACGCTAGAAACTTTAGCAGATAGTAATCTTTATCCAGTAGTAGCCAGTCTTTCTGATGCCCAAGTAGTTGCCGTAGCCGATGCTAAAATGGATGCGCTTTCTAATCAACGACTTGGCGAACTGCAACAGCAAGGAAAAACCAGTGAACTTACCCAAACAGAACGCTATGAACTGCTAACCCTAATTTCAATTTATCAAATTGGACAACTGCGTAAATCAGAAGCTTTAGCTGAAGCAGTAAAACGAGGTTTGCTCCCGAACTTACACCCATGAGCAGCCAGAAGGAAAACTTACGCGCCTTAGTTAGACAAAGAGCAGGAAATCGATGCGAATACTGCTTAAGTCATCAAGATTATATTATGGGTTGGCTTCAGGTAGATCATATTTATCCTCTGGCTAAAGGAGGAGAAGATAGCGAAGACAATCTCTGTTTGTCTTGTGAGTTGTGCAATCAATACAAGTGGGCAAAAACAGAAGAATTAGACCCTGAGAGTGGGGAAAACGTACAGCTATTTAATCCCCGTCAACAAAAGTGGAAAGAAAATTTTACTTGGACTGAAGGTGGCATCAGAATTATTGGTCTAACAGCTTGTGGTCGAGCAACAGTTGTAGCTCTAAAATTAAATAATAGTTTAGCTATAACTGTGCGTCGTAACTGGGTTAAGGCAGGTTGGCATCCGCCGACAGTATAGACTCTCTTACGGTTGCACTTTCGCACCTTCACCAACCATAATTCCCCGTCCTGTCAAAGCTACATATACAAGGTTTGAAGTCCGCATATCACCTTCCATATATGTAATACCTGGAAACTGCAAGAAATCGGAATTGCTAATATTAACCCACGATTTACCCATATCTTCAGATTTGTACATCGTGTCTTTACTATCGTTTCCAACCCGACCAAAAATATAAATATAAGGATTCTCTGACGCACCTTTCCCGAAAGCTACAAACTCGCAAGTTTTCACAGCTACAACTTTATTAAAACTCTTGCCTCCATCAATCGAATGATATAGCGGATTTCCATTCACATCTTCGGGATTGCGGGCAAAACTCATCCACACATCACCCTGCTGGGTCGGATTTGGAACAATCGTAGGTCGAATTATCCAGCTAGGAAAATTACTCGCTTTACTCTTACTCCAATTCGCACCGCCGTCATTACTATAATAAAAAGCACCACTATCAAAATAATAAAAAGTCTTTCCTTGAGGGTCTTTTCTATCAGCAGCCAAAATATACGAACTCAACCAAGGGCTAATACTATTCGACCACGACTTAGGCAAAGCTTGATAGTGAGTATGGTCGTTATTTCTATCATCAAACTTTTCGGGTGGTGGATTATGGTCAAGATTATTTGCCAATTTCCAACTTTTCCCCCCATCAGTAGTGTAATGGGTCCAAGTTCCCCAAGTTGGAGCCCACACCATCCACAGCGGATTTGTCGGTGACATGGCAATTTGTCCCCCAATTGCCAACACCTTCTCCTTTGCCGATTTATCGCTTTTCCAAAGTTCCTCAGTCGGTACGGACTCAAATGCTTTCCAACTTTTACCGTTATCGCTAGTTACACCATGTATTCCCCAAAACCCCTGCCATTGGTGAAAACCCACAAACGCTGCATGGTCGGGATTGTTGTAGGAATAATCCATCCCCGTAGCACCAGCAACATGGGGGAATGGGACGGGATAAGCAGTCCAATCGGGGTTTGCCCATTTGAAACTGGGATTAATTAGTATATTCGTCGGACTGATACTTGAAGAAGGAACTTTGTTGCGGCTAACGTGTCGAAATCCAATTTTATCCTGTACCGCACTCAATAAATCCGCACCCTCCCGTGCTTTTGGTTTAGGAGGAACCCGCACCATGTTCGAGTCCAACTCCTCCAAATTATGCATCAACCATTTGTAATTAGGAGTTTTTGCGGTAACATCATCGGTTCTTGCTACCCCCCAACCGTTTGTCCACCAAACTTGCTTTGGATTCCTGGGGTCGATTGCGATCGCAGCAGCAGCACTCGAAGCGTAAGCTTGATAATATCCGGGTGCGGAACTATTCACGGTATCGTTGGGATGATTGGCATCATAGCCACCCATATACATAGTTTGCTTGTCCCATTTTTTACCACCATCAATCGACCGATAAACAAATTTGTCGGCAACAACCATCACTGTATCGGGTTGATTTTCTTGCACTGTCACCGCCGAATATACTCGTCCCTCGCCATCTGGAGTAATTTCCGTCCAAACAGCATTTTGATATTTGCGAACGCTTCCCGACGTATTTTTACCGTTGCCGCCCCATGTACCAAATGCGACATAGAGTTTTCTATCGTTCCCAACTACACCGCGTACCGGATTATCTGAACCATTGATATTATTCCAAGAATTTCCACCGTCTTGACTTTGCCAAACCCCACTTCCATGCACTCCCACATAGATAGATTGGGTCGGTTTATTAACGCTACCCGTCGATTTATCAAACGCAACAAAAGTAAAACCCGGTATATCCTGATTTTCCTTGCCATCTTTTTGATATTCCGGCAAACTGCTAGCTGCGGGTACACCCGTAACCTGTATCCAGTCAGCATCGCCATTTTTTTTCCACAAACCATCACGTCGGGAAGCAAAGTAAATCAATCCCGATTTATTCGGGTCAATAGCTAACCTTTCGCCCGTATCGGAACGGTATGCTTGATTCGGACCAATATAAATATTATGCTTTCCCAAACCTGTAGTTTTCCAGTTAGTTCCCTTGTTATCGGAAACCATAATTTCACCGGAATACTTATATTTTTGCTTATCACCATCTTTAAAAGTCGAATTATTCCGTTTAACTGCTGCATAAACGCGGTTCGGATTCGACGCATCAACGGCAATACTTTCCACACCGATACCACCTTGAGAAAAATTGGTATCGAACATATCCATTAACGGCAACCAAGTATTATTGTTGAAACGATAAAGTCCGCCAACGTCGGTACGAATATACACATCATGCGGCGAAGCGGGATGAATTATTAAACCCGTTACATAACCCATTCCTTGAATATTGACATTTCGCCAAGTAAACGAATTATTCGTTTTTGCGGACTTGATTTGTTGTGAGGGTTGAGGGGCTTCGGCACGTACTAATGCTGGCGATGGCGGTATTAATTCCGACTTACTAACCGGGGCTTGAAAGCAAGCATGGAGATTCAATAGCACCAAAATGGTAGAGAGGAAGCGAAATATAAATGAAATGCGAATAGAAGGAATTAACATAAATTAACGTCACGATATCATCTAATCAAAATCAGTCGCTAAATTCGGGTTGCGATAATGGTCAAAACAGATTTTAATTTGATGCGGCAACACTCGTCCCAAAGATAATTCGGGAATCGTATCTTCGCTAAAAAAACCGACTTCATCGGTTTCAATGCTTGGTGTCGCAGAACCGCTAATTAATTCGCATAGAAAAAATAGTTTATAAACATAATGTGCAAAAGGTGTATGTCCCTGTTTATCTCGGTCATAAACCCCCACAATTTTAACAGCACGAGTCAGATACCCAGACTCTTCTAAAATCTCTTTAACTACACATTCACTTGGTGACTCCCCAATATCTGCCCAACCACCAGGAAGCGTCCAAAATCCATCAGATTTTTCTTTTACTAACAAAATTTGATTATCTTGAAATACAGCACCTCGAAGATCAACTTTAGGAGTTGCATACCCGACATCACGCGCAAATAAATCTAGTACGTAGTTGGGTTCAACATTACTATAAGTTGCCATTATTTCCGCAGCAATTTCGCGCAATTGCTTAAACCGTTCAATATCAAAAACATTCTCAGAATACGTCAAACCATTTTGGGCAATGGCATTTAATTGTTGCGACCATTCCAGCCACTTTGGTTGCATAATATCTATTCAATTTCAATAATTGATTATTTGCGAATGGGGAAAAGAGGCAAAAAGGGAAAGAGGGGAAAAATGGGTAAGACAAAGCAGAGTAAATTCTTTATTTTCTCCCTCGTCTCCCTCGTCTCCCTCGTCTCCCTTATCTCCCTTGTCCCCCTTCCCCCTCTTAATAATTACGCTTCATTCAAAGCCGCAATACCAGGTAATACTTTACCTTCGAGCAATTCTAAACTAGCACCACCACCGGTCGAAATATGGCTCATTTGGTCAGCTAAACCCACTTTCTCAACCGCAGCAACCGAGTCACCACCACCGATAATCGTGATAGCGCCTTTTTTGCCAATCTCAGCGAGAGTATGTGCTACTGCTTCAGTACCAGCGGCAAATTTATCGAATTCAAACACACCCATCGGACCATTCCAAATTACCGACTTACAATCAGCAAGCGCTTCTTGGAACACCTTCACCGAATCGGGACCGATATCCAAACCCATCCAACCATCGGGAATATTCTCGATGCTGACGGTTTGCGTATTCGCATCGGGTGCAAATTTATCTGCGACAACGACATCGGTAGGTAACAAGAAAGTAACACCCTTTTCTTTCGCTTTCGCTTCCAAAGTACGTGCTAACTCGATTTTGTCATCTTCTACTAGCGAACTGCCGACATTCAAACCACGCGCCTTGTAGAATGTGAAAATCATCCCACCGCCGATGATGAGTTTGTCGCATTTTTCGAGTAAAGCTTCGATAACGCCGATTTTGCTGGAAACTTTAGAACCACCGATTATAGCAGCTAAAGGACGTTGCGGATTTGCGATCGCATTTTCCAAATACTGCAATTCCTTCTCAATCAAATACCCAGCCACCGAAGGGCTAAGATACTTGGTTACGCCTTCCGTAGAAGCATGGGCGCGGTGTGCAGTTCCAAACGCATCATTGACATATAAATCAGCGTTTGCTGCCAATTTTTGAGCAAATTCGGGGTCGTTTTTCTCCTCTTCTTTGTAGAAGCGGACATTTTCCAGCAACAAAACCTGACCGTTTTGCAATGCCCCAACCTTAGCTGTAACATCATCACCGATACAGTCATCGCACTTGATGACTTCTTGCCCCAATAACTCAGACAAACGTTTAGCAACCGGAGTCAAACGCAAATCATCGCTGACACCCTTGGGACGACCAAAGTGGCTAGCGAGAATTACCTTTGCACCCTTTGAAGCCAAATCTTGAATAGTCGGTAGCGCCGCCCGAATCCGGGTATCGTCTGTAATCGTACCGTTATCAATGGGTACGTTGAAATCTACCCGCACAAAAGCCCGCTTTCCAGCTAAGTCCGATGCCGATAAATTTGCTAAAGTTTTTTTAGACACGACGCAAACCTCCTGATTACCTTTTTGTTATGTTTTGTGATTAGATCCATTCAAGATTGTACCGAGTCAAGGGTGCGGAGGTGAATGATATGTTTAAAACAGTTTTATTTCCAATCGACCAAAGCCGCGAAACGCGGGAAGCCGCAGACGCAGTTATCAACGTCGTCCAAACGTACAAAAGCCGCCTAATACTGCTTTCGGTGGTAGAAGAACCTGCTGCCGAGGAAGTACCTAGCGCTGACCCCATGCAGTCCCCCGATGCCGTTGCTAAATTACTGGCAAACGCCAAAACTGTATTTGAACAGCAAGGTATCCAAGCCGAAACCATCGAACGTCAAGGTAAACCCGCGTTTACAATTTGCGACGTTGCCGATGAGGTTGGGGCGAATTTGATTATTATGGGTTGTCGCGGCTTGGGGTTAACCGAAGAAGGGTCAACCGATAGTGTTACGAGTCGAGTGATTAATTTGTCACCCTGTCCGGTGTTGATTGTCCCTTAATTTCATCGGATAGGCTTCTGCCTGTTCGTATTTACCCGTAGGATAAGCATCCTGCGGGTTTTTTTGATGGCAATTTTCATCATGTTGGATTTCCAAAGGAAAGCCTATTCCTTTTGATGTTAGTAATCAATTCAACTTGGGAATACTGATTTATAGAGCAATAGAATCGTTGCTTTCGGAAAAAAATAACATCTATATCTATCTTTTAGGAGATACGAAAATATTGAATTAGGAGTACGCATCTCAATCAATGTTAATACAAATGCGATCGGGCGCAAAACTTTGCGCCCCTACGACCGCCTTTTAACTACATAATTTTATTTCTGGTTTCAAAATGACTTCTATTCCCATCATTAATAATTCATCAACTTTTTCAGGTAACAGCCGCTCAAAGCTGAAAGAAAGAACTCTATTATTTCGCTACCTGGCAGAAATAAACTTAATTTTTGGTGCTTGGTATTTACAATGGCGTATCACCCATTCGATCAACTTTGATGCGTTGTGGCTTTCTATACCATTGATGCTAGCTGAGATTTACAGCTATTTTGGCGGCGTGATGTTTGTGGTTGGGTTGTGGCGACCTCTAGTTCGACAGGTTAAGTCTCTCGACCAACTAACACCATGCATACCCCGCTCTGATTATCCCACTGTCGATGTATTCTTGACCTGTTACAACGAGTCACCAGAAATTATCGAAAAAACCGCCAAGGCGGCTCTAGCATTGGATTACCCAGCCACAAAGTTACGGGTTTATGTACTGGATGATGGTAATTCACCTGACATGCGAGCGATGGCAGAAAAACTCTGTATAGAGGATTTGCATTCGCCACAATTACAACAGGAAGGCGATCGCATTGAGGCAGAACTTTCTAGTTTGTTGGAACGCCAAAAACAACTCGAAAGTCTGACACTGAATTCGCAAGCATCCGAACAATGGCTGCAAGATGTATCATCCGGTCGAGTCCACACTCTTGACAAAAAAGCCGCAGAATTCTTAGAGGGTATGCAACAGTTACTTGTTTGGTTCGACCCCAACCAAAATAGCAATGATTTTTCGCCAAATACGATTTTGCATCGCCTCACAAACGAACGGCACAAATTAGAAGCAGCTATTCGCCGAAAAGAACACGAATTAATTGAAATTAATCGTTTTCGCTATATTGCTCGCCCTAAAACACCTGGTATAGCTCATCACGCGAAAGCCGGCAATATCAATTACGCGATTTTTTCAGGAGAAACATCGGGAGAGTTTATTGTAACTCTAGATGCTGACCACGTTCTCAAGCCACAATTTCTGAAGCGAGTCTTGCCATATTTCTATACCTACAATGTTTTTGCCGGAAAATATGAGTCAAATCGCATTGCTTTTGTCCAAACTCGTCAGGATTTTTACAATATCCCTCCAGGCGACCCTTTTGGACATCGATCGAATTTATTTTATGGACCCCTGCAACAAGGTAAAGATGGCATGAATGCTGCTTTCTACACAGGAACTAATGCAATGCTAAGGCGTGAGGCATTAGTTAGTGTCGGACTGCAAAATTTTTCTGACGAATATGCCAAAGACAAAAAACGTCTGGATGAATTTGACTTAGTTGGTGGGGTATCCAGCAACAGTATTACAGAAGATATGAATACAGCAATGCGTCTGCACAGTGCTGGCTGGAAATCCATTTATCACAATGAACGTTTGGCAGAAGGTTTAGCACCCGAAGACCTAAGTTCGATGTTGAAACAGCGACTGCGTTGGGCACAAGGTACTATTCAAGTATTAGTGAGAGAAAATCCACTAACCAAACCAGGGCTATCTTTTTGGCAGCGTTTGCACTACTTCAAGACGATGTATAGCTATTTTTCTGGTTTTTCTACGTTTATCTTCATCTGTTGTCCAATTATCTATTTTTTCACGGAAATTGTGCCAGTGAAAAGCTACGGTCCCGATTTTGCAATTCACTTTTTCCCAGCTTTCATTATTAACCGCTTAACTTTCCTTGCAGCCACTTGGGGTATTCCCGCTCGTGAAGTTTGGCGTTCGGAACAGTATGCGATCGCATTATTTCCTTTATTAATCCAAGCTGTGTGGAGTGTGTTCTCAGGACAACCGCTGAAATTCCAAGTCACACCCAAGCAGCGACAATCAGGGATTTATCTACGGCTGATTGTACCCCAACTGATTATTTTCAGCCTGACGATTCTGGGAATATTATGGACTCTGATTCGCTTTGCAACTGGTCATTTAAACGAACCTTGGGTTCACTTGCTTAATAGTGCTTGGGCTGTTTACAACTTATTCCTTCTGTCTGCTATTATCCGCGCTGCTGTTTGGCAACCACAAAAAAATGTTTAAACAGGAGGCAGGAGACAGGAGTCAGAATCATAAAATTTCTGCTTCCTATTTCCTATCTCCTGTCTCCTACCTCTAGCCCGCGTCTTGGTGAGTAACTAATTTTTCTCTTACCTTTGCGCTCTACCCTTCGGGAAGGCGAAGCGCCTATGTGTCCTTTGTGGTTCAAAAAAATCTTCATGTTGAACCACAAAGGACGCAAAGGACACAAAGAAGAAGCGTATTTTAGTTCTACCTTGACAAGGCTACTCCTACCTCCTGTCTCCTATCTCCCTCTTTTTTACCCCTACCCCTATGAACGCTTATTCAGATAACAACTTTGCTCAACGAACTGTTTTGACAATTTATTCTCATGCTGACGACGAAGTACTACCTGCTGCTGGTACTCTTAGCCTCATGTCAAAGGCAGGATGGAACGTTCGCTGCTTAATATTGACTGATGGTAGTCTTTCGAGTTCTTCAGTTAAGGGTACACGTCATCAAGAAGCAGAAGCGGCTGGTAAAATTATTGGTGCAACTTACGATTTTTATGCTCTTGAGGAGTGCAATTTCTCAACACAAGCAGTAATTAAAGTTACCGAAGAAGCTATTAATCATTGTCAACCCGATCTGATTATCACTCACGCACCACAGCCAGAAAAATACGGGCATCGAGACCATGAAGTTTGTGCGATCGCAGTGTCTAATGTTGCGACTCGCAGAAACATTCCTTTGTGGTATTCAGCCCCACCCGTTTTTTTGCGTGGATTTGAACCAAACTTTTTTGTCGATATTACCTCAGTCATTGAAGAGAAAATTGCAGCTATTGGTTGTTATGAATCGGAGCAATCTAAAGCATTTATGCAACTCGATGCTATTCTCGTTTTGTCTCGTTTTTGGGCGCGAGAATTAGGTCAAAAAGATGGTTATTTTGAAGCTTTTGAAATTTCTCGCCAATGCGTTGATGCTAGTTTCTTTAGTGCTATGGCAAATAGTAAAAAATTCGCATTAATTTAGCTGAAAAATAGATCGGAATTCAGAAGCCAGTAGTCAGAATAAAAATCTAATTTGGAAGCTTGTAGCTTGTAGGGTGGGTTAGGCGACAGCCGTAACCCACCATCGTTGTTTAAATATGCAGTCAAGGTACGTTACGCTTATAACACACACTCTACTCAAATTCAATAGAAAAATTATGATATTCAATCTTGCGGTTCATATAAAGTAAATGCCAAAATAATAATGTATCAGTAATCATGCAAATTCAAATACACAAAGATTATGAATTCTAACGTTAAAATACTTGAACCCTCCGGAATTTTAGACGGGATTAGAGGGAATCAACTGCGTCGTGAAATTAGCGACATTGTGGCAAGCGGAGCCGATATTGTATTAATCGATCTCAAAGATGTCAAGTTTGTTGATAGTTCTGGTCTAGGTGCTTTAGTCTCGGCAATGCAAATGGTGAGAAAAGCCGACGGTAAACTATTTCTCTGCTCGGTCAGCGACCAAGTTCGGATGTTATTTGAACTAACTAAAATGGATCGAGTTTTTCAATTTTTTGCTGATAAAGATGAATTCAAAAGCCAGGTACTTGCAGCACAATAAGTTACTTTCGACTAATATTAAGCAAAGTTAACTTTTAGCAAAGATAAGTCATCGTCCAAGTTTGCTTTAGCATTTAATGTCATAATGTGTGCTAGAACTTGGTTTAAATTACAGGTATTTGCTTTGGAATTGTTGATGAGTAAATCAATAAAAGCATCAATACCCCAAATCGTATTATCTGGCTGATTAATCTCGTAAGCACCATCACTGAAAATGTATAAAGTACTGTTTTCTTCAATATTAAAGATATCATCCTCAAATTGAATATTAGGCACAAAGCCAATTGGCAAATCTAACGAGCCTAACTGTTTCATTTGGATGTTTGACGTAGATGTATTAGAAAGCAGCACGGCTTGTGGATGTCCGGCACTGCCGTAGATAAGTTGACGTTTTCGGAGGTTATAAACTCCATACCAAATTGTGAAGTATTTGTCACCGTGATTACTCATTTGAAAGGCATTATTAAGTGCTTTCAAAACTTCGCTAGGTTGACAAAAGTTAGTATTGGGCAAAGATTGCGATCGCAAGACATTAAGCACGGATACAGACAGTAAGGCTGAACCGACCCCATGTCCTGACACATCCAATAAATAGATGACTAAATTTTCATCATCGAGCCAGTAATGGTCGAAGCAATCACCCCCTAGCTGTGCTGAGGGAACAAATAGCGCTTCTGCTGTTACTGTTCCCACAAGTGGTGAAGGTAAAAGCGATCGCACGTAATCGGCAGCTTCAGCTAATTCTGCTTCCAAAATTTGCTTTTGGGTTTGCAAATTCTGATTTAGTACTTCTAAAGCTTGCTTTTGGTTATGTAAATCCTGATTCAGCTGATGTAACCTTAACCCGGCTCGTACCCGTGCTTTCAATTCATTCATTTCCAGTGGTTTGGATATAAACTCGTCCGCACCAGCATCAAGCCCTCTAACTCGGTCTTCCTCCTCTCCCTTGGCTGCTCCTTTAGCAGTTAGGAGAATAAAAAAAGTTGTTGTCAAGTAAGGATTTGCTTTGATTTGGCGACACACTTCTAGTCCATCTAAATTCGACATCATCCAGTCGCAGATAATTAAAGCCGGACGTATCTGTTGTGCTTGCATGATTCCTTCTTCACCATTGCTGGCTACAGTGGCATCATAACCCTGATTTTGGAGTGTTCTTTTTAGTGCTGCCCGCACAATCGGGTCGTCATCAATAATTAGGATTTTAAACATTGAATATCACTAACCAATTACAACAAAGTCAACTATTTTTTTGATAAATATTGTTTTGGGAATAGATTATAATTAATAACAAAACAATATTCATTAATTATAAACTATTGTATCAAAATACTTGGATAGTAGAAAAAATGACTCAAAAAATTCATTTAACAGTCAATACAAACCTTACTGCTTCATCTGAGGTTTTATCATGGTTCGAGCAAATGAATCAACCCCTTCTTTCCGACCAAAAAATCTGGTGGGAATGTCAAACACTTTTGATAGAAGGCTTTACTAATATTGTGGAACATGCCCACAAAAATCTGCCAGAAACTACTCCAGTTGAGATTGAAGCTGTGAGGTTAAATGAACAAATAGAAATTCGTATCTGGTCATTAGGTCAGTACTTTGACTTAGAGAAGACATTGCAAGAAACATCTGAATTTGAAGATAACGATCGAGAGCGCGGACGCGGGTTGAAAATTATGTCAGCAATTGCAGACAAATTGAGTTATGAGCGCACAGCAGATAATCGTTATTGTTTGTTTATAAGTAAATATTTCAAAAGTAAGCAATGAGAAGAATTCAGAATCTAGGAGTCAGGAGTTAGGAAAACCTTATATCTAAAGTTAGGGATTTCAATAAAGTTACAACAGGTTGAATATTTTTCCAAGATTGACATCGGGGGCTTGAAACCAATATTTATTAATCAGTAGTATAAAATTCCTTCTTCTAACTTCTGCCTTCTGCCTTCTGCCTTCTGCCTTCTGCCAGCTAACTCCCACTCAAAAAAGCTTGAATTTGGTTGGTAAATTCTTCTAATTTTGAAACTAACTCAAT
>QQTW01001698.1_pt1 | contig 15648 bp, 13 predicted proteins | sample 1904831 | NCBI WGS metagenome assembly QQTW01 (sample SAMN09435610, study PRJNA476489) | Subsurface metagenome, whole genome shotgun sequencing project. | reverse complement strand
ATTTTCCAGTTGGGTTTACTTTGTAATCGGTCGATCCCCGTTATGAAAGTCTTGTTTTTCTTAGAATTAGCTGCGATTAACAAGCTTATATCACTACAGGGTTTATTAGTCTAGTGATAATATGTATATTTTTATGTAGCGAAAATTACTTTTTTCAAGTAATCTTGGTTCGCAAGTATAAAGTTTAGGTAATTAATCGTGTTGAAACAGTAAAAATTATCTTCCAAAAATAAGAACCCCAACTTCGTAAAGAAGTCGGGGTTGTGAGTCCGAATCGCACAAATCAAATATTGATTGCTATATATTGGAAAAATTTAATCAAAACTTCCAATGTTAGACATTAACAGTATTGACGCTAATTTGCGTTCTCTAGTTGTTGGTAATGGGTAATCAGTAATGGGTAATTGATGTTGGAATTTTCCAAATCATCAGTTACCTATATTTTTAATTAGGGGGTATAAGATGTAAGTGAAGAATGAAGCCTTATCAATTTTGAAAAATGAATACAGCGAAAAACCACTATGACCAACAACTTGCTCCTGTTTACGACTGGATGTCAGGAAACTTAGAATCAGCTATGATGAGTGCGATCGCGACCTTTTTTGTCAACTTGAGATCGATTTAATACCGCGAGGATTAGCCGTTGATTTAGGAGCAGGTTCGGGATTTCAATCAATTCCATTAGCAGAATTTGGATTTTCAGTCGTTGCTGTAGATTTCTGCGCGGCACTGCTGTCTGAATTGAGCGATCGCGCAAATAATCTTTCCATCCGCACTATTAACGACGACATTCTTAATTTTTCCAAATATCTTGGGAAGCAAGCGCAGATCGTAAAAGTGTGGCTACCAATGCCAACATGTCCTCGTCCGTATAAAGTGCGGCAAACATCGTCAAGACAATCTACCCAATACAGCCTTTACCGATGGATGCACCAATTCATCTGGCACTTGGTTTCCCTCAATATATTCGTTAATTTCTGCCTGATGATCGAGATAAAAACTCAAGGCATCAAACACTTGCGCTAGTGTCAGGTGAGGCAAATGACTTATGATTTCTTCGGGCATAATGCCCATCCGCCATAAACCCACAATCGCACGGATGGATGTACGAGTGCCTATAAGACTCATTACTTAAAATCGATATTATCTCTAGTTTACCCGAATATGGTGGGCAGTGCGGCGAGCGCTGTGCGCGATCGCCCACCCTTAATTTGGATGAAAATAGTCGTAGATTTCCTGTGCTAAACGCGGACCAATTCCAGAAACTTCACCCAGTTGTGCGGGTGTGGCTTGACGGATATAATCGACCGAACGAAAATGACCGAGAAGTTGCTTCTGTCGGTGATGTCCCAAACCGGGAATTTCATCGAGACGCGATCGCTTGAGTTTATCACTGCGCTGTTGACGGTGGAAAGTTACGGCAAATCGATGCGCTTCGTCACGCAAACGTCGCAATAACTGAACTCCCGGTTGTTCTGCATTGGTTTCGATCGGTAATGATTCTCCAGGTTGGAAGATTTCTTCGCGTTTCTTTGCCAAGCTGACAACACGCACATCCTCCATTAGGCTCATATCCTGTAAAACTTCCACAACTGCCGAAAGTTGTCCTTTACCACCATCTATCATTACCAAGTCGGGAAAATCGGGGTTTCCCTGACGTTGTAAATTTGGATCTTCGATAAATTTACGAAACCGTCGTCCAATAACTTCTGCCATACTCGCAAAGTCGTCGGAATGTCCGCTAGTAACGGTGGGATTTTTGATTTTGTAGTGACGGTAATGTTGCTTTGCAGGTAAACCGTCTACAAACACGACTTGGGAAGCAACAGCATTGGAACCTTGGATATGCGAAATATCGTAACCTTCAATGCGGTGCGGTAAATCGGGTAAATCGAGAATTGTTGCCAAATCTTGCATCGCTTCGTTATTGCGATCGCTAAATTTTTGCAGTCGCTGCAATTCATATTCAGCGTTACGTTCCACCATCTCAATCAATTCTGCCTTGAGTTGGCGCTGCGGCGTAATAATATTAACTTTGCGTCCTTTGCGCTGCGTCAATGCGGATGCCAAAATATCGCTATCGGGTAACTCATGCTGCACCAAAATCTCGATGGGAATTTCCACATCATCGGCAGTTTGATAATGTTCTTCCAAAACCCGTTGTAAAATTGCCCCCGGTTCTGCATGTCCATCGGCAATAAAAGCGAGACGACCGACTAGTTGACCTGCACGAATCTGGAATAATTGAATACAAGCACGTTCGTCATCTTTGGAAAGTGCGATCGCATCCCGCGACACAGTATCATCGGGTAGCGAAACTTTTTGGTCGGCAGTTAACGACTTCAAACCGTTGATTTGGTCGCGGTATCGTGCTGCTGACTCAAAATTCAAAGCTTCTGCTTGCTTGTGCATCGCTTCGGTGAGAATATCAATTAGTTCGTGTCCCCTTCCTTGGAACACCATCGCTATTTTTTGAACGGTTTTGCGGTATTCTTCGGGTGTGACGAGTTGCTGACAGACTCCCGGACACCGACCTAAATCGTAATTCAAACAGGGACGGTCTTTAAATAGCGGTTGCGGACGCTGACGCAGGGGAAAAATGCGCTTACAGATGCGTAATATTTCCCGCAGCAGGTGCGAATCGGTATAGGGACCGTAAAATTTGTCTTTTTCCTTACCAATTTGCCGCTTCCGAGTAATAAAAATACGCGGATAATCTTCCGACCAAGTGATAATGACGTAAGGATACTTTTTGTCGTCTTTAAGCAGGACATTGAAATAAGGTTGGTGCTGCTTAATTAAATTTGCTTCTAGCGCAAGTGCTTCGGTTTCGGTGTCGGTAACGATAAATTCAATATCAGTTACCTGCTTTACCATCATCGCAATCCGGTCGCTAAGACGTTGCGACTCGCGGAAATAAGAACGGACACGCGATCGCAATTTGCGCGATTTACCTATATACATTATGCGATCGCTTTCGTCGCGCATGAAATAAACCCCCGGTTCGGGTGGAATTTCAGCTAGACGATTTTCCAAGCGTTCTGGGTCTTTAACAAGTGGTAGCGTTTTCGCAGATGTTGTCACAGTTTAAAATGCTAAGTTAAAAAGCTAATCATAAAAATCTACCTACATCTATTCTAAAGAAAATTACCGCTTGTTGATTGTCTCCCCCACTTCCCTTCCCCCCTTTCCTCCCCTTCTCCCCTTCCCCCTTCACACTTCCCCAATTCTCTCATCGAAATTTTAATAAATAAACATCCACATTTGTAAAGACTACTTACTTGGTATTTACTTTTCAACGAAAATCTAGCTTGAAATTGGCAATATTATCTGTAGCTTTGTAAATCAGACGCTTTTATTTATATTTTCTTGTCAAATACTGATAAATATATGGTTTGAATAGTAGATATCGCGGAATTTAGAATTTAAAGCGATTGTTCGGCGAATCAACGGATTTATCTATCTTTAAGCAATGATTATGATAGTTGCTGTGACGCAGAACACTACATGTGAGGATAAAAACAGTGGACTTACAACAATTTGAATCTCAATACCGCGATGCAATGGCTGAAACTCTTAACGAACTACAAACAACCGTTCTTTTATTAGCACAGCTTCAGCGCAAAATCGATCAAATAGGCAATTCGCTACAAGGCTTAAGTCAAAGTGTGGAAGACTATATTAGTAGACAAAAGCCTGAGTAAATATGTTGGTGAAAAACTCAATATATTAAAGTATGTTTAATGCCCCGAAAATATTACTAATGAAAAATGACAATTATAACTAATACTGGTTGGAGTCAATGAAGCAATCCGGAATGAATAAGCCTGACACCAAGCAATACAAGCATTTCTCTTTTATAATTCATAATTCAGCCCAAATGCCTTTAAAATCAAACCCTTAAAAACAACATCTAGCTAACTCTTCTTCTATTGCCTTCAACAGTTCGCTAAGATTTACAGGCTTGACAAAATAGCGGGATGCACCTAGCATCAAAGCTCGTTCTCGGTCGGCTTTGAATGCAAATCCAGAAACAACAATAATCGGTATCTGTGAAAATCTTGGTTTTTGCTTAGTTTGTTGCAAAAGCGAAAAACCATCGGCATCCGGCAATTTCAAATCCAACAAAATTATTTCTGGCTTGAATTTTTCAAGCGTTGAAAAGAACGCCGATGCATCTGGCAAACTTTGAACATTGTATTTTAAATAACTTAAATAATCACTCAGTAACATTCGATTTACGTCGTTGTCTTCAACTAGTAAAATTCGTCTCTGTGAATGCGATTCAAATTGCTGTTTAATTTTGATATTAAGTAATTGCGCTGTCATTGCTACCTATTATCTTAGGTTCAAATTCAACGGTAATTACTAGAAACGGGCTAGGCTACTACATAAAACTCGTTGAATATTATAAAATGTTTGCTTATCGTATGCAGTTTTAAATAATTAGAAAGCAATTTATATGCTTTTATCTACGACCAACAATGTTAACTTAAATCTTAAATTTAAGCAAAAATTTACATTAAAGTAACGCCTAAACTACGAAATATATGACTGTAAATGCCATTTTCCTCATTTCAGCTTGCAGTCAAAGAAAGTCCAATGCAATTTTTGTGGAGACAAGCTACCTCCCTATAGCTTAAACTAACCCCTTACAATATAGCTATTTGCTAGCTCTTGACAACTATACATAGTTTAAGAAATTGAAAACTATAAAAGGTAAAGCTCTGTTATTTATTGTGTCAAGCTTTACTAAAATTTCTGCAAAGTTAATTCAATCTTTAGCCGCGTATTTACTTGTTTATTGGTATTGATTGCATTGTAGCAACGGACAGACAGCTTAGGACAACTATCTATTTAGAGAATACGCTAATGTAGGCGACTATCACCAACTTGTCCTAACAGCTTTGGCGACTGCTATAATTTATACTTATTTCTTGGCCGATCTCGTTTTAGAAATCTGCGTTGAGTAACAAATAAGCAAAGCATTACCATCAAGCCGACGGTAGTTGTCGGTTCGGATACTTTTTGCCTTGGTGGAGGTGCGGGTAGTTTCCAATTGTTGAGGTAAGTAGCCGAGTTAATTTGAGTTGTATTTCCGGCGTTGCTGAATTGAAGTATGAAATTAAAAATGGGGTATATTAAAACTCTTACTCTTTGCGCCTCTGCGTCTGTGCGCGAGATAAATTCATACTCGGATTCAGCAACGCCAAATATTTTATGTGAAATAAAGCTTACTCAGTTAGGACGGGAGCAAGCGTCACAAAACAATGTTAACTGGCACATATACTTTAATTGAACCTTAATGCTTGTAAGCTTTAAGTCATCAGCATTAGAGCCAAAGAACGTTTTATATGACAGTTTTAAGCTTAATGTACCAGTTGCGTAAGTCCTGTCAGTAAGCACTTAGTAGCTTAGATTTTTGGGAATGGAAACAGCACATATGAATTTATCGTAAATTTACGATAAAGAAGTGATAAATTCAATACAAAAATTCAGCAATGCGCTCTACAGCAGTCTGTAATATTGATGGGTCGTGAACCAAAGCAAAGCGGACATAGCCTTCACCCGATTGACCAAAACCAGCACCAGGGGAAGCAGCTACACCTGTTTTCTCAACTAGACTAGTGCAAAATTCCACCGAGTTTTGACTCCATGCTGGTGGTAGTTTTGCCCAGATATACATAGTTGCTAGAGGTGTTGGAACTTCCCAACCGATGCGGTGCAAAGCTTGAATAAAGGTATTGCGGCGATGACGAAAAGTAGAAACAGCAATATTTATACCTATTTGGGAACCAGTTAAAGCTGCGATCGCACCGTTTAATATGCCGCGATATTGATTAAAGTCTACAGCGGCTTTGACTTGCCGCAATGCACGAATCAATTCAGCATTACCAATCGCATAACCAATCCGGAACCCGCCCATATTATAGGACTTAGAAAGCGTGAAAAACTCGATTGAAACAGTTTTTTCCGGGTCAGCTTGGAAGATTGAGGGAGCGAGGGGGGAGTTAGGAGTTAAGAGTGAAAAGTTAGGAGTTAGGAGTGAAGAGTTAGGAGTATTAAATTCCTTTACCCCTTCTCCTTCCCCGTCCTCGAATACTAAATCGACGTAGGGAAAATCGTGAACGAGGACGATATTATGATGCTGGCAAAAAGCGACCGCTTCTTTGAAAAAAGATAAAGGCGCGATCGCACTGGTAGGGTTATGGGGATAGCTCAAGACCATCATCCGCGCTTTGTCGAGAACTTCGGCGGGTATATCGGTCAAAACAGGTAAAAAATTATTTTCGGCTCGCAAAGGCATTGCATGAATTTGCCCAGAAGCCAGATAAACTCCACCCATGTGGGAAGGATAACCTGGGTCGAGAAGTAAGGCATAGTCACCGGGGTTGAGGATTGCTAAAGGTAGATGAGCAGTACCCTCTTGGGAACCGATTAGAGGTAAAACCTCGGTTTCGGGATCGACAGCAATGCCAAACTTTTGCTCGTACCAGGTTGCAGCAGCTTGACGAAACGCTTGCGTACCATTGAACAGCAAATACCCGTGAGTAGTTGGGTCGTGGAGAGACTGCGCGATCGCATCAATCACATGCGATTCACAAGCTAGATCCGAAGACCCCAACGACAGGTCAATCAATTGCTGTCCTGCTACTAATGCCTTTGCTTTGGCAATATCCATATCGGCAAATACATTCGATTGCAGGGGTTGTAAACGTTTTGCAAACTGCATTTTCGTCCTTTGTCAGAAGTCAGTTGTCAGAAGTGAGAAGTCAGTTGTCAGAAGTCAGTTGCCAGAAGTAAGAAGTCAGTTGTCAGAAGTGAGAAGTCAGTTGTTAGTTGTACGCAAGCGAATAATCATTGACCAGTAACCAATTACCACGCTCCTGCTAACTACTGACTACTGACCAGTAACCAATTACCACGCTCCCGCTGACTACTGACCACGCTCCCACTGACTACTGACTACTGATCGCTGACTACTAACTAATTTAAATGAGTTTCAATGAAGTCGAGTAATTTGTCTTTGCCAATTGCTCCTTCAGTTGCAGCTAAAAGTTTACCGTCTTGAACCAAGCGAAAAGCAGGTACACCCTCGACTTGGTATTCTTTGACGGTAACGGGGTTGGGGTCAACTTCCATTTTGACGATTTTCAAGCGATCGCCGTAGGTATTCGCAGCTAAGTTGACGCTTGGTGACATTAATTTGCAAGGTCCACACCAAGAAGCCCAAAAGTAAACCAATACTGGTTGCTCGGATTTCAAAACTTCAGTTTCAAAGTCAGGATCGGTTATGGTGATTACACCCGTACTCATTTGTTGGACTCCTTCAGGTGGTATCGTTCAAGCGGACACACACAATACTTTATCGCAATTTGCGGCTCGAAACCACTCACACGGGGGGAAATGGCTTAAATACTGTTGGGATGTAAACAACCCAAAACAAAATCCCACAATCAGTAATTGATGTGGGATATAGTGTCAATTAATTGTAAAAAATCGATACATTCTACATCTGATCCAATTGCTTGCGAAGCGAATCTAACTCAGCATCTACAACTTCATTTGTTTTTGGGGTAGATGTTGGAGGTGTTGTAGCTTGTCCGGGTAATTGGGGTTGATTGGTAGTACTTCCAGGAAGCGTCATTTGGGCTTTCAATGCTGCTAATTCGTCGTCTACGTCGCTACCAGATTCGAGCCGAGCAAATTGGGTTTCTAAATCGGCTCCAGCTAGCTCTGCTGCCGATTGAGCGCGAGCTTCTTGCATCAAAACTTTCTCTTCCATCCGCTCGAATGCTGACATTGCCGAAGAGGAATTCATCCCGCGCACCATGCCTTCGAGTTGCTCTTGAGCTTTGGCTGTGGTGATGCGAGCTTTGAGCATTTCTTTCTTAGTTTTGGCTTCAGAAATTTTGCTCTCTAGCTGAATCAAATTGCGTTTGAGTCCTTCAACTTGAGCGACTTGTTGATCCAAACTAGTTTTCAGGGCAGTCGAGGTATCGTTAAAAGTCTTTTTGCGTTCTAGAGCTTGACGTGCGAGAGTTTCATCACCCTTTTGCAGTGCTAGCTGCGCGTTGCGCTGCCACTTGTTGATTTCGTTTTGGGCATCGTTATATTGCTTTTCGGTGCGCTTTTGTGCTGCGATCGCTTGAGCGGTTCCCTGACGCAACTGCACTAAGTCCTCTTGCATTTCCAGGAGGGCTTGTTCGAGCATTTTCTCAGGGTCTTCAGCCTTGTTCACCATGTCGTTAAGGTTTGCACTAACGACTCGTCTAATCCGATCGAATAAACCCATAAATTTTTCCTTTGAGATTTACGCCGTTTTCTTGATGGTTTGCTTTTTTACTACTTAATAACTACCAATTTAAATTTAATCTGTACGAACGTAATCGTGCCTCCCTATTACCTTATATTCCTAATATACGCTTCAAATTTAGCAACTACCCACTCTCTAAATTTCTAGACTATTTGGTAACTTTTGTAACTCCTGGCTGCCGTTACTACTGCTAGCTAATTGTGTTTTCATCGCTGAAAGCTCGCTATCAATATTTTGGCTCGATGACAACGCTGAAAACTTTTCTGACAAACTGTCCTTACTTGTAATCGAAATTACTTCAGTTCGGGATTCTAACTGGAAAATTTTATCTTCAACTTGTTCAAAAACACCCTTACTAGTTGCCCCATTGATGTCGCCGATTAACTCTTGGAGTCGCAACGACGCTTGTGCCGAACGGGCACGGGCAATATACATGTCTTTTTTGGTTCTTACCTCAGCAATTTTGATTTCGAGTGAGCGCATATCTTTTTTTAGTGTACCGATTATGCCCTTTTGCTGCTCGATTTGGTTAAATAATGCTGTAGCGGTGTCTTGATAGGTTTTACGCTTAGTTAGTGCTTCGCGTGCTAAAGGCTCGTTACCTTGTTGGAGTGCCAGTTGAGCGCGTCGATACCATTCTTTCTCAGTTGATTCGGCATTTGCGGCTTGACGTTCGGTGCGTTTTTGGGTTGCGATCGCACCAGCTACAGCCTGCCGCATTTGATACAAATTATCTTGCATCTCCATAACAGTCGCTTCCAGAATTTTTTCTGGGTCTTCCAGACTCGCCATCCGGCTATTGACGTTAGCGCGTACTACCCGTGTAATTCGGTCAAATAATCCCATGTATCACCACGTAAAAATATTGAATATATTTACTAAAATGTTAACCCGCAGCAAACGCGATTGAGTCGAAGAAGCGTTGTTTGGTAGGACAGGCTTTTTGGCCTATCCTACGGGATAATTTATTTGTCAAAGGGTATCTATCTAAGGTTGGCGAATCCGAGCGTTAATTCCCTTAGCTTTAATTTCTGCAAGTAATACAGTAGCTTTTTCTTTGTTTTTGATTGCACCAAGATAAACTAATTTGCCATCGGGTGATAGGTAGGCATCGGGAACAGCTTTACGTGCCGTTGCTAAAGTGTTCGGATCGCCGTTATCGATAACTACATGATAAAAGCCATCGGCTGATGCTTGGATTTCGGAAAGCGGGATTTCAGGGGTGGGGGTAGGGGTAGATGAAACTGGTGGTGTAACGGCAACTGGGGGAGTAATTGTTGTTGGTGGTGATGCCGGATTAATTGGAATTGATGGAACTTGCTGTTGGGGATTGACTACAGGTGAGTTTAGGACTGGTGGGCTCGTTGCGACGGTAGGAGTTGGCTTTGACTTGGGTTTTAACCCAACCACATCGTTTGGGTTATTAACTTCCGGAAACTCTTCTTTAGCAAGATTGGGATATTTGGGTATAGGTGTTTGTGCGGGTTCAACAACGTTTTTGGTTGTAGTAGTTGTGCCTCCTTGTGTTTCAGCGGTTGAGTTATTGGCTTTAGACGAGCTATCTTGACTAAACTGCAAACTCTTAGGATTAATTACTACAACACCCAGGATAGAGGCTGCCACTATTAGCAGCAACATCGAGCCAATCCCCAAGGGAGAGAGGAGACTGTCATTACTATTTGGACGTTTTTGTTCTTTGAGTGGTTCTTCGGTCAAACTTCGCAGCAGTGCTTCCGAAGATTCCAAATAATCATCGGGTTGGCTTTTACTGGTTTGGGAATCCGCAGTATTTTGGTTTGACTCAACTGTCACTTTTGCCGCCGCTGGCACAATGCTAACAGTGTTTTGCGGTGGGTTCATTGTTGGGGTAGATGTTGGGTCCTCAATGCTGACAGCAGCAGATTTAGGAGTTTGCGGTGGGGGGGGTGGTGGTAATGGCAGCGGTGAAGAAGTTAATTCGCTCACTCCGGTTGGTGTCTTGACTTCGGTTCGAGCGATTTCCCGATCGGCCATTTGATACGGGTTTTGCGCTGTATCCACCATATGGGGGTGACTTTCCTCAACAGGTGTTACATCCCCGTACATATCGACGTTCGCGGGATTTAGGTATTGGAGTTGGTTGTTTGCGGTACTACTACCTAAGTTGGCTTGGCTGGATGTTCGATAATTGCGCGTGCGTCGGTATCGAGCTAATTCTCGATCGAGTTGTACTTCTAAGCTTGCTAATGCTGCCACTAATGCTGGCTTCAAACTAGGTGTTTTAGAAAATTGAGTACCCGAATATATAAGGGGGTTTTGACTCATTGCCTGTTCGCCTTAAACCTAGATTACTGGGGTGATATAGATATTACTAGTTAGATATGAGTTATGAAAGACTTAATTGTTGCCACGAAGGAGCCAAAATTTCGTCAAATGGTAGTGACGATGGAATCATGACTGTCGAGTGCTTAATATTGCCGTTCGCAACTCCTTTTCGAGATTAAGATATACTTTTATGCCAATCCTAACGAAAATTATCATAGATATAGCGCCTTAAGTCGCGGCAATTTTCGCATTTTTGTTAGCAAAATGTCATTGAATTCAGTAAATCAGATTTTAGATATTTTAAAAACCCAGGCTCAATGGCAGGAACCGCCGTTGCTAATCTTGATTAGGTGCTGGCATGAGGTTGTGGGAAATACTTATGCAGATAATACTCGTCCAGTCTCAATTGGGCGCGATGTCTTGCGGGTAGCTACTTCCAGCGCAGCTTGGGCGCAAAATTTGACTTTTGAACGCAAGCGGTTGCTGTTGAAGGTAAATGAAAAGTTGGCATCCCCGCTAGTAGATATTCACTTTTCGACTGCGGGATGGCATAGTTTGCCGTTACCAAAGCCTGAGAAAAAAATAGCTTCACTACACGAACATCCAAGCTTTATCGATTCGCCCGTCGGTAGTCATGATGTGAAGACTTTTGCTCCGAGTGCTGCTGCGGCATTTAACAACTGGGCAGAACGAGTGAAAGCGCGTTTCTCTAATTTACCCCTTTGTCCTGAGTGTCAATGCCCTACACCACCGGGAGAACTCGAACGCTGGGGTGTTTGTGCATTGTGTGGGGCAAAGCGCCAACGTTGAAGAAGGAAGAAGGAAGAAGGAAGAAGGAGGTTTTGAGACGGGGATTAGGATCCCCATTCATAGCGCACGGGCGACCTGAATCCGGTCGTCGGGGTATTAAACATAGGACTTACGCAGGAATAAGGGAAAACGAACCACAAAGTTCACAAAGGTCACATAGGCGCTGAGTCCCAAGGGGACACGCTCCGCGAACGCCTTCCCGTTCCCCTTTATGGGTTGCCGTTGGCGCAGCCGCCCTGTTCACATTTATGTGTTCCCGAAGGGTAAGGGCGCTTGCTAGGGTAGGGCTATAGGGTTTGAGAGAGTCCTTGCGTAAGTCCTAAAATAGAAGGGCGAGGATAATTGTCTTAGTTGTCTGATGGCTCGAATGTTCGCAATTTGAGAAATCTGATTTCGATTGAATACAATAGTAAGGGCATGGCAAAGCCTCACCCATATCTTGAACTATTGAAAATCGCGTTTGTGAATTTTGACCTCGAATTAACCTTCTAACCTAACACACATAAACTTGATTTTTGAGCAAAGATTAAGGTTATCCATGAATTTCTATTAAGTATATCAAAGGATAGAGACTATTAGATATTAATTTCTATCTTTTGGGTGAAGTAACAAAGTAGTCTAAATAAATAACAGTAGCTTTAACTTTGATCCCAATGTGTTTTATCTGTAATCTACTAAATATAAAAAAATACGGTATGTATCTTTTTTGTAACTGAAATTTGCAAAAATATAATACAAATATAAAAAGAATATAAAGTTTATTTTTTCATCGGGATCGCTCAAACACATATAATATAAAGCTTTTTCGGCTATAACCCCTATTTATGTCTAAGTGGAAAATAAGTGGTGAAAACTACGCTTGAAAACCACCCAAAATGAAGAGCATAAAATTCTCAACTTCTGCTTGTAGATATTGTCGCTATTACAACCCGGAAGGCCGCCGTGGTGGGCAATGCCAGCAACTGGGAGCGCCCGTTTTAGGAAGTTGGAAAGCATGTTCTTTGGCTTTACCCCCGTTTGCACCATCTTGGGAAACTTTGGAAGATGTTTGGAGTTTGCCAGAGGTGAAGCCAGCGCTGGGATCGCAGTTTGCTCAACATGCACGCAAAGAAATGGAAGAAGCAACACCATGTATTGTTGAACACTCACAAGTTGAGATGGTAGCTTCTTAATTTAATAGTTTCCGCAAAATCAAATAAAAATAGCTTGTTTAATGGAATTTTTTGCTTAGAGGTCAATTCCATTTTGCATTCATGAATTGGTTTGAAATTGTATAGTACGCGACATTTTAAATTTTTTGTGTGTAAACACGAAAACAGAAAGGCGCGTCATGGAAATCTCAGAAGCATTCGGCTGAAAGTTTGAGTTATAGTCACGCTTGCACCGGGGATTTATCCTCGATAAAATTTGATTTTAGTTAATTTTAAAAATTCTAGTTTCATTATTGACCAATACACCTTTGCTAAAGGGTGCGATTTTTGTAGTTTTAGAGAATCCATCGCCCCCCAGATCCCCAACTTTTTTTTAAAAATCGGGGATCTTAATGTCTCAAGGTAGCCAAGGGAAGGAACGAAAATCAGGTTTGCGCTTTTCTAAAAATGCTTGTTTTCCTTCAGCACCTTCTTCGGTCATGTAATAAAGCAAAGTCGCGTTTCCAGCTAATTCTTGCAAACCTGCTTGTCCATCGCAGTCAGCATTAAATGCCGCTTTTAAACAGCGAATTGCAATTGGGCTTTTTTCTAATATTTCCTTTGCCCATTGAATCCCATCCGCTTCAAGCTGTTCGGTCGGCACAATAGTATTTACTAAACCCATATCGAGAGCTTGTTGAGCATTATACTGACGGCAGAGAAACCAAATTTCGCGGGCTTTTTTTTGTCCGACGATACGGGCAAGGTAGCTAGCACCAAACCCACCATCGAAACTGCCGACTCTGGGACCTGTTTGCCCAAAAATCGCGTTCTCGGCAGCAATGGTGAGGTCGCAAATCAAATGCAGAACATGTCCCCCGCCGATTGCGTATCCAGCTACTAACGCGATTACAACTTTCGGCATCGAACGAATTAGCCGTTGTAAATCTAATACATTCAATCGAGGGATACCCTCATCATCGATATAACCCCCTTGTCCGCGCACGCTCTGGTCGCCGCCCGAACAGAAGGCATATTTCCCATCAGTATGGGGACCAGCACCAGTAAATAGAACTACTCCAATACGAGTATCTTCACGAGCATTAGAAAAAGCATCGTAGAGTTCAAAAACAGTTTTGGGACGAAAGGCATTGCGTATATGGGGACGATTGATGGTAATTTTGGCGATGCCGTCGGCTTTGTGATAGAGAATATCTTCGTAAGTTTTGGCAGTTTCCCAGTTGATTTGCATTTTGGGGTGCGATCGCATTGAGCTGCTCAGATTTTACCGCAAAAGGGAATAGGCTTGGGGGGAGTTGGTTCTTTGTATATTAAACGAGTCAATACCAAGTTTATGAGCATTACGCTGACATTAGAACAAGAGAAACTTATTCAAGGATTATTAGGAAGTGGTAGGTTTCGTAATGCCCAAGAAGTGATTCAAGCTGCATTACACCTGTTAGAAGCAGAAAATCGTTCGCATCAAGCATGGCTTGAGCAAACTCGTGCCAAGATTGATGAAGCTGTGGAAGCATCAAAACATACTCCACCTATTGATGGTGAAACCTTTGTCGCAAGCTTATTAGAGCGTTTTCAACAAGCAAAGTGAGCCTCTGCGCCTCTGTACGGGCGCTCAAGAGTGCGAGAACCCTTTCAGCAAACACGAAGATTCCTAATTTTTTAATAAGATACTAGTAGTTCATGTCATTGATTTTGACCTTTTCGCTCTTGCCCAGATCCCCGACAACTTCTGCGAAGTCGGGGATCTAGCAACCCCTCACAACTTTTGACATGAACTACTAGTAAACCCGCCCCTCCTAACTCTTACTAAACTTCCCTAAATTTTCCTTTCGCCATTTTGCATCGGCTTTCCGATTGGTTCTGATTTCCAAAATCCGAATTCCTTGCTTTGGTAACGGGTTTAATTTTTCCTGTAATTCTTCCCAAGATGTAATTAATCGATGCTCAATCCCATAAGTAGCAGCTAATTGAGCAAAATCAATATCTTGGGGTGTGGCAAACAATTCTTCAAATGGTGGATCAAATAGGGCAATAGGTAACATTTCAAAAATACCGCCACCGTTATTATTAATTAAAACTATTGTTAAATGCCCGACAAATTTATTGCGAATCAAAAAACCATTAGTGTCATGCAATAAAGCCAAATCTCCTGTTAACATGACGCTGCTTTGATTGCGGTGCGCGACTCCTAAAGCCGTTGATAAAGTGCCATCGATGCCGTTTGCACCCCGGTTAAAAAAGGGCTGGATACCAAGATGATTCGGTTTCCAGAAAAATTCAATATCTCGCACTGGCATACTGTTAGCGATAAATATGGGTGTTTCTTGCGGGAGAATTTGCGGCAGTAACCAGGCAATTTTACTTTCGATAAAATTATTAGCTTCGGTGTCAATATCTATAAATACTTCGTCAATTTTGCTTCTAATCTCAATTTCGGCGGTTAGCCATTGCTTTATGTAATTCGTCAATAGTTCACCTTTACCCTTTACCCTTTCACCTTTCGCCAACTCTTCAATACTTATTCTGAGATGCGTTGTTTTCCCATGCAAAGGGTCGAGATTTTGATAGGTTTTATCAATTATCAAATATTGGGGCTGAGTTGCTGTTAACCAAGTTCGCAATTCTTTACTAGTTGGCATATCCCCAATTTGGATAACGATTTCCGGGGTTAGCTGGTTTGCGGTCTTCAGGTTTCGCAGGATTAAATCGTAGGTTGAGATGATATAGGGGTTGAGATTTGCGTAGTTACGAACAGGGGAAAGTCCCTCTGCGAGAACTGGGAAATTGAGAGTTTCGGCAAGGGATGCGATCGCACTACAATATTCTTTCGGGTTTTGCGGTTGGGCAACTCCGGCAATGATTATTCCACGCTGGGAGTAGGGAGTAGGGAGGAGCCACTGCGTTGCGGGGGTTCCCCCCGTTGTAGCAGGTGGCGTTAGGGAGTAGGGAGTAGGGAGTGAGGAAGGGGAAGGGGTTTTAATGTGGGAGAAAAAGTTTTCGGGGTCTAATTTGGCATTAATATCATTTAAATCAACTCCGTCGGGAAGTGGGGCAAGGGGGTCGCGT
>QQTW01001697.1_pt1 | contig 15649 bp, 16 predicted proteins | sample 1904831 | NCBI WGS metagenome assembly QQTW01 (sample SAMN09435610, study PRJNA476489) | Subsurface metagenome, whole genome shotgun sequencing project. | reverse complement strand
GAACCAGTTAGTCAGTCGCGGGAATCAGACACCTGGATTGCAAAATGTATTTAGCACGTTTGCCGCGAATACGCCTAAGTTGCAGATCCAAGTAGACCGTAACAAAGCCAAGGCGCTGCAAGTCGATGTGGACGATATTTTCAATACCTTGCAGTCTTTCTTAGGCTCGCGCTATGTGAACGACTTCAATTTGCAGCAGCGGACTTACCGGGTATATGTGCAGGCAGACGAGCAGTTTCGCTCCAACCCTGAGGATATTGGCCGACTGTACGTTCGTTCTCAAACTCAGCAGATGATTCCTCTGAGCAATCTGGTCAAGGTCGTACCAGCCACTGGGGCGCAAACCATTACTCACTACAACCTGTTCCGGGCGATTGAAATTAATGGCGGACCTGCTCCTGGCTCTAGCTCTGGAGAAGCTATCCAAGCAATGGAGCAACTGTCTCAACAGGTTTTACCGAATGGTTTGGGCTTTGAATGGTCCGGGATTTCTTTAGAAGAGCTACAGTCTGGCGGTCAAGCGCCGATAATTTTCGCTCTGGGACTTGTATTTGTATTTCTGGTGCTGGCTGCCCAGTACGAGAACTTCGTTGATCCCCTGATTATCATGCTGTCAGTCCCCCTGGCAATTCTGGGTGCGATGTTGGCGCAGTCGCTGCGGGGTCTACCTAACGATGTCTATTGCCAGGTCGGTTTGGTGATGCTGATTGGCTTAGCCAGCAAGAATGCGATTCTGATTGTGGAATTTGCTAACCAGCTGCGGGAGCAAGGTCTTTCGATTACTAAGGCGGCGGTGGAAGCATCGCAAGAGCGCTTGCGGCCCATCTTGATGACGGCTCTTGCCTTTATCTTGGGTGTTGTGCCGCTGGTAACTGCCGAAGGAGCAGGGGCAGCCAGTCGGCAATCCCTCGGTACCGCTGTCTTCGGCGGTATGGTGGTTGCTACTGTATTGAGTCTGTTTGTGGTGCCAGTCTTGTACATCGTGATTGGCACGATTCGCCTACGTCTGCAAAAGCTTCGCCACTGAGTCTCCCCACCGCTGCTGGGGGGTTCTGACCGTCCGATATTTTTGGATTCGCTAAAGCCTGATATCTTGCACCTACACTGCACTGCCTACCAAGCCCACCAAGGGTTAAAACCCCTGGCTGATAACTAAAGTCCTCGCTCATAGGACTGAGATCCGTTTCTAGTCCTATGAGCGAGGACTTTAACTATTAGCCATGTAATTGATTTCCGGGCGGGAGAGGGGCTTATAGAGAATGGTGCAAAATCTGAGAAAGCTCTATTTTTGGATTTGCTAAAGCTTAATGGCGGTTAAAAAGACTGAACTTTATAGCTCACTATGGTCTAGCTGCGATGAACTGCGTGGTGGGATGGACGCTTCCCAGTACAAGGATTACGTCCTGACGCTGCTGTTTATGAAGTATGTATCTGACAAATACGCCGGTGACCCCTACGGCATGATTGTGGTACCAGAGGGCGGCTCGTTTAAAGACATGGTGGCGCTCAAGGGCGATAAGGAGATTGGCGACAAGATCAACAAAATTATTGGGGCGTTGGCAGAGGAAAACGGTCTGAAGGGTGTGATCAACGTCGCTGACTTCAACGATGAGGACAAGCTGGGCAAGGGCAAGGAGATGGTCGATCGCCTCTCTAACTTGGTGGCAATTTTCGATGGAATGGATCTGAGTGCGAACCGTGCCGAGGGCGATGACCTGCTGGGGGATGCCTACGAATACCTGATGCGCCACTTTGCCACGGAGTCGGGCAAGAGTAAGGGGCAGTTTTATACTCCAGCGGAGGTGGATAACTCCACCTGGGCGTTGGCACGGATGAATATGTTTATGCATGGTTATCCCAGCCACGAAATCTGGAGAGACAATACGCTTTCTTCTCCCTACTGGAAAAACTCTGATGGCAGCTTGAAAACCTTTGACTTTGCGGTTGCTAATCCACCCTTCTCTTATAAGTCCTGGAGCAATGGGGTTAACCTCACAGACGACGAATTTCAGCGGTTTGAATATGGCACACCGCCCGACAAGAACGGTGATTATGCTTTTTTGCTGCACATCCTCAAGTCCCTGAAAAGCACGGGCAAGGCGGCGGTTATTTTACCACATGGGGTGCTGTTTCGGGGCAATGCGGAGGCGCGTATCCGGCAGAATTTAGTGCGTCAGGGCTACATTAAGGGCATCATCGGCTTACCTGCCAACCTGTTTTATGGCACAGGCATTCCGGCGTGCATTATTGTCATCGACAAAGCCAATGCTCACAGCCGCACAGGGCTGTTTATGGTGGATGCCAGCAAAGGCTTTATTAAAGACGGTAACAAGAACCGACTGCGGAGCCAGGATATTCACAAGATCGTTGATGTGTTCACCCGGCAGATTGAGCTAGCCCGATACAGCCGCATGGTTAGCTTGGAGGAGATTGCTAAAAATGACTACAACCTGAACATTCCGCGCTACATCGACTCTAGCGCACCGGAAGACCTGCACGACCTCAACGCTCACCTGAACGGCGGTATTCCTGACGCTGATATTGATGCGCTGCAAGCTTACTGGAAGGTGTTTCCCAACCTGCGTTCGACTCTGTTTGTACCCAGTGGGCGGGAAGGCTACAGCAACAGCTTGGTGGAAGCAAGCCTTGTAAAGGCGACGATTCTCAACCACCCGGAATTTAGCGCCTTTGCCGAACGCTCCCTCATCCTCTATACCCACTGGCGCAAGGAGCACGATGATCGCCTGAAGGGAGTTGCGATCGCTGACAAACCTAAAGAGTTAATTGCAACGCTTTCCGAAGACTTACTGGCGCGGTTTGCCAAGGCGGATTTGCTGAGCCGATACGAAGTCTATCAGCTATTGATGGACTACTGGGCGGAGACGATGCAGGATGATGTATATGTGCTGGTGCAGGATGGCTGGGCGGCAGGTAAGGTGCTGCGGCAGGTAGTGGTTAAGAAGGGCGAAAAGCTGAAGGAAACGGCGGATCTGATTATAGGCAAGAATAAATATAAGTCGGACTTGATTCCGCCTGGGCTGATCGTCGATCACTATTTTGCCAAGCAGCAACAGCAGATTGACCAGTTGCAAGCTGACTTAGATACCATCAGCCAGGAGTTGGAGGCGTTGATTGAAGAACACAGCGGCGAAGAGGGCGTCCTCAGCGATGCCCAGACGGATGTGGGTAAAGTGAGCAAAGCCAGTGTCGCGGCTTGTCTGAAGGAGCTAAAAGGCGATGCCAGTGCCAAAGAGGAGCGAGCAGTGCTGAAACAATGCCTCGATTTGTTTGATCGGGAGACGGCAGCTAAAAAAGCGGTGAAGGATGCTCAGACGGCGCTAGATGAAGCTGTGTTTGCCCAGTATCCAAAGCTGAGCGAGGGGGAGATTAAGACGCTGCTGGTGGATGATAAATGGCAGGCGACTTTGAAAGCAGCGATCGCGGCAGAGATTGAGCGGGTGACGCAGCAGTTAGCGAATCGGGTGAAAACACTGGAAGAACGCTATGCGGAGCCGTTGCCGCAGTTGACGCAGGATGTGGAAGTGCTATCGAGTAAGGTGGATGAGCATTTGAAGCGCATGGGAATTACATGGAATTGATAATTTCCTAAGTGTTAGCTTACTGTGTTTTGATCTATAAGTTCTTGTTTTCAAGCAGTCCCTGCAACTTGGTACAAAACTTTGTTGCCACTGGCACTTCCTGAAAATGGCATAGGTTCAATGTTCGTTATCGGAATTATGCGCTCTTTAAACAAAGATATCCTACCTGGTCGAAGTTTCCCCCTAGGTGCTACTGTCTACCCCAAAGGTGTAAACTTCTGCATTCTCTCCAAGAGCTGCACAGCTATGGAGTTACTGCTGTTTGATTCTCCTGATGCTCCTTTGCCTGCCCGCATCATCCAACTTGAACCCAAGCAAAACAAAACTTTTTACTACTGGCATGTCTTTGTATCTAATATCGGTGCAGGGCAAGTTTATGCATACCGAGTAGATGGACCATTTACCCCAGAGAAAGGGCATCGTTTTGATAATACCAAGGTGATCCTAGACCCTTATGCAAAAGCAGTGGTTGGTTGGGAAAATTACAGTCGAGAAGCTGCTATCTATCCCGGTGATAACTGCGCTAAGGCACTTAGGGGTGTTGTTGTGGATTCCAGTACCTATGACTGGGAGGGGGATATTCCTCTCTGTATTCCCTATGCTAAGACTGTGATTTACGAAATGCATGTGGGTGGCTTTACCCGCAACCCGAACTCTGGCGTACCCTGTGAAAAACGGGGTACCTATGCTGGACTGGTGGAGAAAATTCCTTACTTGAAGGATTTGGGAGTAACCGCAGTAGAGCTGCTGCCCATCCACCAATTTGATGAACAGGACGTGCGACCGGGACTTAAAAACTATTGGGGCTATAGCACAATTGCTTTCTTTGCCCCCCATCAAGCTTACAGTTCCCGTCAAGATTCCCTAGGTCTGCTGGATGAATTTCGCGATATGGTCAAGGCACTGCACCAAGCAGGAATTGAGGTGATTCTAGATGTGGTCTTCAACCATACAGCGGAGGGCGACCATACCGGACCAACGCTTTCTTTTAAGGGATTGGAGAACCAGGCTTATTACATTCTTGAGCAGGATTTAACTAAATACAGCAACTACAGCGGTTGCGGCAATACGTTGAACACCAATCACGAAATCGTCAGCCGCATGATTATCGATTCCTTGACTTACTGGGTGGCTGAGATGCACGTAGATGGCTTCCGCTTTGATCTGGCATCGGTTCTCTCCCGCAGTCGTTTGGGTCATCCCCTGGAAGATCCCCCAATCCTCTGGGCAATTGAGTCAGAACCGATTTTGGCAGGAACTAAGATCATTGCTGAAGCCTGGGATGCAGCTGGGCTGTACCAGGTAGGCTCCTTTATTGGCGATCGCTTTGCTGAGTGGAATGGACCATTCCGGGATGATGTACGCTGTTTCGTGAAAAGCGAATCTGGTATGGTCAAGCGCTTAGCCGATCGGATTTTGGGTAGTCCCGATCTCTATTTGCAACCAGAGCGTGAACCCAACCATAGCATCAACTTTGTTACCTGCCACGATGGTTTCACTTTGAATGATCTGGTTTCGTATGACAATAAACATAATGAGGCGAATGGTGAAGACAGCCGAGACGGAGCCAATCACAATTTCAGTTGGAACTGTGGTGAGGAGGGAGCAACAAACTCTCCAGTAATAGCGGCACTACGTTTGCAGCAGAGCAAAAACCTGTTGACGATCCTATTCATATCTCAAGGGACACCTATGCTACTGATGGGAGATGAGGTACGGCGAACTCAACTGGGTAACAATAATGCCTACTGCCAGGATACTGAGCTAAGTTGGTTTAACTGGAGTGAGCTTGAAAAACATTCAGAGCTGCTGTGCTTTGTCAAAGGACTGATTCACTTCATTCAGTCATTGGAAATCTTTCAGCAAGAAAGCTTCCTGCAAGTCACTTATGGTAGCCAGAAACCTCACATTGTCTGGCACGGTACATCTCTAGGGCAACCTGATTGGAGCTATGACTCCCACTGTCTGGCGTTTACACTCCGCCACCCCAAGGCTAAAGAACATTTGTATGTGATTCTCAACGCCTATTGGGAACCCTTAACATTTGAGTTACCGCCGCTAGGGGAGGCAGAGCGTTGGCACAGAATTGTCGATACAGCACTGCCAACCCCTGATGATTTTTGCGAGCAGTCAGCTGCGCCTCCCATAGAAGGAGATAGATATGTAGCTAAAGCCTGGTCATCTGTGGTGCTGATAGTGCGGGGAACCACCAAGACACAAAGGCACAAAGTTTAACATCAAACGCGAACTCTTTAGAATAGTAGGCATTTCCTTACTGTCTTGGTGACTTTGTGGTTTTTGTAACTGTACATGCTGCGTAAGTCCTATTTTAATTAAAAAGGAGAAATCGAAATGACACCCCTTGAGTTGCGGGAAAAAGGCTATCAGGCTTTGGTTAATCAGTTGGGACAGGAGGATGCAATTCGCTTTTTACAACAAGTGCGATGGGGACGTGGTGACTATACCCAAGAAAGAAGGGAGGTACTAAATTCTGTGTCGTGGGAGGAGTTCTGGCAAGACTTACGGAGGATTAGAAGCAGGAAAGTAAATTAGACTTGGATATCTATGTGGAGAAGCAGCGATGAGCCTAGTCCTTTCTAATGAAATTGTCAAAGCTAGTGGGCTTTCAGAAGATGAACTTTTGCTAGAAATAGTTGTGCTGCTCTTCAAGCTGGACGAGATTAGTCTAGGGAAAGCAGCAGAATTATTAAGAATGCCGCAGAGCCGATTTCAGCAGTTGATTGACGATCGCAGGATTTGTGTTCATTATGATGTCGCTGAGTTTCAGGAGGACATCCAACATTTAACCACGAAGAGATGGCTGTGATTTTTGTCAGTGTCATGATGAGGAAATTGAGTAGAAATTAGTAATTCTGTGATTTAGTAAATTTTCTGCAATTTTAATTGGAGTTGAGCAAATATGGTTACCACAACTGACATTGGTACGTTGATCGATCGTTCGTTAGAAAGCGGGAAGGGTCGTCCGATGATTGCAGGGACACAAACGTCGGTTCGTCGCGTCGTTGTTCTCTACAAGCAAGGTGCGGGTGCAGAAGAGATTGCCCGTCGCATGAGTCACTTAAGCCTTGCCCAAGTGTATGGGGCGTTGGCTTATTACCATGCCAACCGCGATGAAATTGAGTCTGACTTGGCTGAGAAAGAGGCTGAATATTCCAGACTTGCAGCGTTGCACCGCCAGAAGATTGAACAGATTTAGGAATGGGCAAGATTCTGCTGTATATCGATGAAGACTCAATGGATGAAGACTTTGTAGAGGCATTGAGATCGCGCAATGTTGATGTCTTGACTGGGGCAGATGTGGGGATGCTCCATAGGACGGATGAAGAGCAGTTAACCTGGGCGACAGAAAATAATCGGGTTATTTTCAGCTTCAATACGAGAGACTTCTACCGCTTGCATACGCTTTTACTGGAGCAAGGCTTATCACATGCAGGAATGATTTTAGCACCGCAACAGCGATATGGAATTGGCGAGCTGCTGCGTGGAGTTTTGCGTTCGATCAATACTAAGTCAGCCGAAGAAATGGTTGGACAAGTAGAATTTTTAAGTGATTGGGTATCAAGATAAAGATGAATAACGATCAATTGAGAATTAAAAAATATCAATTAACAGAAGGGTATAAGCAGACTGAACTTGGGGTGATCCCTGAAGAGTGGGATGTTATTAGTATAGAAGAGTTAGGAGATGTTATTCGCGGTGCAAGTCCACGCCCTAAAGGAGACAAACGTTACTATGGCGGGAATATTCCTCGCCTCATGGTTGAGGATGTAACAAGAGATGAAAAGTTTGTAACCCCATCGGTAGATTTTCTGACAGAGGAAGGTGCAAAAAGAAGTAGACCTTGCTCTAAAGGCACGTTAACGTTGGTATGTTCTGGAACGGTAGGAATTCCATCGTTTCTTGCAATTGATGCCTGTATCCACGATGGTTTCTTAGCACTAGTTAATGTGAAAGAACAAGTGGATAGTGATTTTTTATACCATTTTTTGAGAACACAACAAAGCCAATTTAATAACTCTGCCACTCATGGTGGAGTCTTTACTAACCTAACTACAGAGATCTTTAGAAATTTTAGAATTCCGCTTCCGCAAGATAAAAAAGAACAACGATTGATCGCCCAAGCCCTATCCGACGTAGATGCCCTGATCGCCGCGATGGATAAGCTGATCGCCAAAAAGCGCAACCTTAAAACCGCCACCATGCAGCAACTCCTCACGGGCAAAAAACGCCTGCCGGGGTTTGGTGAGGGGCAAGGTTATAAGCAAACTGAGGTTGGGATTATACCTGAAGATTGGAGTGTCGTAACTCTAGCTGAAATAGGTCAAAGTCTAATTGGGCTGACATACAAACCAGAAAATATTCGTGATTACGGAACGCTTGTTTTACGTTCCTCTAATATTCAAAATGACCGATTAGCGTATGAAGATAACGTCTATGTAGATAGTTCATTGCCACTACCTGCGAGAGTAATTGTAGAAAAAGGCGACATCTTAATTTGTGTTCGTAATGGCAGTCGGCAACTGATCGGAAAGTGTGCCCTAATAGATTCGGTTGTAGTTGGGTGTGCTTTCGGTGCTTTTATGTCAGTTTTTCGCACCAAGCTTTCTGGCTTTGTTTTCTACCAGTTTCAATCTGCTCTCATCAAGAAGCAGATCAACGAAATTATGGGCGCAACCATAAATCAAATAACTAACAAAGACATGGCTGCGTTTCAGATACCTTTGCCATCCTTAGAAGCAGAACAACATGCGATCGCCACCGTCCTCTCCGACATGGATGCAGAAATCGCTGCTTTAGAATCCCGCCTTGCCAAAACCCAAGCTCTCAAACAGGGGATGATGCAAGAACTCCTTACCGGGAGGATTCGCCTTAAAATTGAGACATGAATTTAGCGATTCAACTTAGGAGTGAGAAATGCTTGACTCAGAAACCTTGGAAAAGCTGCAAAATGCCTCAATCGAAGAGCGCATCACTATCATTGAGGTGATTTTGCGATCGTTAAAAAATGACATTAAAAAAAACGATTCTCCTCAGTCTAAATCTACGAGTCGCCCACAACGTCCTGCCTTTGGATTTATGAAAGGCACAGGTAAAATTATAAGCGATGTAGTCGCGCCCATTTTCCCTGAAAACACATGGAAAATTCTCCAGTAAAACTCCTCCTCGATACTCACATTTGGCTCTGGTACGCTCTAAAATTATTCAAGCTGAGGACAACGCCCATGCCTAAAACACAGCAGGAAATTATCAGGCAAGGTTACCAAGCATTAGTCAATTCCTTGGGAGTTGTGGATACCATTCGGTTTATTCAGTATTTCACCCCTGGACAAGGAGATTACACCAAAGAGCGCCATGAGTGGCTAGATCAAACCCCGTTAGAAGACATCCTGACATCAATGAGACAGCGCCGAGAAGACGATAAAGCTCAGTACGACGAAATCATATAAGTAGCCTCACCACAGTCCTCTCCGACATGGATGCAGAAATCGCTGCCTTAGAATCTCGCCTCGCCAAAACCCAAGCTCTCAAACAGGGCATGATGCAAGAACTCCTCACCGGGAGAACGCGGCTGGGATGAGCGCCAAAGACATCTTCCATGAAGCCGTCAAACGCGGGTTAGAAAAAGACCAGTGGCAAATCTCCAGCGATCCGTTAGAACTGGAATGGGAGGAGATCAAAGTCAAAATGTGCAATGGATAAGCTAGACCACTATCGTACCTGCATCCAAACGCTTTTGGAGCAGCACAGCCAATCCAAAACCCAAGAAGAAGTCGAAAACGAACTCTTTTTTGATACCGTTCGCGATCGCTATCAACTGATGCGCGTCGGCTGGAAAGGCTTGAACCGCATTTATCACACTGTCCTCCACTTCGACATCAAAGGCGGCAAGATCTGGCTCCAACAAAACACCACCGATGTTGATGTCGGACAAGAACTGGAAGACATGGGCATCCCTAAAGAAGACATTATCCTGGGACTTCACCCCGCCTACAAACGCCCCTACACAGGCTATGGCGTTGCCTAGAACACGCTGTCATAAGGTAGATTGCTGATACACAAGAGTATCCGAGTATCCTGCGACGGATGCCTTACCACTCCAACACCCACAAATGCCATGATTACTAAAACTGACCTTACTTTAGAAGAATTTTGGGCATTGCCAAAGGGCGAGACGGCTTATGAATTAGTGGATGGAAAGGCAATACCTAAAGTGTCACCTAAAGAATTTCATTCAACGTTGACTTTTGCCCTAACTACGTTACTCACTAGATGGGCAAAATCCAGAGGAAGAGTTCGCTTAGAATGGGCGCTTACTTTGAAACGTAATGGTAGAGATTGGTCGCCTGTACCAGAGGTAACGTATGTTTCTTACGAGCGTTTACCACAAAGCATATTCCGTAACCAGGCGTGTCCTGTACCACCAGAATTAGTTATTGAAATTATTTCGCCAGGGCAGACTATGAAGGAGTTTGAAGAAAAAGCGAGGGATTACTTTAATGCTGGAGTAACCAGAGTATGGGTTGTTGACCCCGAAGCGTTGAGCATCATAGCTTTTTTTCCAGATGGCACAAAACAAACCTACACAGGCAACACCAAAATTATAGATCCACTGCTTCCAGGTTTAGAGTTGTCGCCCCAGCTGATTTTTGAAGAAGCCGAACTAATTTGACCAACTACAACCATGAGGGGAGAGCGTTAAAAAGTGACATTGCTAAAATATCTAAATCTGAAGCATCTTCTCAGAAATTTGAGGTATCAACCTTTGACTTGGGTGAAGATGTCACGATTGAGTGTGAGGAGCTATACGTAGAACGAATGTAATGAAACGTCGCGCGATTGATACAAATATTTTCGTTTATGCTGACAATATTCGTGCTATCAGGCACAGAGAAGCGAAAGCCTTTACCTTTAAGAGTCATGAATGAAAGGGATGCCGATGGTAAGCTATCTGTCTCTATTCCTGCACAAGTGTTAATTGAATTTATCAGTGCTGTAACGTCGCAGTGGGTAGAAAAGCCGTTAACCATCGCTGTAGAAATCGCTGCCTTAGAATCTCGCCCCGCCAAAACCTAAGCCGTAAAACAGGGCATGATGTAAAAAACTTCTCACTGACTGGTTCGCCTTAAAATTGAAAAGTGAGTTTATAGATTGACCTAGGGTCGAGAAAAATAAACTAAACCTGAATCTGCTTTTTTGGGGTGATGTGACTCGGACCTTATCACTGTGGGAGTATTGTCACTGGATGAGTAACGCAAACACCGTAAATAATTTGAATACCTTTTAAAATTGGCTCGTATTCAACTGGGGTTAGTCTCCCACAATATAACTGAACGCGAGTACAATCTATAGCTTGCAACTGATCTAGTAAAGCAACACAGTCTTTTCTTAGACCAGCTGTTCCTTTAGAAAAAACTGGATATAGGTCAGGGGCAGCACTAACCCACGTTTTTATCGTATGCGTTTTGCCGTCAATTAAATCCGTAAAGGGAATGATGCTAATTATTGGAAAACGCTGAACTCCTAGTCGTTCTGGCAGCCCAACAACAACCACAGGTCGTTTGCCCTCCTGTTCATGTCCTTGGGGATACCTTTCAGGGAGCGAAGCTATCAATACATCTCCAGGGACAAATGAAATACTTCTCATTTTTCAAAGACAACAAATCCTTTACCTGGAATGTACTGGACTGGCTGAAAGCTTTCTAGCTCTCCTGGCTCAAAATCATAAGAGCCATACTCTCCTAGCCTGGATAAATCGTTGTCCAGCCACACTTCATCCTCTTGAGTGTAACCATACCTGCGATATGAAGGCGATATGGAATCGGGCAGGCCATTGTTTGATGATTTAATTTTCTGAAACTTAGAACCATGTATTTTGTACAAATGCCACTTCGGTTTTAGCTTATTTTCCTCAACTGCTTTGCGTACAGAGTGTATAAATTTTTTTACTACAGTTTCAGTCTCATTATTTAAACATTTAGAGTTAACTAAATTTGCTGTAGCAACATCGGAGTCATTTTTTATTGTGCGAGCTAAATAATTTGCCAGCTCTTCAAAAGTTTGGTGTAGTTCGACAGGAAAATAATTCCATGATTCATCCACGCTTTTTGATAAAAGCGTATAAATTGAAACGGCTCTCTTGTCGATTGACGCAACAGTTTCTTGAAGATCTTCAAGTCCAATCTTGACAGTTTCTTGAAGAGCTTCAAACTCTTCAAGTCCAATACAATCAAACTTAAGTTTAGAGTCAGAAAGTTGAGCTTCAATTTCTTTAAGTCTGTCACGGACTATTGAAGCTTGCTTCTGATTTTGCAATAAAAGAGCTATAGGGACACCCAGCCCCTTAACGGCTAAACGAACGTTAGCTCTAGTACTAGCTAATGTTGCACCCTGTTCCAGTTGTGATAATTCTGCAAAAATTTCAGCTACGGCTGCCTTTGCAGAATCCGAATTAGATTCATAGCAGCGCTCCAAATGCTGAAAAGTTTCACTAAATCTGCTTAGCTCCTCAAGAGCCCCCAAAAGCCCTGATATAACGGTCATTGCAACTCCCCCACTTGCTTGCGCATCTTTAGCTTGGTGTTGTCTCTTTAGACAAGTCTGCATTGTGACTTTTATTATATAAAGACGTCCTCCACTTCGACATCAAAGGCGGCAAGATCTGGCTCCAACAAAACACCACCGATGTTGATGTTGGACAAGAACTGCAAGACATGGGCATCCCCAAAGAAGACATTATCCTGGGACTTCACCCCGCCTACAAACGCCCCTACACAGGCTATGGCGTTGCCTAGAACACGCTGTTATAACTGAAACGTTGAGCGATTGACGTGCGCCGTCTGAAATGTGTACTAATTCAAAACAGTAAAACCGATACTAGCGATCGCCAAAATCCAAGCTATCAACTCCGCTGGTCTAGACTTTTGTCTAGACATTAGCTATCATGGGATATATTGTAGATATTGGAGGCAGTCAAGATATGTCAGCAGTTATTGACCGCAATCAGCGTCTAAATCTACTCAATATTCGTCAAGGATTAGCTATTTCTCAGGAGCGCATGAGCACCCTGCTGAAAGTTAGCACCAAAACAATAACTCGCTGGGAAAAAGGGGAACGGTTACCCAACGACTTGGAAGCTCTGTCGCGGTTAGCCAAACTCAAAGAAATTACAGAGCTAGGACAAATGGTTTATACATCAATTGGGTTTCAAGAATTCTTGAAGACACCCCTTCCAGTTTTTGGGGGACGGTGTGCTTTCGATCTGCTTCAGTTAGGTGATTACGAAACTGTCATTAGTGCTCTAGCTGCTGATTTTGAGGGAACGGGCTTTTAGACTATGCCCCTCCAGGTTTACATATTCCCCTGGGTAGGGTACGCTGTCCGACACATACCTGATATTCCTGGCAAATCCTACGATATATATGAGTTCAGATATTGCAGTCGGAGCAATGAAAATCGTTGGAATATTGCTGGAGAACCAACACTGTATTTAGCAAAGGAAAAAAATGTTGCCTTGGCTGAATATGCACGACACTTTGAAGTTAACCGTACACAAGGATTAGCTACTCAAACTCACCGCCGTCAGGTTTTTCGTTTCAGAGTGGAGCTAGAGTATGTTCTCGATTTAAGAAATCCAAAAGTTTGGGCAGAGCTTTCTTTAGAAAATGCACCAGACTGTTTTAAAGATAAAAATATTGCTCGCTCAACTGCAAACTTTATCCGAAATACGACATCAACCCAAGCTATCATTGTTCCTTCTGTTGCTTTTCTAGATAACTTAGAGCAATGGTGCCTCGTCTTATTTCTAGAGAAATTACTGCCAGAAGCCCGCAAGTTTTTACCGTCCGTCGAATCTGATGGACTCTTCCAAATTTCTTAACCAAAAGTGAATGGCAAACACTACCGCCTCATAGGACAGGGTTGTTATAACGGAGATATTGACGGCACACCATTTGAAACCCAAACAAGGAAGAGATCCTGTGAGTACTGTCGGGCAAAGAGAGCGGAGCACCCAAAATCGCGTCGTTAACCTGTTTCGACAACTGGGCTATACCTACCTGGGCAACTGGGAAACCCGCGATAATAACCGCAACATCGAAGCCGACTTACTCAGCCAATGGCTAAAGCAGCAGGGCGTGAACAAGACTTTGATCGCCAAAACCCTGCGTGAACTCGATCGGGCTGCCGCCGCAGGCGTTGGGCAAAATCTCTACGATGCCAACAAAGCCGTCTATCGCCTCCTACGCTATGGGGTTAAAGTCAAAAAAGGCGCAGGACAGCAAAACCAAACTGTCTGGCTAATCGACTGGAAGCATCCCGAAAAGAACGACTTTGCGATCGCAGAAGAAGTCACCATCAAAGGCGAAAACAGAAAACGCCCCGATATCGTCCTCTACGTTAACGGTATCGCTTTGGGCATTTTGGAACTCAAACGCTCCAGCGTTGCGATCGGTGAAGGCATCCGCCAAAACCTCGACAACCAAAAAAAGACCTTCATCCGCCCCTTCTTCACTACCCTGCAACTGGTAATGGCAGGCAATGATACTCAAGGTTTGCGCTACGGCACCATTGAAACCTCAGAAAAATACTACCTGCAATGGAAAGAAGCTGTAAACAACCCCTGCGATAGTCCGCTTGACTGGGATCTCAGCCTGCTCTGCAACAAAGCCCGATTTCTGGAAATCATCCACGACTTTATTGTGTTCGACTCCGGCACCAAAAAGACCTGCCGCCACAACCAGTATTTTGGGATTCAAGCCGCTAAACAGCATATTCAACGTCGTGAAGGTGGCATCATCTGGCATACGCAGGGCTCTGGCAAAAGCCTAACAATGGTGTGGCTCGCCAAATGGATTCGAGAAAACGTCACCGATGCGCGAGTGCTAATTATTACCGATCGCACCGAACTGGATGAACAGATTGAAAAAGTCTTCAAAGGCGTGGATGAAGACATCTACCGCACCAAAAGCGGAGCCGACTTGCTCACTATTCTTAATCAAACAACTCCCTGGCTGAGCTGCTCCCTGGTTCACAAGTTCGGCAGCAGTGATGACTCCAACAAAGCCACAGACGAATTTATCCAAGACCTGAAAACCCAGCTACCTAGCAACTTTACTCCTAAAGGCAACTTATTCGTGTTTGTGGATGAATGCCACCGTACCCAATCAGGTAAACTCCACGATGCGATGAAGGCAATTTTGCCCAACGCCACATTCATCGGTTTTACAGGTACGCCGCTGCTGAAACAAGACAAACAAAAAAGTATTGAAGTCTTTGGCAGCTACATTCACACATACAAATTTGATGAAGCCGTCGCCGATGGTGTGGTGCTGGATTTGCGCTACGAAGCCCGTGATATTGACCAGCATCTCACCTCGCAACAAAAGATCGACCAGTGGTTTGAAGCCAAAACCCGTGGCTTGTCCGACATTGCCAAAATGCAACTCAAACAAAAATGGGGCACGATGCAAAAGGTGCTTTCCAGCCAATCGCGCCTGGAGCAGATCGTTAAAGACATCCTGCTCGATATGGATACCAAGCCTCGTCTGATGGATGGGCGCGGCAACGCCATGCTAGTCTGTGCCAGCATCTACCAGGCGTGTACAGTCTATGAGCTATTCAGCCGCACCGACTTGGCAGACAAATGCGCCATCATCACCAGCTACCAGCCCTCCCCGGCGGATATCAAAGGCGAGGAAAGCGGCGAAGGACTCACCGAAAAGCTGAACCAGTACGCCATTTACCGCAAGATGCTGGCTGACTACTTTGGGGAATCTGAAGATAAAGCTATGGTTCGCGTCGAAGAATTTGAGAAAAAAGTCAAACAGCGCTTCATCGACGAACCCGGACAAATGCGCCTGCTGATCGTGGTGGATAAACTTCTAACTGGTTTCGATGCCCCCTCCGCCACATACCTCTATATTGATAAGCAGATGCGCGATCACAGCTTATTCCAGGCGATCTGCCGCGTCAATCGGCTCGATGGCGACGACAAAGAATATGGCTACATCGTGGATTACAAAGACCTGTTC
>QQTW01001696.1_pt1 | contig 15659 bp, 6 predicted proteins | sample 1904831 | NCBI WGS metagenome assembly QQTW01 (sample SAMN09435610, study PRJNA476489) | Subsurface metagenome, whole genome shotgun sequencing project. | reverse complement strand
TTCGATGCGGCTGTGCAAGCTGTTGCCAAGTATCAGAAATTCGAACACGTCCGCCAGTTTCTGCAGGCTGAACACCGACCGAAGAGGCTGGGGAGTATTTTCACGGAAGATGGTGATAAAGTCAACGAGGTGGAAAAAGAGCCTAATCGAGAAGAAAAATAATGGGTCGGCTCCTTCAGATTTTCCCTGAAGAATCTCCCTCGCCGTCCAGCAAAGGGCTGGTACCTTGGCACCGACCGTGGTGGGTCCGCAAAGGAGGAGACAGAAGTAGATGTTCTGCTCGCACCTCCTGCAACTATCTGGGCGAAACTTGGAATCGCAAGGAATCATGTACGACTCTCATTCCACAGAAAGTTGTGCCGCATTGTTCTTGAAGCTCGGCACACCACCTTTCTGGGCAGCAAGGCCCTCTTAGGGTCAGACATACACGTACTCGGCCAAGAAGAAGTGATTGGTATTGGCAACTGTACTTATGTTTTTGAATATACGGATACCTTCACAACTCCCGCATTTCAAGAGAGGCTTGTTAGGTTTATGAAGCAGTATTATGGAGCTGATTGGGAAATGCACAACCTTCTTTCCCCAGCCTCAGTGGGTGTGCCGCAAAGGCTGGGTCAATATTATTGTACACCTCGCGCTTTCGACGAAGGAACCTTTGGGATGGTGAACGCAGGATGGACACCACGCGGAACGACAGTTGCGATCAAGCAATTCAAGAAGCCCAGAAAGGAGGAGCTCGATTCTCACACGAGCATGATGAAATACATTGGAACCCATGTGAGCTTTCCACAAGTATCGATGCTGCTAGCCTCTATAGCTAATTCAGGTTTAGGACAGCTTAATGCAGTTGCTCGAATGTGTCAGCTACTTTGACACAAAGGTACCCAGTGCATATTGCATATATACTCCACTTGCTATAAGAAACCTGGAGGACACAATCTGCGGCTACATGGTGGATCCAGCAGCTCAGATTACTCTTTCAGGCGATTTCCTGAATGGTCTATCGTACTTACATGAGCAAAAGCATGTTATGCACCTTGATATTAAACCGGGTAACCTCGGCGTCTTGTCCTTCAGCAAGCCGAAAGGAGTCATCCTTGATTTCGACTCCGCAACGTCAGAGCTAGCATCGGTGGACCATCACAAGGGGACAATAGCATATTTGGCGCCGGAGATTATAGCCTTGAAGAGGTGGGATGAAGGTCAAGTAGCCCAGAAGCCTGGACCTTTCGACAAACGTGTGGATATTTGGGCGCTTGGGTTGAGCATGTATGCGCTTCACACTGGTCAGCCCTGGCGATGGAATACTTTCGCTCGCAGCAGTGACATCCCACTGAATGGGGCCACGATCAATAGAGCTAACGAGACTCTTCACTCCCTCTTTCAAGCAACAGTTATACGAAGCAGATCTTCCACCACAGATGGCTCAAGCCAGACAATGCTTAGCTTGATCCAAAAGATGACTGGATTTACTGCTAAGGAGAGAACCTCCGCGAGCGAACTTTTGCAGATAGCTTCGGTCGCTAAGCAGCAAGGGGGCTCCGGTACTATATCCCTCAAGACGGCAAAGAAGCGAGCTAGAGAAGAATGAGGGATGAAGAAGGCGCCGTAGCCTCTGGGACTAGACTTTCGATACAGCCGAGGGCCTCCTCAATGAAATAAGAACGCAGCTCTTGACGAAGTTTCCCACACCTTTACCTAATAGCAGTATCTTGACACGGATCGATCGGCGGCAATGTACAGCTAACGGATGGACCCCCTGCGTGTACATTATTGTTGCTACACTGACTTTGCATTTCTCCCTACCAACAAATTCTCGCTACACTCAGCATTCAAAAACAGCGCAACCAGATGGTACAAGGGGTCTGTACCATACCGTTCCCAACCAGTAGTACTACTTGTACCATTGATACAGTATATCATTGGTACGTACCAATGGTACAGATAGTACTACTAATAGGAACAAGGATGAGGATCTAACGACGCTCGTATTCTTTCGTCAAGACTACAACAGAATTTCTACATTACTAGTAGAACACAGGAAACACCAAGCCTAATAAGAAAGGATATCCATTTAGTGATACTCAAAGGGATGGCTACTTCTTATTTCGGTACTAGTACAGCCAGAAAGATGCAGAGAATCCTGGTCTTGTATCGCTGGAACAGCGAGAACTGCTGTACCGTACCACTGTACAATTGTTACGGTTGGTATGGTTGCGCTCTTTCCGAACGCTGGCTACACTGTACCAGGGCACATATGTAAGACAAGAGACCAAGGATACTTCGACGTAGGTAAAAACACCATAGGCCGGAGACGCTGCAAAAGTTGCTCAGATCTTTACGGCTATCAAAATGCTTACTCCGATACTTAAATTCCAAATTACACTGAAAGTATATGCATAGATAAAAAGTCTACCTATCCGAGAGACTCTATATGATCCATCCAAGTTCCAAATCACCTCACCTCAGCAGCTAAGCCACACAAACAAGTCTGAGGGACTGAGGCAAGGAAAAATTCTGGTGTTCGATTACCCTTGTAATTTGCCGCGCTTGGTTGTCGATTTCTAGTACATTTGGGGAGAAAATTCTGCTGTACATACAGCTAATTTGTATGTTCTTCTAAGCAGATTAAAAAGTAAGTAAAAATACACACTAATATTGAGGCTCTACTAAGATCAGCTAGTGCTCACCAGCCTGAATGATTGGCTAATTGTATAGGTGTCCTATACCTGAAAATGGCCTGTCTGAAGCTTAAGTGTTTGTTATGCTCTTTAAGTTTTCTATGCTACACGTTCTAACGCATATCTTGATATCAGCAGCGTAGATTAACCACTTTTAATGCACGACTCCATACCCCTCAAGAGAAGGAACATCTTGCTGTTCTACACATATTACTCCTCAGATCGACATGATCAAACCTGTAGGGACGTTGATGACGGTTACCCACCCCCAACGGCTGGCTCGATATATCGACTCGAGCAGTAACGAGGTCTTCCCAGCCGGAGGACCGCGCTCCTTTCAATCACGTCGCTCCAGCCAAACATACTCAAACCTCATGCGCATCTGTTACTACCGAGTATCCCTAAACCTCTTTGAATCCCTACTTCGCTCCCACGTCACTTCTCTTTATGGCCTAAGTTCATATCCAAAATTCTGTAGCGAATAATATGTACCTGCAGAATGTGTGTGTGTATGAATCAACGAACGGGGTCCCCCCTAAACCCACTTATTGAGTACCGCCCCAGGAGCGGAAAATTCCCCTAACCAGAAGACAATCTGAGCACGCTACACGGAGGTGCCGGAAAGGAGTGTGCCAACGTTGACGATACCAAGAAGGGGCCTAAAATGACAGTTTCGTGACATATCACTCACTGAAAGTGCCGGCGCATTATTCTACACAGTGTGATTGGTTAGATCGGCGAGAGCGTTTATCAACAACAATTCCCACGCAATCTTGCGCTCGATGACCACCACTCTCAATCTCTCTAAAGCCAAGGGTCCATCGCTGCAGCTCCAGCAGCCTTGCGGTTCTGTGGTCGATATTGTAGCAGTGACCGAAGAAAGGATGAGAGGGCCGCCACGTCATTATCAGAAAGATCCTTGTTCTTCTTAACTTTGATTTTCTCCTCGAGGGTAATGTGGTGGAACTGGTGGATGTTCTTCATATGGCCTACAGATGATCTCAGCGTAAATTTCTTAAGAAAGTACGACCATACACGCAATGTTTACATACCGTTGCTGTCGAAATATTCCGATGAGCGGCTCCCCTGGCTCAACATATCGGGAGGGATGGGACCGAGAAGTTCGATCATCTGAGCCAAGTGATCTTCTGCCGCCGTCCAAGCACCGTTTTGGTCTTGCTTGCCATTGAAAACAACGTATCCTTGAAGCAGCTCAAATATCTGACCGGCGTATCATTATAATACTCTCAAGCCATGATTAGAATAGAATGGCCGACCAACCGTGCATGCCGCACTCCACACATCGACCTTAGTATCCCAAGGAATACCCAGAATTACTTCTGGCGACCGTAGGGAAGGTGGTTGGATCCATTCGGTGAGGTGGTTATCTACCCAAGAAGCTTGGAAAAATATCAAGTTTCAGCATTTCAGTTTTGCTTGTTGGGTTTTCAAGCATTAGCAGGCCACTTACCAACTCCGAAATCCACTATCCTGACATTGATCTTTGCTGTAGAACTAGGAGTTGTTGCGATGAGAGTTTCGGACGGAAGTTTGGATATTGTAACGTGTATGTCTGTGTTCTTCGGACGCTGCTTGAGATGACTATCTATAACAGACTCAACGTCATCAATATCAATCAATATATTCTCCGGCTTGATATCTATTCCATTTTCAAGTCTAGATTAGCAAGACATCTATAGCTCAGAGGGAAGGACGACCAGTCACAGACCTGTGTGAATGACGCCGCATGACTGATGGAGATAATCTAGCCCTAGGAGGACCTGGCGAGCGATTTGCTTCATCAAAGCAGCCGGTATCTGACGTGTAGGAAGTCGGCGGCGTAGTGCACCGACCCTTTCTCCCATCACCTTGAAAATCAAGCACAGATGTTTGCCGTTAGGTCCTGTATGCGTGAAGTTGTCGAGAAGGTGGATGACATGATTATAGCCTGCTTGACTCTGATCGGCTTTAGAGATATGTTGCAGAATCGCCAACTCGTACACTGATTTCTCGACGCCATATGAGTCGGCAGTTAGAACTTTTAAAGCGACATGCTGACTGTTACTTTTCTCGCGAGGTCAGAACAGATACGCTATACTTGAGCCAAGTGGAATTTAAGTAGGGCACTGACCGAAGATCTCGTGTAAGCCATACAGTAGAATACTGACCGAAACCGAGCTTCCGTATCACTTGATATCTACCCATATACACATCTCCAATAAGCACGGGATGATAGCCACCGGGACAGTATCGGGCAGGGTTTTCCTCCACTTTTGACGCCATGATCATCTGCGCAGGTTTACAGCCTGCCGAAAACAGGGAACGAAATAAATTCATAGGCTTTATCGTCAATGAGCGTGTTGAGATGAACCTCTGGTGCTGTGATGGGTTCCAAGCAGAGCAAATAAGTGATGACCGGTGCACTCCCGGAGATCGAAGGCAGAAGAGGAGACGCATAGAGACTGACATCTACCAAGTTGTTGGATGGTATAAGATTCTGCTCGTGCGTGGGATAATATCCTCCCCCTCTTTGTGATGAACACCCATACACACCTCTCCCAAACCGTCTTCCTCGCAACCCCCCTTTCCCCCCTATTTTGATCTAATCGAGAAGAAAAAAACGTAAATGCAACAAACTGCAACAGGCCTCGATCACAGCCCCAGCCCGAAGCAGAACCTTCAGATGGACAGAGATTTAGGTCGGAAACCAGAAACAAAAAAGAACAAAAACAAAAACACCAAAAATAATCCTAACTTGTAAAGTCTGATCTCTCGCTTTGCGCGCTTTGAAGTTGCGGCGAAGAGAAAACGAATCATTCATCAGAGACCTCTCTTTCCAAGTGATTGAGAATGTAGAGAAGTGTTCAATTTCCTTTTTTTGTTCTGCAATTTAGTTGGGTTGACACTGATTAGCATCTGAAATGAGCTAGGTAGGTAAAACATAATATACATGAGTTGTGCAGGCGAAGCCCATATCTAAAAGTAATTATGGGTATGCTATGCCTATTGCATTGCGGTATCAACTTGACTGGGCTATCAAGTGTTCCAACTGCCGCCGCCCGCCGCTGTCATGCAAGTCAAGTGGCAAGCAATCAAATCTAAGCTATGCCTTCTCATCTCATCTCATCTCATCTCAAGTCAGAAGTCAAATTCTCACAAAGCAGCACCACCCAGACTCAATTACTCTTCCACACTCCCTTCCCTCGCGCTTTAGCTCTTCCGCTGAGTTCTGTATGTCTGTCTTTCACAACCCCCTCCTCGTAGCCCTAAACCCTCCCCTCTTAAGAGTCGTCCTCCTTCTTTCCTTCTCTCCCCTCCTCTTCTTGCTTCTCGCCGCCCCCTCCGGATCCCTTACAACCTCCAATCTCCTTTTGATGCGTCTGCCCTCCCTCTTCTCGCGCCTCAACCTCTGCGCCTCCGTCATCGCTTGCACATACTCCGTCGCACCGATCTTCTTTTGTAGTATGTCTAGGACCTCAGATGCAGAGGCGATGAGATCGCGGAAGGTGGTGCTGAAATCTGGATCTGTGCTTGAGGAGGATGAGGAATTGGGGGTGGGCAGGTGCGGGTCCGTGAGGTGAGCTAGTGGGGGAAGGATGGTGGTAGCGAGGAGAGGGGTGAGGAATGAGGTTGGGGTGTGGTGGATTAAGGCGGCAAGCAGAGTGAGGGAGGATCGTTTAGGGAGGAGGGTTGCGCTGCTGAGTTTCCGGGGTTCCTGACGGAGGATGAGGGAGATTTGGTTGAGCAGGTAAGCTATTGCGGAGACCCGGGTTTCTTTCTGGAAGACTTCGTTCGCATCGTTTGATTCGTGGTCTTCGCCATCATCGAGATCTGAGTTGTCAACCTCAGGTATCGATCTGGACGTGGTAGTGTTGATTGAGAGGCTATTCGCGTTGAAGCAGCGCCCTAGGAAAACCAGGTTTCGAACTAATTGAGCGCTCAGGTCTTTGGAGGACCAATTCCTTTTCAGCACACGCAGGCTAGACCTCAGCATGTCAAGTTGTGCGTCACCAGTAAGCTGTAGACCATGATTCCCGACCAGGGGCAAATACCCCAGTGATGACTTTCCATTTGCAAGTGCAAAATCGTGAAAGCAAGCGCCGATCAACGCCGCACTACTACTCTGGACCCACGGATGCGGGTAGGTAAGTAAAGTACAAATCTTTGACCATAGAAGGCTATGTTGATTGCTCATCGCTAAGGCAGGGAACACTGCTGTGATCTTGAGGATCAACTGCAGAGCATAATAAGTAGTCTCCCAAGTCTCGCCTGAATCACTGTGGCTTGATTCCTTGATAATCTGGTAAGTCTCGGAAAGTAATGCGGGCACTTCCTTCTCTGCTTTGACGCCCTGCACTTCGAACAGAATCCTAAAGGCTTGCATACCTGTCATTTGTAGTGCAAGGTTTCCCGACTGCTGTACCCAACCTTGTAAGGAAGCAAGAAGTGATCTCAGCTGCTCTGCATCTGCCTTCTCAAAGCAACGACTAAGTAAGGCGCCTGCCATTTTCCGGCATTCTGCATTGTCGTCATTCGCCATGATCAGCACTAGCGGAATGAAAACCTTTGCAATCAGCTCCTGTACGATACTTTCCCCAACTTTATTCAACAGCATGTTGATTGCTTCCATGGTGGATCGCCGACCCTCTGGGTGTTGGTAGCCGAGATTTTTGATAAGAAATTTGATTTGTTTGTTCCATCTCTCCTTCGACTGAGGATACTCAAGCACGAAGTGGACGAATACGCCTCGAGCAGCATCCCGAGCACTCTGGCCATGGTTCGTGATCATCATCATCCCAATCTTCTTGCTGGCATCATAGACCTCAGGTAACATGATCTTTCGTGCCATCACCGCCTTGATGAGGCTGAAAGTGACACCTTGGCGATCCGGTTCTTCAAGGTCAGGCATTATACGATGCAGGAGATATGACAGATCTGAATCTCTTATCTGGACGCTCCGCCGCTCTCGAAGAATCGCGGCAACGAGCTTCAACGCCGCTTGAGAGGCTTCACTGTTCGTGTCGATCGAGTCCTTGACTACCTTGACGGCTTCAATAATGTACAGATTAGCATTCTCTTCCAGCTCAGGCATTGGCAGCTTGATGATGACCGACAAAGTTCGCATGGCTGAGATTCTGACATCCTCCTGAGCTTGGACCAGAGCATCGCCAATAATAGGCAGGAAGCCATGCACGATCTCTGGTTTGAGCAAGCTATCGTGCTTTTGCAAGGTAGATCGCACCAGGTCGAGAGCGAATTTCGCAAGTTTGTATATCGAAGGAGAGTTCCGATTGATCGACGCTTTGTTGGGTCCATCAAGTTGTACCAGAAATCTTTGACGATTTAGCTCGTTGTTGGTCATCGGCCTCTCGTCTGCTGGTTGCAAGTTGTGATAGAGCTCTTGAATGACTTCATAGGAGAACATCAGTATATCCCGACTCCCGGCGATAGGATTGCGGGATAATCCAATCCCAACCCTACGGAGCAACTCGTCGACCTGCCTGGAGTATTTTGAGGAGATATTGCCGGTCAAAAGAGCCTGCAGTGGTCGGATAAGACGACTTAAATGTTGGACAGTGGTCGATTTGGCGAGCAACTCCATAGAATCAAAACTCTTCCTGCTCTTTACTTCACGCATCTTACTGATGTAATCTTCGGCGTCCTTTTCCTGGCCGACAACGCCAAAGATATCATCCATCACCACAGCCACCAAACCATCTAAGCAATGATCGAGATCTCCAGGTTTGAGGTGGTCTGTATTGGAGACCAGAATTGAGTGGACAGTGTAGGATAGGACATGTAGCTGATAACCTCGAGCAAGAGCAGTTCTGAGCTCTTTCAAGGTCCAGTGCAGGCAGGATGGACCAAGGATCGACGTGACCTCAGCAAGTGTTCTACGTGCAATATCTCGAGAATCTTGAGATCGGCTACGAAGGATGTAGGCGATGTCCAGGAGCAAAGGCGGCAAGAACTGGGCAATTTGAGATTGTGGTAGGATTTTGAGAAGCTTGACAGCCGTGATGGCAACTGGAATGCGAGATGTGATTTGAGATTCATCCTTCTGGTGGATGAAGGCGGCTAAGTCGGGAATAAGATGTGTCCCCAGTTCCTGCGACAGCCTTTCCATACTCGGGAGAGATTTCTTCAGCGATGTTTGTGGTTTGACACCTGGTAGCCCTTGCATCTCTGTGTCTTGATCCACTGCTGTGAGAGATAAGGACGAGACCAAAGCATCGGCTGAAATTCCAAGCAGCTTTATTACCTCTTTCTCACCCTCCGTCTTAGTAGTGATATAACTCTTGTACCTCCGAAGAATAGCTCGAAACTGGCCCCACTCTACCCACTGCAGCAGACTGCCGGCTGTCACGATTGCCTGTCCTCGTAAATTGCGTGCGCCCTCGTCATCTGTAGGATCGAAAATGAATTTCTCAAGCAGAGGCAGGAAGAAATGGCAGATGTTGGTGCTCCTTAATGCCCCTTGCTCGGCTTCAGCAGCCAATCTTCGCATGGCACGAGTGCGGCGGTGGTGTTGAATATGCAGAATGTTGTTGAAAAATGAAGCGTCTTCATCGTTATTTGCCAACAGTCCTCGCATATCACTGATTTCTGTCCAGCCGGGGCATTTTTGAACTATGAGACCGAATAGTGCTAAGTGATCTGCTCGCACAGCCTCCGAATTAGCTTTGGCTGCTTTTCGCACTGCTTCGAAGATGGTAGTCTGGAGTAAGGTATTGACGCTAGGTTGCTGGAGCTCGCAAGCAGCTGATATGAACCGCCGCAGACTCGAAACTGCATTGGAGCGAATCGCGAAATCCTCAGCAGCTCGTGCAAAATATATTAGATTCTGAAGAATCGGCTCCCAAAATTCCGGCGTCAAGTCTGCCACATCCATAGCATTGATTGCATTGAAGGCTTCAAGGCGAGAATCATAGTCTATGCCATCTAGCTTATCCCCGTGAATTGAGTTCAAGCGAGAACAAAGCGAGGCACTGATGATTGCCTGAGGATTGCCAAGGGCCTGGACTTCCAGAATTTCTGCAAGAGCAATTCGGCTGGGCGAGTCTTTGAAATAATTAAACAAGGAGGAGACTGTCTTCCGCAGCTGGCCGTATACTAAGACTTCGGGATCGGATGAGGTACGTCTCAGAAGATGCAACACAGCCTGTAGAAGATCTCCTTTGACCTTCGGGCCAACCTTATCCGGCGACTCTCCAAGCAACATGGTACTCGCGCGAAGCAGACTAGCGACCTCGACCGTGGAGTCAACTAAGGGGGTAAGGCTGGCAAGCACGGCAATGGCCGAGTTGAGGACCTCTCGATTCTCTTTGCTCTCTAGAAGCAGCTTCAAAACCTTCAGCAAATGCTGCATGTGGGCCCGCATGACCGACAAAACTTGCTGCCTGAGACTTAGATTCTCTGCAGCCATTTGTGGGAGCCTCAGAAATATTTGGTCAAGAATGTAGATCTTGACAACGTCTTTCGTTGACGGCGTGACCAGACAGTCTGCCAGTCTGTCCAGCAGAGATTCGTTGTAGATGCTTAAGTATGGTACTTTGCGTGCATCATCTGACCAGGTAGCGAAGAGTTGCAAAAGACCAGAAATGCCTTGTGCGTTTTCGACCGCAAAGTTGTCCAATTTCGGCTCAATCACATATTTGAAAATCGATGGAAGATAAATTGACCAATTGATGCCGTGGCAAGAGGTAAACATCATACACAGACTGTGTATACCGGTGCGCCTGATGTTTCTTGCAATCGAATTCTTACTCCCGAGCTTGGAAGCTTCATCGGTACTTCTGGTCTCGTCAAGCCTCTGACATGCTCGATACAGGCAATATAGTACTGCTGCAAGGATCCTGTCACCAAATGGTGCCATCTGGCCCTGCAAGGTCTCCAGCATAGATTCTGCAGTTCTCGCAAGACCGTTTTGCTTCTCTATGCTTATCACATCAAAGGAAAGAGCGTCGTCTTCAATGGTGCCATCATCGCCAATCCGGATAGAAGTTTCCCCAAAAGCAATGTCTAGGAATTTAGCAATCTCCTCGTGTTGCATTGTGAATAGCACTCGTAATGTTGTCTTTCTCTTTGATTCGTGTCCACCATGGCTTGCTTTCGAACCGGACCTATTTATCATCTGACCATACAATAGCCGTAACAGAATTGGGAGCAATTCACTCCTATCTTCATTTCGAATGGAGCAAGATTCAGTATCGGACTGGAAAAGGGTAGTGAGCTCGTCGCGATATGTCTTGTCATCCGTCAATTTAAGAAGACTTTCCTCGTATCTTCTGATGCTAGGAAACTTCCAAGTGAAGAGTGCTTGGAGTGATAGTTTCTGGATCTCGGAATTGCCTACCGTAAGGCACTCTAGAAGAGTATCAAATACCTGCTGAGATTTGTACAGCACTTTAGGATTCTTGACCCTTCCCAACAGCTCAAGAAAAGCCTTGCGGTCAGGAAATGTCCATGCACCCGATACGACTTCTGGGCTTAGAGTGTGAAAGGATGCCGATGCTGCTGAGCCAGGAGACAGGGTGAAATAGTCCTGAGCTGGTTGCATTGACAAGAACACTGGAACAATGAAGCGTGACCGTTTTTCAGCAGCTTGAGGGATGGATTTGAAGACCTGCAGAGCTTGTAAACGGCTTAATGGATTCGGCCCGCTACCCGATCTGGCCAACTGGGCCATCAGGATCTTCTCCAGATTCTTCTCGGTTTCATCGAAGAGACTGAAGGCTTTTTCCGCAACTTCCTTTACCCTCTGGATATTTGTACATTGATATCGATTTGGCTTCACTGTTGGTGCTTGTTCATCCTTCATAGACTCCTGGAACTGTGGAGACTGATTCGATGACTGCAAACTTTTTATGACAAGATCGGACACAATTTCCTCGTCAGCAGGGTCCTCACAAATGGTGCAAATGGTTGAATGCACTTCTTGTACAAGAGGTCCAGAATTCGAGGTCAGAAGTCCCAAACAGAAGTATGGAACGACTTTTCGCAGTAGCCTATCAGACTTCACGTTCTTATGCAATACGACGAGCCGTCGGATCAGCATTGTGATTTGACGAACTGTCTGTAGATCATAAGGAGTCTCTAATATCTGCAAAATCGTGTAGAGCAAATCCTGGACCTCAATTGGTCTCATAATATGGTGGATCAATCTTATTGAGAGGATCTTGATCTCCACTGCACGATTTAGAAGATTCCGAGTAAGATATTTCAGAAGTAGAGGAGCTTGTGCGAGTTCAGCGTCAGTCATATCTAGCGCCTCAAGGTATTCTAGTAAGGCGTTCAGGAAGATGGGATTGCCTGCTGGCAGGGCAGGACTGACACAAACCTCCATCCAGAGATTCTTATCAAGCTTGCCGGTCAACTTTGCAAGTCGAACGTATGTCCTAAAGCCTCGTCCAACAGGAAATGCCATGCTCGCTAGATCCGATTTTCCCTCTTTTCCTAACAACTTCAGAGTTTGCCGCCGCAGCGACTCAGCGTATGATATTGCCGCAGATTTGTCCTGTGGAAGGGACGCATCCTCAGCAAACTGTGCAAGGGCATCCTTAAGGAAATGTCGTGATTCTAGGACGGCCTCGTCGGCGCAGAGAATTTGGAAGGTTCCTTCTTCTATTGAATACTGACTCGACAGACCATTTAGCTGGCTAGGTACTGAAACACGAATTCCAGTGGCCGTCAATCCACGAACAGCAAGGCAGAAAGCTAGCTGGTCATGTTGCCACTCTCGTGCTATGTACTTTTGAAGCTGTGGCAAGACCAGACTTTGAAAACGGTCGCGACCAAGTTGATCAGTCAGCAGGCAGAAGGGAAGGAAATGGCGTGATAATGGCCCTGAACAGAGGTGGTTCATCAACCTAGCGATGTGTGGAAGGAGTGCGTCCAGAGGAGAAAATTGAAACGTCATGGCAACGGTGCCCAGAATGTCCTGCAAAATAACAGAAGATGAACAGGCTGCTTCTTGTACAATGTTGACCACATGGACCAGAGCCTCGATAGTCGCAGGCCAATCACTTATCCTTGAACCTTTTCGAGTCCCGATAATGACACCTAGGAGCCTGGCACTGACCGCAACATCGCCAGGCCCGCTTTGTTCAGTTAATGTTTTGGTAAGGTCTCGTATGAGTTTCGCTAGCGGAGAAAAGCCGTCGGCAGTCGTTTCGTGAACGATGGATATGACTACGCCTTCAAGAATCTCCAGATGCGAATTATCAATAGTATTTGATTGCTTTGCGTAACCGATGAGGCAGCCAACAATCTCGACGCTGCCGGAATGCAGTTCGCCATCTATACCTCTCACTGCTTCAGAAAAGAGCGACATCAACCCGAGCTGATATGACGACTTCTCCCTCTGATTGTTCACACATTGCAGGTCCTCGAAGAGACATGACATTACGTTTTCAAGTGGGGATTTGTTCTTGTGATACATGTTCCCTGCCTTTCTGATCAGAAATGCCATCGATTCGGCAGCGAATCTTATCACGTAAGGCTTCTGTCTCGCTCTTCCAAGGTATGGTGCCATTATAGTCAGGAGAGGTCGTAGATCCGGTACGAGTAGTCTGGAGAGGAATTTAAACATCCAAGCCAAGCAAGAGAAACTCCAATCTATGACTTCGCTAGCGTCATGTGTTGCGGCCACTGATAACACCAAGTTGACTGCTTCGGCAAAGTATTTCTCAAATCTCGCCCCGAGATCGTGAGCAAAATGTGCAAGCAAGCTAAGCAAAGGTTCAGAAGAAACCGCATCCCTCTCCCCGATGTGGTGTATCAAAAGAGCAAATATCGAATCGGCATGGTGAATAATCTGTGGTAGGCTTTCAGACAGAGGCTTAGCCTTCTGTACGAAGTGTACGAAGTTCTCTGACAGATTTAGCTCCGTCCAATGACTTAAAGACGGGCCGAAATGCGTTGTCGAGAGTCCTGTGTCCTCTGGCACGGACTGGTTCTGCTGAACCCGGTGTACTGGATCAACCCTCAATCTGGATATGCGTTTGGAGAAGGGCTCGAAACGATGGGTTTTCGTGGTTGTGGATTGCTTTTTTGGTTTCCTGGGAGGGCCACGTGGCTGACCAGGTGATATCGCAGCCATTGATGAAAGTGCTGCGGAAGACTGCTACCGAGAATAGACACACTGCTTGCGAAAGCACCACTTAGGACGTCTGTGACTCTCGTGAACTTTTTTTCAAATTGCGGGTGCGGAGGAAAATCCCAGCGGAACTTAACTTCTCCAACTTAACGCCAAGGCACACTTGAAGCTTGGCGAATTGTCTCACGTGATCTTGGCATCAAAGCTCTTCCAAAGGTGCCAGCTTTCAATTGTGCTTCTCAGAAGGGAGAAATTGTACCTGACAATTTCTTTCAATGCTTACTTCATCCTCTTCAAATCTATTCCCGACAAGTTTCTGATCTTCGTGGTTTCGTATATTCACTCATCGAACCGTTAGACTTTCCTTCTCTCTCTCTTGATGCTTTCTGTTCCGCTTGATCTGGATAATGGTGGCCAATATGTGTGTACTTCTTTCTTTGGTCTCTTACATGTCCCATTTGCATCTATACTGATATCGCTCAGTATTGTTTTTGGGCCAGTCAACGGATCATTGAAGAAGTTTTTTGCTAGGCTGCACAAGATCCTGGCCAAGCAAGATCTATCCTTTGCTATTGTACTCGGAGATCTTTTCAGTGGGACGCCGAACGAGACACAGGCCCAAGAGACATTGGATCTGCTCAATGGAGCCTTGAATGCGCCTTTGCCAATCTATTTCGGTGTTGGAAATCACCCACTTCCTGCTCGGGTGACTGAGAAACTGGAAGCATCGGGCGAGGTCTGCGCCAACCTTTTCTTCCTTGGCAGAAAAGGGACTTTGAAGACCTCGGAGGGTATCAGGATCGCTGCACTTGGAGGCACACTGGTCGAGCCAGATGTCGCTCAGCCTACTACCTTGAGTAATATCGACGCAAATTTTACAGTCAATGATGCTCGGACCCTCCATGGAGCCCACTCGATCGACATCCTCATAACAAACCAGTGGCCACAGGGGGTACGCTCTGGCTCGAAGTTTTACCTCCCAGATGATGTCGAGCCTCCATCGGACGCGCAGTGCATATCCGATCTTTGCGTTGCTTTGAAGCCAAGGTATCATCTATCAACTTCAGCCGCTTCTTATAGCCGTGAACCTTTCTTTCATCCAGCCACTGAGAACGAACCAGAAGTCACCAAAACGACGCGCTTCGAGTCGCTAGCAGCATTCAGTAACGAGAGAAAAGAAAGATGTGTCCTCGCTTTCAAGATTGATCTTTCAATGCCATCTCCCATCACCTTGCCTTTAGATGTTACTCCGACACCGTTCACAGTCAGTCGAAAGCGTCGCGCTCTACCAGATCAAAATACGAGCTACAGTAGGTATGGAAATAGCAATGGCGACACGTGGCGTCAACCCAAGAGGTCCCGTCAATCTGATTACACGAAGCTGGAGAATTGCTTTTTCTGTATCGGTAGCCCCTCAATACAAACCCACCTCATTACTTCAATGGCGGATGAGTCCTACCTTACAATCCCCCGAGGACCTTTACCGCCACCTGGTACGGGGTCTGATCTTGGCATCCCCGGTCACGCACTGATTATACCTCACACACATGTAGATGATAAGGTCCCTGCCGAGCAGCGAGCTCATCTCTCAACAAACGAATACGAGGAGATGCAACGATACCGGCGAGCTTTATGTCGTATGGTGCAGGCGAAAGCCAATGGAAAGCTTGGTGCAGTCTGCTGGGAGACGTCTCGCAGTCACATCCGTCATGTCCATTGGCAGTTTTTATCGGTCCCATTCTCGTCATCATCTTCGACTTGTTCAAGACCTGGGACTTTAGCAGCTCCTGCCGCCTTCCAAATCCAAAGCCGAAAGTAATCTCCCTTCTCCGCCACCATCTTAGATGGATCATACTTCTTGAATGACGGTAGGTTTCCAT
>QQTW01001695.1_pt1 | contig 15666 bp, 16 predicted proteins | sample 1904831 | NCBI WGS metagenome assembly QQTW01 (sample SAMN09435610, study PRJNA476489) | Subsurface metagenome, whole genome shotgun sequencing project. | reverse complement strand
TCCATGGGATTTCTGTAACCTGCATATTGCCACCGTGAACTTCCAGATGCCCATTCATCGGTCAGCGGGAGTCACTCCTGGCCTGATCGTAGGCGAATCCATCAATATGACCTCAACTCAGTGGAAATCAGTGGAAGCGAAACCATAAGTCACTATAGTAGCCGAGGTGAACCTTGTAGCTTTGAATAAGACGATGGTTCTTCTTGACTGGCGTTGATGACGCTGGGAGGCTGGAAGGTATCGTAAGACTAAGCGGCTTGATTCCGTCCCAGGTATTTGGCCGCCTTTTCGCTCTCTTCGCCCGCCCTTTGGTGGGATAGGGGATACGCGGCATAGCGATGATGCAACGTAATGTGTAAAGCGATAGAGTAAAGTTTAGATGCAGCAGAATTAAAGGGCTATAAACATTAATCAAAATGGGGGCGGAATAAAACCGCTTATCGTCTGAGACTAAGAACCCAGGAGCCGCACGGAGTACCTACCTGCCGCTTGCCCGCAACTATCATCACCCAAATCATATCGACCATTCGACTATAAGAGCAGTGATGGCAACTGACATAAGCAAGACACATACCGACGAATGTCTTTATCTGTGACAACCTTCAAGAACGTTCAATGATTCGACGCGTGGATAGACCGACTCAATTGGCACAACGGGATGAAAAATGCGTGTAATGGGAATATGCTCCGTTAGGGGGATCTAGACGTTCGACTTATATTCCGTCGACTGTCCTGCTTGACCAATGAAAGAGTTCGTAAGGCACCATATTCACTAGTCAGTTATAGAATTTTATTGCAGGTCAGAAAAACAACGATTACACTCTATGAAGCGTGCCAGCTTCTGTGGCGTAGAAAGCAGTCAACCTCCTCCCTTATCGCCATAGGAATTTTCAAATATGAGCTCCGCCACTGACAGTCAACGTCTGTCCGTTAATCCACCCACCCGCCTGACTGCAAAGGAAAGCGACAACGGACGCGACCTCTTCTCGACGGGCAATCCGATTCAGCGGGCTCTTGCTCGCAATAAACTTATCACCCATCAGCTACAGATACATTGAGGCACCTTTCGAGCTTTACTTACCTCAAGAAGGTCGTCGTCGCTCATAGAATCTGCAGAGGGCACGTATGCTCGTGCTTGTGGGTAGCCTTCCTCGTGTTTAATACCACCAGCTGCAACGGCGTTGACTGTGATCCGCTTAGGTCCGAAATCTTTATAGGGCATACGTCAGCTCGAGATCGATAAGCTAGATGGGGTCCAGATTGATTGGTACCAATGGCAAGAGACTGAGCGAAAGCTTGAATGGCGGCTTTGAACCCCGAATGGATGGAAAGTTTAGGGTACGACTCTGCTACAGCGCCCTCTAAGCTGCTCGTGAGGATCAGACGTCCACCGAATGTCACATGCTTGTACGCCTGCTGAGCGATGAACAGCTGAGCACGAGGGTTGGCTACGAAGGCGTCGTCCAATGCTTCCGGAGTGATTTCTGATATGTGAGGATAGTATCTGGTGCTTATCGCTGACACCACGATATCAAGGCCATGCATACGGGTGACAGCTTTGTCAAAGATTTTTGTGATGGCTTCGGGCCCGAGAAAGTCGAACCGGATCGTGGCGAATCTTAGCCCTGCCTGTAGAGCATCTTGCCCCATATTCATTATAGAGGGCTCATACTCGCCTTGATAAGTGAGTATCACGGAGTTTCCATCCAGGAGAAATTTCCAGGCGATCGAGCAGCCCATATCCCACCCATGTCCTAGAGATATGTCAACAAGCTGTGTTCATTCCCAGGCATCAGGCGCAGCTAAACCCCCGTGATAACTAAGACCTTCTTCCGTTCTGTAGCCATTGATATGGATTGTCAATGTAGATAGATGCCCCGAGGGTTGACTTTGAATGGAACGTATTTGATGCAGCGTAAGAATTGCGAGTCTTCAGATCCGTGAAAGCAAGGAGAACCCTAACCGGGTCGCTTCTTTCGAGCATTGTAGCTGTGTTGACATACTTTACCGTAGCACTTGCCCCAGCATCATGTACGGTACCTGGGCTGCATTGCGAACGCAGGGCTACCTTAGGACCCAAAGTCCTCGAGAAGGCAGCTACGATGTAGATGCCCCAACGTCTTACATTGCTACTGTAGACGTTTACTTGAAAATATGGCAAGGTTGACAGAGTTATGAGGCGAGGACGTTAGGGTTTGCTGTGTAAATAATAAATATTGGAATTTAGACATCTCCCATCCACCGGATCAAGCTCCGTCGTTATACATTGCCATTGGTGCGTCATCCTCACCCAAGCTCCCAAGCTCCAACAATCAACCAAAGTCGCAACTATCTTAAATGGCAGAAGCAATTCCCGAAACCGAGAACGGTTTCTGGCTATTCGGTTACGGGCGCGTTGATCCCCTGCACTCACTATCTAATGCTCGTCTCCAATTGCTGATCCTTGGTCGCTTACCTGCAGCTCGCTGATCTGGAAACCACCAAAGCACTTCGGTACCAATTGCTCCCAATATGACGGGCAGACCGTACCACTGAAAAGGCAGCGAGCTGATTGATCCCAAGATCAACGCGTCCCCGGCTACATCGAAGGTTACTATCGACGGTTCTGGCAAGCTAGGTGAGCATCTTTCCCCTCTTTTCACCTTCTCGTTTCTTGTTATTCCCAGCTCACCAAGATCATGCAGCGAAGATCATCGTGGCACTCATCAATACCCCGGCCGCGTTGTCACTTTGATTGACCGCTCCCAATACGAATCCATCGACTCTTCATCCCCTCCTCCATCATCCCGTGTTTGGGGCGTCGCCTACCATATCCCCCGCGAGCATGTCCGGGAAGTCGAAGAATACCTTGATATTCGGGAGATGAACGGGTATAGCATCCAATATACGCCCTTCCAGCCAGCCGCCCATGAAGGGGACCCGATCGAAAAGTGCATGGTCTATATCGGCTTGCCGTCAAGCCCGCAGTTCATGGGCCCGCAGGACTTGGATGAGTTAGCCGCCATGATCTGGAAGTGCAGGGGGGCGAGCGGAGAGAATCGAGAGTACTTATTCATGCTGGAGGAGTCGCTGAAAGAGCTGGGTGAAGGCGCTGGGGATGAGCACGTTGAAGAGGTGGCCAAGAGGACGAGACAGGTGGGAATGGACAGGGGAGAAGATGGTGCGACACTAGGGAACGGGCGATCCATAGAGGCGGCCATTGAGAACGTTAGGAGTGCGACGACTAGTGACCGGAGGTTAGAGGAGATGGAGAAGCTATGAAAGTGTACACCACAGGACTCAAAGCACAGCCAGGTCAAATGTGTAAAATGTTCCAAAGTCTTTCAATTTAACATGCCATATCTCTCGTGAATGGGCCTTTGCAGGCTAAACTGTCTGGGTATCTGGTGGGAGCCACAGGTTGTGATTCCTTGCTGTCCGTTTCGTACTTCGTACATGCCGAGCTAGTTGAGACTGATTGGGCCCATGAGGGGAAGTGGGGAGTTCTTTTTGGGGGAGTGCAAAGAAATTGTCAAGGAAACCTGGTGCTGCCAAAAGAACCTCCACTCTGGCCTTTAGCTGTGAACGGCCGGTCCGCCCTATCTGTCGAAGGATCGTCATCAGAATAGTCTGATCGCGTCTCAGAATATTCGTCGTGTCTTTGGCTCTCGTCAAAAGTCGTGTCGGTCGGTGACATGTGGAGGTTCAATCATCAGGCGACTACCAGCGGCCGCCGCCACCACCACTTCCGCCTTGGTTGTAGCCTCCACCGCCGCTATAGGATTGACCACCGCCTCCATAGCCTATAAGGGTCAACGTTCTTGGGTGAGAGAGAGAGAAGGCTAAAGGGGAAACTCACTGCCGCCTCCACCTTGACGGTCATATCCACCTCCTCCACCTTGGCGGTCATAACCTCCTCCTCCACCTTCGCCTGGTATGTTAGGTCCTGATATGAAGATGGATTGATAGAACTCACCGTAGCTGCCACCTCCGCCCCCGCCATACCCTCCTCCGCCGCCGTATCCACCACCACGACCGCCGCCGCTATAGCCACCCCCACGACCGCCAAAGCCTCCACCTCCGCCTCCACCTCCGGCACCACGCTCGGAGGCTTTGTCGACACGGATGGTGCGGCCGTCGAATCTGGACGGAGTTAGTTAGGTGGAATGGGCGATAGGTACCGCCAAACTCACTCGATGTTGTTCATTTGGGAGGCGGCTTCATCAGCGTTCTGCTCTTGTGCGAAGCGAACAAAGCCAAAGCCACGACTACGCCCGGTATCGCGGTCTTTGACGACGATCTAGAAGACTTTGTCAAGGACTGGACAGAGGGCAGCGAAGAGGTATAATTACGGCTTCTTCCACTTGGCCAAATTCCTCGAATTTGGCACGGAGAGCACCGTCGTCAGTGTGCCATGCAAGGCCACTGAGAGATTGTCAGCATCTACATTGAGCATTGCTGGTGTGGTAGGATACTGACCCGATGAATAATTTTGACATGATTGATGTCGGTTGGGTCAGGGACCGTGGACTATTTCACGATCTCTCAATCCACACTCTACTTCGATGGCGTAGAGACTCAGAGGACAGTAACAGACGCAGCACAATGAACATCGAACGTTGGAAGCGATACATGATAAGAGGCACATAGAAGAGCAATTCATTCGTGCAAGTTAAGAGCAAAGCCAGGACATTTCTAGGAACAGCGGACGAACATCTCAAAGTGCCGATTGATTCGGTCCTGGTAGTTGTCGTCTTGCGGGCGCAAAATATTGCGCAAAAGAATTGAAGTTTGTGCGACTGTTCGAGTAGATTCGATACAGTCGAAATCTGATGAATTGGATGGGAGAAAAGTGAGGAACGAGGAGGAATGAGGTGGATTCAGAAAAGTTGGGATGCGGGGCAGCTTTAGCTTATCTGTGTTTGCCTTGGGCGCTAAGCCCTATGAATCACGTAAAAATGAAGGAAGGAAAGAAAGACCCTCGACCCTGAAAATCCTTCGTCCCATCAACACACGATACGATACGAGACCAGTGAATTGACCTTGACTTGATCATTGAACATAAGTAACGTTAGATTCTTGTGCTTTGTAATCTGATCACAATGGCTATCTCGTCCACCAGATAAATTGGGAGCGTGTGAAGTGCAAAGCGTGGGGACGGGAATAAATATGCAGCGCTATTGAATCCCCAATGACAACAGATGAGGCATGTCGATATGTCGAGTGTTGCCCAACTCTTTCCTATGCCGGTGTCGCCTACATTCTCAGCCAGCCACGAAGCCGGGTGATGTGCTTGCCTCGACGATGTTTGGATGTCATCTGTCCATCGTCGATGCAGCTTGACGCTTGGGGCGAGCCCAGGGATGCAGCCTGCATCTTCCCGACCCTTTGGCTCCGACATCGTCGCTTCTAGTTCTCGATTAGCGACTATTCAAGACGGTCATGTGATCCTACTTCCAAAGTTTATTCCATCTTCTCACCACTCGACATCGATCAGGAGGGAAGCTGAGGTCACCGGTCGATATGGAGAGTCACATCAAGTCAAAGGCGACTTGTTCCAGGCGAAGACCATCTTCAATTGTCCCCTAATCGATGACAGCAGCAAGTTCGATGAGGTCCTTAATGTAGAGCGATGGCTTCCTCTATTAGGGTGTGTCTTGACAGTTTTGCTGTACAATTCTTTACGCCCTCCGATCGACTACTAGTAAGCTATCTTCAGTGAAGATAAGATTTGAATCAAGGACGATATAACAGATGTACATTGACTTTCTCCTCTTTCCCATACATCTGACAGCCGCACCTTCCCTTTTGAGCCCAGATACCTCTTACCCAAGCCTTCAGAATGTCCCTGTCCGTCTAGATTGCGAGAAAGTCTCCCACAGCAAGCACTATGCCGCAGTTGCTCAATATTCATCGTTACGAGCTTTTTGGCAGCCCAGATTCTCGAGACTGGTCTAGCATGAGAACACCGTTCCGCTTCATGTACGTTGCTGATGCCTTCACCCGAGCGTCAGTCGCCCAGAGCAGCGATACGAGAATGGTTATCGCGCACAGACCCAACTGCTTCTACTGGTATCGAACAGAATGCATTCATTCGGACCAAGAGGCGTGAAGGCCATTCGAAGAGACGGCCTTCAACAGGACGTCTTAAATCACCTCGACCTGAAGCTAAAGAGGCGCAACGAGTGCCAAACCATGACATTGATCAGCCTCAAAAGATCAGAGGTAGGTGCTTTAAAGTTGATGGCACACTCGTCAACACCCCGGCTTTGCTGAAGTCTGAATTAGGAGTACATCCAATAGATCTCAAAGATGGCCGCAATGTGGCCGAGCAGCTTGGTCTACATGCTCCTTTTCGTTCCTTTGCCAGTCGAAGTGCGGATATGCAACCCGACCCCAAACCAGAAAGCCACCGTCGCAAACGAAGAAAAAAGTCGTCATCGTCAGCTTCCTATCTTGAGCCTCGAGTCTATCCGAACGCCAGTAATGAGGTAGAGGAAACCCGGAAGAGTCTGGAGCCAAAGCAGGGCCAACATCGGAAGCAACACACCCACCTGGAACTAACTTCTCACGCCTCGAGCACCACGATTCACTCACCGGAAAAGCCCGCAAAGACTTATGAGAGAAGGTCCAGACACAAGACTCGTGAGGATCACTATGACCTCCAAAAGGACAGGAAACGTGATGAGACCAAAGAGGTAAAACCCAAAGCCCGTGATAAGCCCAAGAAGAAAAGGAAAGGCGTGGAAAAATCGGGAGGGGCTCTAATGCAGAAATTTTCTGCGAAGAACGTAGACACAGATCGACTTACAGTAAGCTTGAAACGTGCCTTGATTCCGAATCTAGCACCATGTGAAGATTCCTGACGCGAGTGTAGCTTAAAACAACGGTCCCATTTGGTCTCTTTGGCAAAGGCCGCGCCTCCTCACCCGTCAGACGTAAAGGACGTCAGTGATGTTCCCTTGGTGCATGGAGATTCACTCTGACAGATACATAGTGCCTGATCTTTCCTTCTCCGAAGTCAACTTCCTGAGTCACCGGAGAAGAAACCAAGAGGAAGACGTTCGGTCTAGAGCTAGGAGCAAGCGGCGCAAAGAGGACAAGGCCGCAGATGCGGAAGCAGAGTTTTCCAGGTTCTTCGCCTCTTCAAAAGACCTAAGCCGTGCAGCTGTTGGTATCACTGAACATGGGGCAAAGGTCAAGGACAGGAGGTCTCCTGTCGGAGTAACAGATGAACAAGATCGATCATCTCTTCCACCAGTCGATCTGCCCGAGAAGCCATTCCTTGGGTTTGGAAGTTGTGGTCCTGGTCACGTTTCGCCAGTCATGCTCTCAAGAGCTACAGTTCCCAATGAGTTCAACAAACTGTCACCACTGCGTAGGTCTTTGTCCACCAGATCTACAACCTACTTCACGTGGTCTCGGAGTAGCCCGTCCAGGCACACTGTATCAGATCGTCGATGGCAGTCTCTACCAAAGACACCAGGTGGAAATTGTGCGGAATCGCCGCCAAGTCAAAGCATGGAGATGAGAAGTCAGGAGTGCAGCCGTACACCACCCACCCAATACGACGAGCATTGTAGAACCATCAAAGACTGTGGGCCCATTGGTCGCAGTACATCAGCTCCGGAGAGACATGCTGGTGCAGACAAGATCTCCGCTGAGGTCAACCATTCGGAAGTCAAGTCTCGGAGATTATCCGAGCAACAACAGAAGGAACACAAGCCTTATGCTCGCGATAACCCACAGCTACAGGATGTCCGCGGAGTCGACAGTGACTTGGCTTCTCTACTGGCGTCACCCAACCGGCCCGAGCTACTTGGAGCCGTACTCGATCTGTTGTTGGGCAGAACAAGCGCGCACAATACGAAGGTCAGGGAGAGCCCCAAACGCTCCGAAATTGCAAGCAGCAAGAAAAAGGATTACATTGCGACACCAGAACCCGTTCTCAAGACTCAGATGCCGAACGGAACCATCGATGTCAACGGTCCCGATCTGAATTATCCCGAGCGTACAGCAAGCGCCCAACGAATGTCAAACATTCAACCATCTCAGTCATCCGGCAGCAACAGGTCAAAAGTTCCAGCACTTACGACAGTCTCCCCCACGCAAACCACCAAAAGTGCGTCAGAGATAAACGAGCCCTTAGAGGGGCCCCGCCTATCATCACTCAGTCAGCTATCAAATCGCCCGTCTCGTGTTGCCGAATTGCAACCAGACACAAGCAATGCCTGGACTGGCTATGGCAACGTCTACCAAGAACAACTCAACAGGCAAGCCAGAATGGCCAATTGGAAACAAGACTACGAAAATGTTCACAAAGACGTTTCTGGTAGACGTGCACAAGCATACCAACCGGCGGAGCACACATTGGACGAAGCGTCTCGTCCCGAGTGGGCTCCTCACTGTCATCACTATGTGTGCGAAAAAGCTCCTTCGGATGAGCGGTATCCCAGCGATGAATATCCCTTTACGCACGAGATAGATAATCTGGCCTTTGCCTGTCCAGAGACGCTCGAAGCCATCAGTGAAACATTCCCGCAGCAACAAGGTGAGAATTTGGAAGCGGACCAGGAAGTCCACCAAGACTTTCTACTCGAAGCTGCTGGCGAATTATCCTTCGAGCAAATACCCCTCGAACAACCTGATAACGGTCTCCCCGGCGAAGGTTTCAATGGTGGTACAGATGTCTCCCGCGAGTTGGAGCCACCTGCTTTCCTAGGCGGAAGGGGATTTTTGAATGTGGATCACTTCTCATCCTGGGGTCCTCGCCAAGGTTCCACCACCCCAGCCAGGACTTTCGAGCTTCTGAATCATGCGGGCAAGGGCGATGCAGAGATAGAGGATCAGGTACCCTTGGTGGGTTTCTGGAAGCCGCATAAGCTGTATTGAAAACGAAGCCAACTTTGGTAATCGTTATTATTGGAATTGGAATATTCTTTGCATGAGGAGGAAGCGGATTTGGGAATTTACCATGTATGAGATTCTCGTATGTAAGCAATGAAGTACATTCAGTCTGTGATTTCTCATAATGTAAGTCATTTGTGTATGTATGTATTGCTTGCCTATCGATTCTCTCTGCCTTCCCTATCCGAAACCTCATCTCCATTCACCTACATTCCCTTCAACTTGCCCCACTGCCGCCCATATCTTATAACAATACATATATATTCCACGCCTCATATACCCCTCTTCTCCGCAAGGCTTTTTTGAGTTAACGAATGTAGTTGATATATATATATCTGTATATCGGAGTGAGGGTATATATCCGAAAATCAGAATCCATTCATATCATCATGATTGAAGCGAAAAAATAAACACAAAACCACACCACCACGACCACAAAAACCGGTACGTTTTCCCCGCGCCTCCACCTTTTTTGCTATTTTGTCGAAAAAAGGTAATGCATCCAAGCCGCCCGCCTCTTTAGTTAGCTACACCAGCACCTCTCGTTCGGATGGACTCCAAGAGCGTAGAAGTAGAATATGTCCCCTCCAACAACGACGACGATACGCGTAGCAACATCTTAATTTTGTCAAATGCGTAAAGACGTATGTATAACCACCACTTAAGTCTTCACCCTCTTCAACTGCCCTCCTTCACCCTGCTGCTGCTGGCTCCCAGCCTCCCCACCCTCCGGACTCTTCCTCTTCCTCTCCGCCGCTGCCTCATCCTCCCTCAAAAAGCTCGGCCCATTGCCCCCCACCGGCGTCTGGAACGTCAACGGGCTCGGCAACATATTGGACCCATCGCTCGGTCGACCAAAACCCCATTCCGGGTAGAAACTCGACGGCGACGGCAGCAAGCCATCGGCCACGAACCTTGACGGCAGAGCGGAGATGGGCGTCTCGATATTATTGTTGTTGCTGCTGCTGAAGGAACCGCCGCCGTTGTTGGGATTGTGGTTTGGTGGGTGCGGGCGAGCGAAGGGGTTTGGAGGGCCTTGGGCGCCGGCACTGAGGATGGCGCTGGCGCTGGGGGAGGGAGGAGGGAGTACCACGCCCGAGGATTGAGATGCGTCGGTGCTGGCTTTGGCGGGGGTTTCGGAGGCTGTACCGCCTGATTCGCGGGGCGAGGATTCGGCGGTCGCGGAGCCGCCGTCGGATTGTTCGCTTGGGATCTGGACTTTTAGGCGGGGTCGTTTGCCGCCCAATTGGGCGCTGTTTCCTCGTGACGGGGCTTGGACGTCGGATGGCAGGGAGTTTCGCTGTGGCATTGTCGAGGCTTTTCTGGGTGGGGAGGTGATGACTTCAGGTGGTTTGTTGCGAGGGTGCATGGCGCCTACATCGACGGATTGAGATCGGTTTTCTTTTTCGATCTTCACTTCCCTGCTGTCGCTGCTCTTGCCTAGACCCCAATGCTGAGCGAGTAGCGAGCGGCTGTCGTCTATGGGTGTAAAGATGCTTCGGGATTTGGCGGGGCCTGGCTTCGCCAATCGGCCGGGCTCATTCTCTTGCTGTGGCTCCTGCTTGGGTTGTGGTGGTGATGCCATTGCCTGCGGCGGCTGTGGCGGTTGTGGTTGCTGTTGTGGGTGTTGGCGCTGCTGAGACGGCGGCGGCTGCTGAGGTTGTTCATGTTGAGGGAAGGCTGGGGGCATTGACTGTCGCCTCTGGTCTTGCATGTATGCTTGCTGAATTTGCGGGTGCTGAGGCTGTGGGTGTTGCGCATAGTATGGCTGTTGCTGATTCGGGACGCCCTGTGAATTGTAGATAGATGGATTCTGGCTATAGGCATATCCATTCGGACCCTGGGGACCTTGGCTGACTTGGTGGTGTTGATGTGAGGCTGGATTAGAAGCATAGTCGGGTGGACGATTGGGGAAGTTTGAAGGATGAACCATGTTCCGTGATTGGGGGCGTGAGATCATCTGAGGTTGTGGTGTATGATTTCTCTGATAGAAGGGGACACCGTTCTGTATGGGAGGAGACGCTGATTGTGCGGGTTGTCTCATGTGCGGAGGTTGGCTCTGAAGGTGAGGTGGGTATCTGTGATCTTGGGCCATAGTTTCTTGTTGGATTTGATCCTCTGGCAGCGGACTCCCCATGTCGTCATCATCATCGTCGTCCAGGTTGCCTCGACCTGCGAAGTCGGCAGGACCTTTGTGTTCATGTGCGCCGCCATACTGGATAATGTCAGCGCTGCGTCGTGGAGTGGCAAGAGAAATAGCGCGAAGAGGACACCGGGAAAAACCAAGTCTGGACCGTCTGGTTGGCTCTCTGACCAGCTACCAAAGAATACAGATTTTCCCGCTTGCCGTTCAATGGGGATAAATAATGCAGGTGCATGGAAGGGATATCAACATACATATTGGAATCTTCCTATCGTCTCGTTGATGTCTCCTGACGAGTATTCATAAAGCTTTTTGTTGTGGCCAAAGATGATCACGGCCACGTCGACGGAACAGAGCACGGAGAGTTCGTGGGCCTTTTTGAACAGACCACCCTTTCTTTTAAGAAAAGTCCTATACGGTGAGAGGTTAGTTAAAGGCTGGGAGAAGTATGTCAATGGGATTAAAATTGTCTTGGACGACTGCGCAATGATGTGAATACACAAATCTCGTCGCATATCCCAAGATGGACGCTATGGGGCAGCAAGTGAAACCACAAAGGCTGTACTCACACAGAGCGGTTCCTGTCGTCCTTGATCGCCTTGATCTCAATCTTTCTCCTCCCCATGTTGACTGTGGTAGTGGTGATGGAGTGTTGATGGAGGAGTAACTGAGCAGGTTCCGAAGATGGTCGGGCGCGGCGGATGTTTCAGCGCAGTGGGAGACGGGACCTTTTTCAGCAAGGCGGGTAATTTGTAGGAGAAGCGTCGTGGCGATTGGAGATCGCTGCAGCACACTTTCTGTATCGCGAAGTCTGGAGGAGCTTCTCAACGTGATATCATCGAGGATCGGACGTGGACCATATACTGCATTGTGCAGTGTTTCTAAATATAAAATGGCCTGGGGGCAACACAGAGACGGGACGCTTGGTGGGAAGGGCCATTTAGGAGCCTCAGCCTAGTGCGTTCGAGATGGAAATGACCACTAATTGGTACCCCGAAACAGCTCAACATGCTTGGCAATGACAAAAATAGATCAATCCATGGGGTGGTTACCGAGTCTTGGCAAGCATAATCTCCACAAAAGATACTTTGGCGTGTTTGAAGTGTGGGCTAACACCCTTTTTGGGCTATTTTGTCCCATATTCCCTGACCGTAGCTTTGGCCTCGACTCCCAGATCTGCAACCCAAATGGGCACCGCATGTCTATGTGAAGATGTAGCATACTGTACAAGTAGCTTAACGGTACGGGCTGATGGCGGAAGATTTCCAACGGACAGTCATGTCCTCACCATATCCAAGCAGTGCACCTACGCCTCTCAGGGCTGAGCGCGATCAATAAAGGGAGGCTGCAGCATCCACCCGACTCACAGGACCTTCAACGTTCCCATGAAGTTCAACACCGTAAGCCCACTATGCTGCGCAATGGGACGAGTATAGAGAGCATGGTTTGCATGGATCACTAATACTCTCGTCTTTTTGTTGGCAAAACCATTCGGGTGGAACAATAGCACCAACAGCAAAGGGACCAAAATGCCTTTACTAAAGCACTATCATTATTTAAGTAGGCGCATACCGCAACCGTTCTAGGAGCCGGAAGAGAAAGACAAGGCCATCAGACGCTTGCCGCGACATATAGCTATCGATCACTATCTTTTCAATATCACAAAGCGAACCTTGGCACCACACATTATCTTCTCAATCTTCGACACGTTTGACAATGGACCGGGACAAAGATCAAATGCCACCCCAAAAAAAGCGACCAGAAAGGAGTTCGGCTCTCGCGTTGTCTGATTCTTGGACTGGCTGTCGTCTCCTGCAATGGCCTCCTATGTCTTCAGCGCATCATGGCCCCAGTTTTTCAGCGACTTATAGCTCTTGCTGTCGGTGTTTTGCTTGGCCTTCTCTTCCTGTGCAAGATGTCGTTTGCAGTACGAGACTACCTTTCTCATATGTTGGAGATCTTCTTCCTCATATTGATCCGGGTCCTTGTTGGGATTTTTATCCAGGATCTAGTGAATGTCGCAGTCAGCATAGCTGAATGGAAGAGCTTTAAGACAAGTCTCTGGTGCTCAAAGGCTTAACCTCCGCGTTTGGCTCTATAGACAGCCATGTCCGAATTTAGGGGAGTAGAATAGCCCCTATGATTTCTCACCTGAATGATCTTACGGCCACTGTGCCACAAGTTAGCAACATTGTTGCGGCTATGGCAGCAAGCATAGTGTTTTCCTCAGGGAAAGCTTTCTAGCTATCGAGCCGTCCATAATCTAGAAATGGTCCCAATGAAGTATCCAGTACCCACCTTTCGTGACCAATCGTTTCTCCCGAGCCATCATCCTTGGACCAGCCGGAGCCTTCGGATTGTTCTCCCTTTAACCATTCTTCAAGTTCGGAAGAAGTCATGTTTACGAGCTCATTGAACTCTCTATGCCAATTAGGATGAGCCTTGGCAGGAGTCGGATGTCAACTCACTTAATGACAGTCTCATTATCCTTCACCATTTTGATTGTCGTTGTTGAGAATTGAAATTGCTGAGATACTAGTGGAACTTTGCCTGCAGACACTGAGTATATTGGGTGGAAGTGCTTTCGCGAGAGAAGGCCAATGCCAACCGATGCAAGGAATGTTAATGACATCACGACTCGAGCCTCCATGTGGACAGCTGTTAGCCGGACCACATGGCGATGCATCGATTGAAAAAGCATGGGTTTCAGGTGTTACACGCGCGACATTTCTTGTGGAGGGACGAGGATAATGATTCTGAAAGGAACAGAACAACGTCAAGACTTCCTACATCCCCTGGCACGGCCCAATTGGAAGCTCCAGGGGCCAACCAGCGACGGTCGCGTCTTCTATCCTTTTAGTGATTAGTGATTGTATGTCTAGCGGTACGATCTGAAGATCATGGTGGTCGAAGTACATAAGACCCAAGGATATGAGTTTCGGCTCATGGTCAACCGTCAACGGTCGTCGCGATTTATGCCAATCGCTGCGAGCTTAAATCTAAATTAAAGTAGGTGGGGACTGTCGGGGAATTAGCGCGGGGGCAAACGGCAGAACGTTGAAGAAAGCAGACGCGTGCCGTTTGAAGGCGATCACGGATCAACAACTAAACCAAATGGATGTGCAAGATATTATCTCGACCTGTCAATGATGGAGTCGTGTAGCTGTAAAGTATGAGGCTGTAGGATCATCGAACTGGGCTTGGTCTTGCTTTGTTGGCTCTGATGTGTTCATGCAACTAGCGAAGACTCGCGTGTGATTGGTGTCTCCGATCCGGTCATTTGGAGCATGATGTACCTGGTTTTAATATTAAAAAATCTCAGGGGAAATATTGATTTGCGTGGGACAACAATGGGGATAACCTCAACGGCAGCTTCCCTTCGCAATTCCTCACTCGCAGCTTATCCGCACCACACCCACTGGTTTTCTGTCTCCCCGCAATTACTGTCGTACTTGTGTCACTTACCGTTGCACTCGTTGCGAATAGTTATTCACAACCCTCTCCCTGCTTCACTTTTCGGCTCCCCCTTTCGGTAACTTGCCCACACCGCCGCGTTGGGATCCATCGCCATTCTCCCTTGGACCATGAGGTGTTGATCATCTTATGCTTCAGCCCACAGCCATCTCTCCCGCTCCATATGCAAGAAGAAGCTTGAAGCGCATACGCCGTATTGATCGGATGCCCTGATCCACACCTACTGCAGTCGAACACCCCACTACCCGTCGGCCGAAGATGCCCTTCTTTTCACGATTCCGCAACAAGGACCCGGCCGCCCCAAAGGCCAAAACTAAGAAGCAATCCGACCTCAACGGTAATGCTCCACCTCCGCCTCCAAAGCCCCGCTGGGCGGACGCCTGGCTGCGGAAAGATGTCGAGCCCGAAGAGGTTCAAGAACTGCTCAGGGGATGTACCAATGAGCTCAAGTCGAAAGGTATACCCCCGCCTCACTTTTTATATCTAACAATCGATGATAACGTTGCCTCACTAGCTCTGGATATGCCCTTCCTCCTGCTACCTTTCAGACCAACGTCCGATCCGAGCGCAGCACGCACCTTCATCCGTAACTTTTTTAATGAAGAGCGAGGTCCACTTCACGGCGACCGATTAGATCAAGAGCTGATGTTGACTGAACCCATGGTGAGCACTTTACTGACACATTGCTGGACTAGGACTAAAGCAAGCAGGTATTATGCAGCGTTATGAAATGGTGCTGGAGTAGGCTAGCCGGTGGTGTGGTTACATGGGAGGCTTATGAGTTGTTCCGCGTTGGAGAACAAGGTAGGACGGATCCTCATACTTGGAAAGTCACCTCTCACCATACCTACAGATTCAGACATGGCCCGCGACGCTTTTGCCACCTTCATCCCTATCAGTGTCGAGTCAGATGCACGGACCAAGATCATCTTTGACTTCTTCGATCTCATGGCAGCCATTGCCGCTCACGGCAAATCCAACGGCATGGGAGGACGCAACTTGTCACGATTGGCAGGCTGGTGGGCCTTTGAACAGATCGACAATGGGAAAGGCTTCGACGGTGGCTACAAGTCTTGGGCTAGGTCAGTTGGATGAAGACTATATGTTCGGATCGCTAACGGTCCGACAGTGCTGCGGATGCTACCTGTCATCTCTTCTTCGCC
>QQTW01001694.1_pt1 | contig 15668 bp, 15 predicted proteins | sample 1904831 | NCBI WGS metagenome assembly QQTW01 (sample SAMN09435610, study PRJNA476489) | Subsurface metagenome, whole genome shotgun sequencing project. | reverse complement strand
TTGTATTAACTATAAAATCAAAGCTAAAACAATTGCATCGTATAGCAGAGTAATAACTATACTGGTTTCGATATTCCAGAGAATAGAAGTGGAAAGTGCGATCGCAATCCCAAATAGCAGTAGTAAATAAGTTCGTTGTGTAGGAATCATTTTTTTTGTAGACAAGTTTCGCTAAAACGTCTTTATGTAAGATGTATTCAATGTTTAACATCTAAACTCGTCCTTTCACGTAAGGAGATAAAAGCAAGTCTAATATCCCTTTTCTGTCACTTTCAGAAAAGGGATAGTAAGGAGGTTTTATAGCGCTCCATCAGCACTCTATATAAATTTGAATAACTTAATATATTAGTCAGGGCATTAATTAGCGTTTGCCACGCATTCCTCTCTAATGATAAGCACGCCGGAATACCAAGTTATTGTTGTTACCCAAGAAAAGTATGAACTGCGTGAGAATGAATACTTAGGAACTAAAGATAAATTTTGGTTTAAGCATGAAAATCTCGATTATTTATATAAACAAGCACGATCGAATATAGGTGAAGATTGGGCAGAGAAAGTTGCAGCCGAATTGTGCGAAATATTAGGACTACCACACGCCGAGTATGAGTTAGCAGAGACTTGGGAGGGAAAGCGCAGCGTAGCTTCACTAAAATTTTTGGAAGAAGAAGCAGGCGAGTTTCTCGTCAATGGTAATGAGCTTCTCGCTGCTATTGTGCCAAACTATGACACCTCTGCCACCTACGGAGCATCGCAACATACACTTGATGTAGTGCTAAAAGTTTTAGGAGACGAGTCAATAAAATTGCCTCCCGCTTGGACTGCACCTAGTACCATTAAAACAGCAGTGGATGTATTTGTAGGCTATCTGTTATTGGACGCATGGATAGGAAATGGCGATCGCCATCATGAAAACTGGGGAGTCATTAGCAAAAAAATGATGCCTGATGCAACAGAAACAATCTACTTAGCACCAACTTATGACCATGCTTCTAGTCTTGGACGCGAATTATCTGATGAAAATAGACAAAAACGCTCCGTAGAGGCATACGCTAACAAGTGTTTTTCTGCATTTTACCGCAGTGTTGGAGATACAAAGCCGCTTAAAACTTTTGATGTTTTTACCTATATTGCTCAGATTTATCCCAAAGCTACCAATATTTGGCTGGAGCGCCTTAGCAGTATTACCAGCGCAAATATATTAGAGATTTTTACCCGCATTCCAAGTAAAAGAATCTCGCCCATTGCAATTGATTTCGCTCAAAAAATTCTTGAATATAACCAACGTCGGCTACTTAACTTAAAGGAATAACTATTTTGAAGACACCAAAAACACTATTTTTAGCTTGGCAAGATCCCCAAAGCCGTTATTGGTTTCCTATTGGTCGTGTAACATTTGATAGAGAAGAATATGAATTTGTATATACGCAAGGAATAAAAGCAGCCGAAAAGTATGGATTTGCTCCCTTATTATCATTTCCTTACTTAAAGGAAGTATATACGTCAACTCATTTATTTCCTGTGCTTGCTAATCGGTTGATGCCTCGTTCTCGTCCAGATTATGCAGACTTTGTACAGTGGTTGAATATTTCTCAGCATGAAGACGACCCTTTTGCTATTCTAGCCCGTAGTGCAGGGCAAAGAGAAACAGACACATTAACTGTTTTTCCTTCTCCAGAGCCAGATGAAGATGGCAAGTATCACATTCACTTTTTCTTACACGGGTTGCGACACTTACCAAAATGTTCTATTGAGCGAATTAACAGCTTTAAACCAGAGGAAAAGTTGTGGTTAGCGCACGAATTTCAAAACCCATACGACTCTCAAGCATTGATTCTAAATACAGATGACCATTACCTAGTAGGGTACTGCCCACGCTACTTGAATAAAGAAGTATTTAAGCTTCTTAACCAAAATCCTAATTCTGTAGATGTGCGTGTAGAGCGTGTTAACAAATCTCCAGCACCATTACAGTTTCGCCTATTATGTAACTTAACTGCCCAATGGGATAAAGAATTTCGCCCTTTTTCAAGTCTTGAGTATCAGCCTTATGATTTTCCGATTAAAGACGCACTAGCTTCGTTAGGTAAAAGTCGTGATAGAAAGTAGTAACAAAACTTCTGCCTGTTTCAAGACAGTTGAGACATCATCTCAACCCAAAAGACAGGCAGTAGGGAAAACAGCTTCTAGATAAATTGATAGAAAGAAGCGATAGAGCCACAAGCTCGCAGAGCTTCGCGCTTCCCAGTAGCAGTAATAAATAAGTTCGTTTTGAGGGAATCATTCTTTCAAACACTTTATCTAGGTACAGCTACTCGATCTAGGATTGAACCTATTACAGCTTCCATCATCAAACCGTCTAATAATGCTTCAGGCTTCAAAATTAGCCGATGACGCAACAAGGGCGGTGCAACTACTTTGATATCATCGGGGGTTACATAATCTCTCCCCGATAGCCAAGCACTGGCTTTACTTGACTGCAACCATGCTACCGCCGATCGCGGAGACGCACCCAAAGCTAAATCTGGATGCTGGCGCGAGACTCTCACTAATTCCAATAAATAATCTATTATTTTTTCCGATACTTGAATTGCTTTTACTTGTTCCCGCGCTTGAATAATTTGCTCTACGGTTGCAACGCTTTTCATCTGGGCAATATCTAGCCGTCTTGTTTGAAACCCAGCTTGGCGATTAAGCAACATTTGCTTTTCACTATTTTGGTCTGGGTAATCTACTATTAGTTTGAATAAAAATCTATCTAACTGCGCCTCTGGTAGCGGATATGTACCTTCAAATTCCAAGGAGTTTTGCGTTGCAATTACCCAAAATAATTCTGGTAAAGGTAGAGTTTCACCGTCTAATGTTACCTGTTGTTCTTCCATCGCCTCCAATAGTGCAGCTTGAGTTTTGGGCGGAGTGCGGTTAATTTCATCAGCTAAGAGGATTTGGGTAAATACTGGCCCTTTTTTTAAGATAAAGGTGCGGTTATTGAAGTCTAAAATGTTTGTCCCGGTAATGTCGGCGGGTAATATATCGGGGGTCAGTTGGACGCGCTTAAAGTCTGCCTGTAAAAGGGTTGCTATCACCTTGACAAGCAGGGTTTTCCCGGTTCCGGGTACGCCCTCCAAAATCACATGACCGCCTGCTAGAAGCGCTATTAATAATTGCTGCACTACGGCAGGTTGTCCGACAACTACTTGATTAAGAGATTCACCAAGACGATTTAAAACAGCATGGTTTGCGTTCATAAAAAGGAAGATTTAAGATGAAGTGCGATCGCGGATTTTCTGCCATTTATCTAGCCAATCTAGCAATTGTTTATCGCTCAGGCGGCTTGGTTGCGACTGGTGGCGGAGTAATTGTTGCAGTTGAGTGGAAGAATTTTTAGTTTGCTGCACCCAATTATCTACTAAAGCTTGATGTTCTAGGGGTATTTTGCCTAATCCGAGGGCTTTTTGAAGTTGCAATTGTTCTTCTTTTCCCACTACATTCAAAATAAATTCGCTGGATTCGGCTTTTTCTAATACTCCAGCTAAAGCTTGAATGTAAGCTAAATTGTTGTCAATTACGGGCGTTTCTAAACTTGCTGGCGCACCAAAGCGGCGATTTTGCGCCCAAATTAAGACTAATAATAAAACTCCTGCTTGTAGCAACAGGGGCAATAACGGTGTTTTTGCCAAATATTCCAGCCAATTGCGATCGCCTTGACTTTCTGTATCAGTTTTATCTCTATAGCCATGACTATATTCGTCTACAAATATTTGCGGATTTTTACTAACTAATTGCGCCAAAAATTGAAAATTGCTGTTGTAATCTTGATAAGCATTCGCCGCTAAATAAGGAGTTGTCGCAAAAATTGCTTGTCCCTTGCCAACTTTTTCACTCCAAACAACTGCACCAAAGTTATCACCCAATTCTAGTAAGGACTTTTTCAAGTATCTTTTTCTAGTCTCAATTTTGATATCACCCACCGATGAACTTTGCAACGTGCTAAATTCTGCCTCGGTAACTGTTCCTTTTACTCCTAAAATAACTAACGTATTACCTTTTTCTATCCACTTCTTTTCGTCAGTATCTAGCTCTGACGGTGTTATCTGGCTATTAACTCGCAGCAGAGTTATAGAATTTGCTTTGATTTCCTCAAAAGGTTTTTGCCAACGCTCAATTTTTACGCCTTGTTTTTGCATATAAGCATACCAAGCGCCGTAGCCATCGGGAGCGCGGTTATAAGTCGATCCACTGTTAATATAGCTGGTACTAGGAGCAGCAATTAGGGTTAGTAATGCGACGACTGCAATTACAATTCCACCCAACCACCATAAGAGATTTGTGCGTTTCATGGCTGAGAAATCTCCCCGTAAGCTTGTTTGCACTGCTCGAAGGTTTCTGGCAAAATTTCCTTATTACCAAAACACAATTGCTCGTGAGTTGTCAGTAACGTTTGATAAGCTAGAGACGGCGGAATTTCTGCCAATAGTTGCAAGTATTCGCCATTAGTACGGCTAAATTGATGAGTAACTTTGCCGCGATCGTGCAACTGCTGTAAGGTGGCTTGATATAAACATTTGCAAGCTTCCGCATAATTACCTTGAGCAAAATAAGCTTGACTTTTTTCTAGCCATTGTTTTACTGCTAGTTGAGGATTATTTGCGTTATCTATCAGCAGAGGTGCTATGCGATCGCGCCCAAAGTAAGTTAGGGGTGCTAATATTCGCCACAGTTGCCATAATAGCCAAGCGGAAATTGCGATCGCCAGCAACCAAATTAGCGCCTTAATTAAATCTACTAGCCAAGGGGCATCAAGCGACCAATCGGGTGGCAAAATGTCTGGTAAAGCAGAGTTGAAGCGCGAAAGCTGCAATTCTATCCATTCGCCTAGTTGTTGTTGCAATAGCGATAACTGCCAACCCCAGCTAGTTTTAGCAAATTCTTCAGTTGTAGGCATTGGTGGAGTATAAGCCTGTAGAAAACCGCAGCTTAATTGCCAACATTATATCTGCATAACGTTGATTTCCTTTTTCACTGGCACAAGTCAAACTAGGGCAATAACTTTTTAGCTAGTTTAATTCATAACGCGATACCAGAATATGACATCATTACAATGGAAGAAAGGGAATCTTTGACAGTCCGTTTGCCTGCTGGATTACTGACTCAGGCGCAATTGTACAAGGCACAAAATGAGTCATTGAACGATTTAATGATCGCAGCGTTAACGAGAGAAGTAAGTCGCCGCAAGGGGTTATCAGCACATAGCCGAATTATTGATAGACGTGAAAAAATCAAACAAAAGACAGGTACTCAACCAAGTTCGGTAGATTTGATTCGCCAACTTAGATAGTCGTCGTCGGGTGAGTCACGGGATGACAAAGCTTGAAGGCTTCCCAATCAGTAATAGAGAACTCATTAGCGATCGCAACGGCAACAGATTCATATTGAACATCATTGCCCATAAGAGCAAAGATAGCATCAATTTCAGCGCGTTTAAGAGCCGAAAGCTCGTGGCGCAAGGCTATAGTAGTTCATACTATGTTCTTTTCTGACATAAACTAATGATTTTAATATGATGGCGATCACACTTACCTATTTTATATTGACATTACGCGATCGCTCTACTCAATGTCTATACACATCAAGTAATAATTAAGATAATTTCAGCCTGTAGAGCCAATAAACAAGAAGAAAAATTGTCCTATGAATACTGTACGCAAACAGATTGATGAAATACCTCTAATGAGCAAGGAAAGAGCAGAAGAACTTAAATCAATGTCTGAGGAAGATATTGATTACTCTGATATTCCGCCTCTAGATGAAGATTTTTTTAAAAAAGCTAAATTGGTGCAGCGTCAACCAAAAACTGAACAGATTAGCATCAGAATTGATACAGAAGTTCTAAAATGATTTAGAAGTCACGCCACAGAAAAAGGCTATCAGACTTTGATTAACGATGTATTGAGAACTTATGTAACTCACCATTGACACTCTGTTGTTTGAGTGCGATCGCATGGTTTCAAAAACAAAAGTGCGATCGCGTTTACAGTAAAAGTGTGGCGGTCTAGTTTTTATACATGACCGATTACTTAGTCAAGAGCTTAACAAATGTCAGTAACAATAGAACAAGACTTAAAGGAAATTTTAAGTAAGATTGACCAAAAGTTAGATGGATTACAAAAAGATATAGTTGATTTAAAAATAGGACAAACAGAAATTAAAGGCGAAATTAAAACTTTAAGTGAAAGAATTAATGGCATAGACGAACGGGTGAAAAATCAAGACTTTATAAGTAGAGGAATCTTAGTAGGTTTGATTTTAGCTATTCTTGGCGGATTGGCTAAGTTGTTTGGGTTTGCTGGTAATCCTTAAGCCAAACTAATTTATTTGCTGTTTAACATAATCAAAAAGTAATTGCACCTTAGCAAACTTTGCTAGTAGTTGTGGTGAAATATAAAAAGTAATCGCTTTTGAGTTGCAGTTGTAGAGAGCGCGATCGCATGGTTTCAAAAACAAAAGTGCGATCGCATTTCATCTCTATGCTTTAGGAATATTTGATTAACCAACAGTTTTGACACTGTTAATTCCATCACTTGTCCACTGTACTAGCAACCACTGACTAGCAGACTTGTCTAGTGCTGGTAAGAGCCAAAAATTAAAAACTTCTTGCCAAACTTCCTGACTATGCTGAGAGACCAAAGCATTTTCTAGCTCTTGGAATCTGGAATAGTTGCGGTTTCCGATAGCAGCAAGCATATCAATTATGTCATTTACGGGGATTTAGTTGTGGATAGTTGTGCTTCTGTCATTGTTCTTTATCCTTAAAAATACAAATAAATCGGAGTAAACCGCGTTTAGTATCAATTATTTCAATCAAATCTTTGCCCTAGCTAATGAAAAGCAAGCAAGTTCCGTCACCGCCGCCAACCAATCTCTTGTTTCTGCTATTGGGTTCCAGTTTTCTCCCTCAGAATCCTCATTTTCATCTGGGTCGTTTTCTTCCGTTATCTATCTCCTGATTCTACTAGCAACTATTACAGACTGCGACTTTAAAAAGATATAACAGATAAGCTGTGATCGCACTATAGCTACTTATAACGTGCTAAGTTCCACACGGTTTTGTAACAACTCTCAATAGCCACACCTTGTTTTTGCATGAAATTATACCAAGCACCGTAATCATCAGGAGCGCGGTTATAAGTTGAATTACTGTTACTATTGCTAGTACTAAGAACCGCAATAAGGCTGAGTAGTACAACGGCTGCTACCAAAATAACCAGCTACAGCAATTTGCGTGTTTTATACATAGAAAACTTTTAACGCAATATCTGCAAGTAACTTTTTATTATCATCTATTTCTTTTTGCGTCCACTTTGTCTTTTCTGCTATTTCCTTAGTCAATGATACTGATGATGCTTGATAAAGCGCCCTTTTTACATCAAAACTATCGTTTCCACCTATATTATTCTGTGCAGGATCTAGGATAGTGAGATTTCCTAAAGTATTTTTTAGAGGTTCTAAATCCGTATCCAAATTATTTTTATCCGCATTTTGTGGATATATATGTTCAATAGATGTACCAGCGAAATCATACACTCTAATTTTGTCAACACATACAGGAGTCCCAACGGCACCATTTTTGTACCATTGATGGTAATACTCAATATTCATTAATAAGTATTTAAGGGGTTTATTGCTACCTCCAGAACTTTTGTACTCAAGTCTCTGAAGACCATTTTCAAACATCTCGTCAGGTGCTTTTGATTTTATTAAATCCTGCAACTTTTGCTTCAAGCTTGATACATTGTAAGAACTAGGATTTCTTCTAATTGCAAGAGATTCTTCATAGTAAATCTTTTTCAACGGCTCCGGGTGCTGACTACAAATAATTTTGTAGCGAAAAAAGATTTTCTCTATAATTTGTACTATCTCTGAAAATATTTTATGATTAAGCTCTGAAGCGGCTAGTAGCAATGGTATTGATAACGTGTGATCGAGTTCGCTTAAAAGAAGACTTAAACGACTTCTATCCCAACCTGTTATGGGTTGCTGTTCTGGATAAAGCCACTGTCCTTCTTTTAATTTTCTACACTTTACAATATTTTCACTTATACTTTTCATTTTTTCATATACTTGTTGTGCCTCCTCTTGAGTTATATTTTTTATTTGATGTTGAGGAAAAAAATTATTGATTAATACGCCAAATAAATCACTCTGCTTGGCTCTATTACCTTCATAAGACTCATAAATCCACTTTAAATAATGTTCTGTATCTGTTGGAGGATCGGAAAGAATATCATCCCATAGTTTTTCAACACTATTTTGATGATGACTGAAACATTCTAAAATTTCCAAGGTTTTTGATTTTAATAAATCTCTTACTGTAAGGTTTGTGCCGCGATCATTAATAACTTGAAATAATCTATAGGCATCCTCTTTATTTTCAGTAACCATAGACATAATTGCAAAATCAGTTTCTATAATATTTTCTATAATTTCCAGATTGTCTATTTTCTCTTCTATTGTTGATGATTCAATATTATTTTTAACTGCTTTCAATAAAGCTTTATATGAAGACTGCATTTTATGATGGGAGTATCTTGTAGGTGTAGGTTGCCTCCCTCGAATAAGCTCTTTATAAAATGGATGATCCATTCTCGAAAGTTTTAAAACTTCAACAGAAGTTGTTTTTCGTTGAATCTCTTGAGTAAATTCTGTATACCTTTCGGACAATTTTTTGATCCGTCCTTCTAATATTGACTGATTATCTACATCTCCTGATTTTTCTACTTCTCCTGATAATTCTTGATATTCCTTAATAAGGCAAGCTGCAAGCAGAGTAAATGTGGTAATTCGCTGTTGACCATCAATAATTTCATATTCATGCTGATTCACTGCGCCACTAACAGCATGTTTTACACTAATAATTCCTCCAAAAAAGTGACTAATAGGATCTTTTGATTTTCTTCTCTCAAAACAGGTTTTTAAATCTTTTAAAAAATCTTCAACTGATTCAGTATCCCAAGCATAAGCTCTTTGATACTTAGGAATAAAAAACATGGGCTTGTAAGTAAAAAGGCTACCTACAGATGTATATGTTGGCTCAATTTTCATGAAAATATTGTTCTAAAGCTTGCTTTTAAGTAAATAATGCCCAGGCAGAAGCAACAGATGGATTTATTGCTTCTGCCCAGGCAAATTTAATCTGTTTTAACACACAAAATTAACTACTGGTTTTATGTAACTATTTCTTATTACTTAAAAATTTGCTTGTTCACACTGCTCCATTCATTGTCGTTAAGCTTACTAAATAAACGAAATCAGGCGGCGGCTAGATTGCTGGTAATCTGCATAGTCTGCGTACTTTTCAACCATTGTCTGCTCTTTTTGGGAAATGCGTTGCAGATAGAGTAAAGTGATCGCACTGCTAGAGAGAAAAATATATTTTGATTAGATATTTTTAGAGAAATAACTAAATTAAGTAGCGGTAAAGAGCGCTTCAGTTGCAGGTATTGGTAATTAAGGTAGATTTAAGGAATTTGCGCTACTATCTTGCTTTCCTACTTTTAATAACATCCACCCAACTATAACCAAAATTCCCCCCAAGGCAATAAAACCAATATCCCAAATTAATTCATTAGCGCCTGGTTTGACGTGATGAATGCCTAGAATTTGATGATCGATGATGCCTTCCACTACATCAAAAGTCCCTGCACCTATGAGCATAGAGCCAAAAAGAGTGTTTGAAGATCGCGGGACATCATCGCGTTTTACGGCTTGCCATAGCAACCCTATTCCTAATACTGTTAAAACCCATGTAGCCGCATCAAACAAGCCATCCCACAACATATTTAACTTCATTTGGGCGATCGTTGTCGGCGGTCTGACGCTACTTAACATATGATGCCATTGCAAAATTTGGTGTAGCACAATGCCATCTACAAATCCTCCTAAACCTAAACCTAGGATTACTCCAGCCACAATTAGCGGACGATGCACAGGTGTTTTGTTGTCTGCTTCCACGTAAAACCTCTTTACCAAATAAACGGAATCAATCGACGGCTAGATTGCTGATAAGTCGCATAGTCTGCATACTTTTCAACCATTGTCTGCTCTTTTTGGGAAATGCGTTGCAGATACAATAGAGCGATCGCACTTGGCACTAAATAAGCCCAAATTGAACCCGCTACCACGCTAAAACTGAGATAACGCATCAAGTCGCCAAAATAGTTAATATTGCGGGAAAAACGCCAAATTCCATCGCTAACAAGCTTTGCTCCTTCTTGCTTTGCCGTCATTTTTTGTACATCTGCGCTGGTATTAATTAAGCTGCCAAAAATATATAGTGGTAATGCGATCGCAGTGGCGGTAAATGATAGTGGTACGGGATTTGTAAAGGCAAAATAACCTGGCAAGGCGTACAAAAGCCCTACAAACACTAAACTAAAAATAAACCCTAAAACCCCTACAGGCTCGTTAAATAGCTGCTTTCGAGCCGGATAAAACCACTGTTCCAACAGCCACCAAGCGCAATAGCTAATATGCAGACATAGATAAATTACCTGACGCACGTCTTGGATGCCAAAAATGACAGCAAAACCAATTAAGCAGGTGATCGTTAGTATTTTGGCGGTATTAATTGCCGTTAGTTGAGTTACTTTATTTTGCATATTTATAGTTAATTTTGGCGATTAAATAGCATTGAACCTGCTTGATCAGCAGGCATTAGCAACACTTCGCTAATGTTGACATGAAGCGGACGGGTAGCACAAAAAAGTATAACTTCTGCAACATCCATCGGCGTTAAAGGTGTAAGACCTTGATAGACTGTTTTAGCGCGATCGCTATCTCCCCGAAAACGTACTTGACTAAACTCTGTTTCCACCAACCCCGGATCTACACTGCTGACTCTAACGGGAGTTCCCAAAAGGTCTTGTTTCAAGCCTTCAGAAATTACTCTAACCGCCGCTTTGGTTGCACAATAAACATTACCATTAGGATAAGTTTGGTGTCCTGCCGTTGAGCCAAGAAAGACTACATGACCTCTACCCCGGCTAATCATTCCCGGTACAATCGAGCGAGTGAGGTAAAGTAAACCTTTGATATTAGTATCGATCATTTCTTCCCAGTCTTGAAAATCGCCTTCTTGGAGTTTATTTAAGCCGCGACTTAAACCAGCATTATTAATCAAAATATCAATAGCTGAAACTGGTTCAGGTAAGTTAGAAAGGGCAGATTGGACAGAAGTGCGACTTCTTACATCCAGCGCTAAAGTATGCACCGAACTATTAGTAAGTTCCTTCGCCAACTTCTCTAACCGCTCTTGTCGTCTTGCTGCAAGGATTAATTTTGCCCCAGCTTGAGCAAATACCCTAGAGCAAGCTTCCCCAATCCCACTACTTGCGCCTGTAATTAAAACAGTTTGGTTTTGAATTGAAATCATAAATTTAATTATAAGTAGAGATATTAATAAACCTCTCTAACTTTTGCTTCTAAGTCTGGAGAATCTTACTCTCCTCAATCAGCCTTGCTATCTTGGAAGAAGACACTAAGCATAATCTCTTTAGTATGACAACCCAGCAACCTGTACGCATATGTATATTAGGTGGAGGCTTTGGCGGTCTTTACACAGCGCTGCGTCTTAGCCAATTACCTTGGGAAGCCTCGCAAAAGCCAGAAATTGTTTTAATCGATAAAAGCGATCGCTTTTTATTCTCTCCTCTACTGTACGAACTGCTCACCGGAGAATTGCAAACGTGGGAAATTGCCCCGCCTTTTGTAGAAATTCTGGCTAATACGGGCGTTCGCTGCTTGCAAGGAGAAGTCGCCGATATTAATACTGACGAACAACGAGTTTCTTTACTTGATGGAAGTGAGATTCCCTATGATCGCTTGGTTTTAGCTCTAGGGGGAGAAACTCCGCTAGATATGGTTCCTGGCGCTACTTCTTACGCCTTCCCTTTTCGGACTGTTACCGATGCCTACAGCCTAGAACAACGTCTACGAATGCTGGAAAGCTCCCAAATCGATAAAATTCGGGTTGCTATTGTTGGGGCGGGTTATAGTGGCGTAGAACTGGCGTGTAAGCTGTCAGAACGTTTAAAAGAGCGGGGTAGATTGCGGTTAGTAGAATTAAGTGACCAAATTTTGCGGACATCGCCAGAATTTAACCGGACAACGGCAACTAAGGCTTTAGAAGCGCGGGGAGTGTGGGTTGATTTGGAAACTAAAGTAGAATCAATTACCAGTGATGCGATCGCTTTAGAATACAAAAATCAAGTAGATACTATTCCTGTAGAGTTGGTAATTTGGACTGTAGGGACGCGGGTAAATCCAGTAGTACAAAGTCTTCCACTCAAGCACAACGGTAGAAATCAAATTACTACTACAACTACATTACAAGCAATAGACCATCCAGAAATCTTTGCTTTGGGCGATTTAGCCGATTGCATTGATGCTGACGGTAAGCAAGTACCAACTACTGCTCAATCTGCTTTTCAACAAGCCGATTATGTTGGTTGGAATATCTGGGCTTCGCTTACAGATAGACCTCTGCTACCTTTCCGCTATCAGCATTTAGGTGAGATGATGACGTTAGGCACTAACAGCGCAACTTTTGCAGGTTTAGGAATAAAACTAGACGGATCATTAGCTTACGTTGCTCGTCGCCTTGCTTATCTTTACCGGATGCCTACTTTGGGGCATCAATTAAAAGTAGGGCTAAATTGGATTACTCAACCAATTGTCGATAGTTTGACCAATTAAAGTTGAGAAAGTTAAATATTGCTTTAGAACAGGTTTTAAAAGGTATGGCCAGTAAATTGCGCTGCGGTAAGATCCCCTCAGCCACGTCAACAAAGCGGGAATCATAGCTACACCGCTTTTTGACTCCCCTTTCAAAAGGATAGAGAATATTTCTTAGCCTGATTATGAAAATGCCAGACAACTGTACAAACATTCAAGAAATTCGTACAGAAATCGATGAAATTGATCGCCAAGTTATTGCCAGCTTTGCGAAAAGATTTGCCTACGTTAAAGCTGCATCCAAATTTAAAACTGATGCAACTAGCGTTAGGGCTAAAGAAAGATTTGCAGCCATGTTAGGACAAAGACGTATATGGGCGCAAGAAGATGGTTTAAACCCGGATGTAATTGAAAAAATATACCGAGATTTGATTACTTACTTTATTGAAGAAGAATTAAATCATTGGCAATCTAATCAATAAATATTGCTCCTAATTAACTAATTTCCATAACCTCCGCCGCCGGGGGTTTCTATTACAAAAACATCATCTTTCCCCATTTCTACTGTAGCTGTACTACCTAATTCTTCTACCTTTCCATCTTTACGTTCAACATAGTTTTTTCCTAACTTCCCAGCTTCTCCACCTTGCAAACCAAAAGGAGGAATAACCCGCCGATTGGATAAAATTCCTGCTGTCATTTCTTCTCGAAAACGTAAGCGACGAATTACACCATTACCGCCTTTATGATGTCCTTTTCCACCGCTATCAAGGCGGATTTTAAAACTTTCTAACACTACAGGAAAGCGCCATTCTAAAACTTCTGGATCGGTAAGGCGGGAATTTGTCATATGAGTTTGTACTGCGTCTGTACCATCAAAATTTGCCCCCGCACCCGAACCACCGCAAATAGTTTCGTAATACTGATAATTGGCATTACCAAAAGTAAAATTATTCATCGTTCCTTGAGAAGCCGCCATAACTCCCAAAGCGCCGTACAAAGCATCAGTAATTGCTTGAGAAGTTTCTACATTTCCTGCTACTACCGCCGCCGGATAAATAGGATTTAGCATACAACCATCAGGAATAATAATTTCTAAAGGCTTAAGACAACCAGCATTCAGGGGAATAATATCATTTACCAATGTCCGAAAAACGTACAAAACTGCTGCTTTGCATACCGCCGATGGCGCATTAAAGTTACTGTCTAATTGCGGCGAAGTTCCGGTAAAATCTATCTGGGCATTCCGGCTAGTTTTATTAATAGTAACTGCTACTTTAATAAGGCTTCTATTATCAAGTTCGTAGCTAAAACATCCATCATTTAAAACCTCAATTACCCTGCGTACAGATTCTTCGGCGTTATCTTGAACATAACCCATATACGCCTGTACAGTTTCAATTCCATACTGTTCTACTGTATGAGTTAATTCTTGTAAGCCACGTTTATTTGCAGCAATTTGAGAATTTAAGTCAGCTATATTTTTAGCAGGATTTCGCGCCGGATAATCATTATTTGCCAGAATTTCTAAGAGTTCTTTTTCTCTAAAAATACCATCTCTTACTAGCAGAAAATTATCAATTAATACTCCTTCTTCGTTTACAGTTTTGCTATTAGGAGGCATGGAACCTGGAGTAATCCCGCCAATATCTGCATGATGTCCCCGCGAAGCAACGTAAAAAAGTATTTTTGTCTCCTCAAATACGGGAGTAATTACCGTAATATCAGGAAGATGCGTACCGCCATTGTAAGGATTGTTAGAGGCGTACACATCACCGGGTTTAATCGCCTCACCTGGCGCGGAAACTAAGGCGCGCACACTTTCACTCATTGAACCCAAATGCACGGGTATATGAGGCGCATTTGCTACTAATTGTCCTTGGTTGTCAAAAATGGCACAGGAAAAATCTAATCTTTCTTTGATATTTACAGAGCTACTGGTATTTTGTAGCGTAATACCCATTTGTTCGGCGATCGCACTAAACAAATTATTAAATATTTCCAGCATCACCGGATCGACTGTCGTAACTGTTGTCACAATTTGCTTATTTAAGTCCTGCTTAGACAAAATTAGATAATTGCGATCGCTTAATTCTACGCGCCAACCAGGTTCAATTACGTTTGTCCCCGTAACATCCACCACAATCGCCGCGCCATCAATACTCGTGCCTGGTTGCAAGTCTTCCCGTTGATAAACTGGCGTATCTCTCCAAGCTTCTGCCATATAAGTTTTCACTGTAGCAACTGGCACTATTTTTCTGTTGTTTATCCGTGAAATTACGCCTTCTCTTTGCACATCCTGCTTGCAAACTAACTCTACTTCCACCGCTTCCACAATCAACGCTTTATCCACCACAAACCCGTAACGCTGACGATGTAAGTTTTCAAAAGCAACTCGCATCTCCTCTAGCAATCCAAACCTGACTACTAAAGGCGAATCTGTCCCCTCATAGCGTAAATGTACCCGCCGCAAAATCTCTCCTTTTCCTTGGGTTTCGGCTTCTAACTGGATCAAAATCTCCTCTAAGTTCAACTCCTGGGTCAACTTAGCTTCTACCGCTCGTTCTTTTACTACCCGAACATCGGCTAAACCCATGCCATAAGCCGATAACACCCCTGCGTAAGGATGAATAAATACTTGCTTTATTCCCAAGGCATCCGCAATTAAACAAGCGTGTTGTCCTCCTGCACCGCCAAAACAACATAAAGTATATTCCGAGACATCATAACCACGCTGTAAGGAGATTTTTTTAATCGCACTTGCCATTTTTTCTACTGCGATCGCCAAAAAACCCGCCGCCACCTGTTCGGGGGTGCGATTATCACCAATTTGGGCTACTAATTCTCTAAACTTGCGCTCTACTTCCTCGGTATTTAAAGGCAAATCTCCATTGATTCCAAACACTTGCGGAAAGAACCGCGGTTGCAACTTACCCACG
>QQTW01001693.1_pt1 | contig 15671 bp, 8 predicted proteins | sample 1904831 | NCBI WGS metagenome assembly QQTW01 (sample SAMN09435610, study PRJNA476489) | Subsurface metagenome, whole genome shotgun sequencing project. | reverse complement strand
TCAGTAATGCGCAATGATGCGCAATGGTGAACGAGCCAATACATGTTCAGCATGTGCCTTGTGAGCTGCAAATTGTGTTCAAGGCAGGACTTATAAGTAGAAGGTTCCGCTCGTTTGCGTGTGGAGTCTTCTAGTGGTTCTCTCCGCTGGATAATACATTGTCTTACCCAGCCCTGTCACTGTCCACAGAAAGTGAAAAGTGATGGTTGTGTTGTATGAGATGGGACGTCTCGCAGTCAGAAATTTATCTCTGTTTGGACGCTAATAGATACCAGTTGCATGTAGTCCGATCAGAGGCTCATGTGAGCAAACGAGCAAGATAAAGTGATGGTGCCATCCACAACGAACGCTGCTGCGCCGTCTGAAGCACTGTGCAGCATTGCCATAAGATGAGAATGACAGCAAACATACACTTGATACGAGAATGTTTTCTGGATGACGAGACTGCAAATGCAGACTTTGGATGTATAAGAGGAACGTGGTGAAATGCGGAGTGGAGCGAGGTGGTGTTTGTCGTCTTAGTATCTAGGTCCAGGATGGCACTGCAGATGAGGTTTGAATAGGCACAGAGAACGCTTGGGCATGTGTTAGTCAGCGTATTACAGTAAAACCCAAAACTCTGTAGAATTCTTGGCAAATTCAGAACATCACTTTTTTCCCTGCGGATCTAGGACTGTTGACATCCACGCGCAAACAATTGATCTACTTGCCATACAAATTACTTATAAAGTTGATCAGAAGTTTGCTCTTTGTTATTCTCTTTCCAGAATGAGTTGGAAATTTAATGATGAGTTTGTCAATGACATACAGGCTGTTCTGGAGCACGGCTTTGGCACCAGAAACCTTCTTTTACGTTATCTACGCGTTTGATACTCTTTACAACTCTCTACAAGCTATTACTAATTCAATTGATATCAGGCTATCCTCGATATCCTAATTGAATACCCTACGACCTATATTGACGAGATGGCTTCATTTGTTAAGGAAGAATATGACATTCAGACGGCTAGAGAGACTATACGAAGAGCAATGAAGATAGGACAGCGCCAGCAAAGCATATCAAGGCCATTTACAGGGCCAATTGGCATTGTATTTGATTTATCTGCAGGCCTGCGCCTCTTTGCTCTTTGGATTCCGAACAGGGCATTTGCTGGCACGTCTTGAGGATTTAGGAGCGTTCCGAGTGATCACCATAGCAAGTCAGAATCATGATATTTTAATAGGAATAGAGGACTATGTTTACTAGTAATTTGAATGGCAAGTAAGTCGCTGAATCCTCCTCTGATGTCAACAGTCCTCAATGCGCGGGGGAAAAAAGTAATGTTCTGGATTTGCCAAGAATTCTACAGAGTTTTGGGTTTCACTGTACTATTATGTCAGCCACTCCAACAAGGAGGACGCATTGAAACAGAGAGGATATGTATCTATAATATTTGTGTATAAGATTTACCTACAGGATACCATCAAAGCAACATCTAAAGACCTTGAAAAGTAGCTGTTCGTCTCAAGCTTTCTTCTTGCAATCTCAAGACCAATTCTTTGCATGAATCAAACCAACCTCTATGATCCAACTGGATGTCTAGCGAGGACATGGTCTTCAGAATGCAGAAATTGTTGTAGCTGATTCGATCTATGCTACATCATCTTAGAGTGCCCCGGACTCCCAGCGCCTGATGCGCTGGAACAGGGTACAGTGTATGTGAGAAGTCCAAACAGTGCCAGCGCTATGCAATCAAAAAACGCCCTATTCAAGGTGATGAACCCACAATCTCCACCACGTCTGCTAACCCGCCATGCGTTGGTGTCACACAAGCCTTGAAGCCTTTGGTTTGATGTTCTGTAGCCGCCTTATCCTTTCGCCGTTGGCCACGGACCGCGTACCGGACCAAGTCGTCTTTCCACTCCGCCCACTTTTCATACTCCTCCCTTTGCTGTGACGCAAGGTACGTCGGGGTTGTTCTTGCAGGCCGCCACGAGCTTTGCGTGTCAAGAGTGTTAGCTGCTGAAGGGTCTTGCAGGCGCAGCGGTTTCAATGTTAATGACACATCCAACAGGCCCTTCAGAACTTGTCTCGCCTCCGCTGCAACCGCAGCACCACGTCCGCTCCTGACTCCTTCGAGTCTTGGCAAAGGACTCGTTTCGAGCCATACATGGCTGCTCGTAGCTAGGGAAGATGGTGAGACTGGGTAGAGCAGGCGATGATTTTCTGCTTTCAAAAAACGCACAGCAGATTGTAGGTCTGCAATCTCCTCCCTGAGTAGCTCGATGTCGATTGCAAGCTGCTGGGATGTGCTTCCATCGATTGATGCCAGCTGGGCAGTTGCTCCGGAATCTTCAGTCTGGTTCAGCAATGTGAGCCTTGCGCCGGCCTCCTCGTACTTCTGTTCCAGAGCCTTTTTCTCTTTTATGAGAACTTTCAGTTCGGACACAGCTCTATCTCGCTCTGCCACTGCCTCCACAAGTTCCCTTTCCAGCTTCTGCGAAGCCGTATTATGGTCCTTTGCTCCCTTGCTCCTTGCTTCAAGTAATTGAAGTTTTAGAGTTTGTTCTTCAACGATCTTATCCTTGGCAATCAAGACGGCATTGTGTTCCCGCGCTGCAGATTTGAGCTTCCGCAGCTCTTCTGCCGTTTCTTCGTCGACAACTTTTTGCTCTCTCAGCTTCTTCGCACGGACCATCCATGGTGATGGATGGCGCTCAAATTCCAAGAAGTTCGATAAATTCGACACGAGATTGAGTAGCTCTTCGAGCTTAGAGTGAAATGCATTCAGCATATCGCCAAGGATCTCTAACGCGGAAGCTGTTTCAGAAGTCTTGTATGAAGATCGCTTGAGCCAATCTGTGGCTGAATCCTTCACGCATTTCGAAAGGTCATCCAATTTAGTCGTTTCGTCACCTACCATATCTCCACCGAGCTTTTGTACCAACCCTTGCCCGAGGGCACGTATGAATTCTGATAGCTCCTTTCCGACCGCTTCTACTTCTTCAAAAAGTGTCAAATGCATCTCTCCCAGTGTCATTGAACGTTTTTTACGTTCCTGGACCGCGTGAAGCACCTTTGCTGCAATGGCCCGGCTTGTGTGTGTCCGGTCAATGAAATTTTGAATCTCTCGAGTGAAATGAGGTACATCCTGATCCTCCTCGCGTAGGACGATCTTGTTTTGGATAAATTCCACGAGCATGCCTAGTTCAAGACCAACAGAATCAGAGTAGATTTGGATCATCTCTGACCAACCAGTTACCCGATCGGCATACGTCTCAGGCCGTGGAGGTACGGTCTTTTCGGCCAGGTCGGACAGCAGAGCGATCATTCGCTGCAAGTCTTGCGCGCACCGAGCGATGTCCATCTCCTGGCTCTTGGCAGCATCAACCCACATATTAATAGCTCGCTCCACTGGTTCAAGCTCATCGAGTGCAGCCTCATATTTCATGAAATCCTCAACCGTGCAGCCCATCCCACAATCGTGACACCGGGAACAGCACGATGATACCCACTGCAATTTCTCCATCAGATCGAAAACAACGTACGCATCACCATGCGTAATGTCCGAAGAATGACCCATGTTCTCCTCTACAGAGTACCGCAGCAGGTTGGCCTTTGAAGCTATTCTTTTGAAACGGAGAAGAGCGAGGATTGGACCTCTTTCTTCTTTGAACGTCTCTGGGACAAAGTGCTGGATGATTGCTAGGTGTAACGTAGTATCTTCTGCATTTACTTGATTCAATTCAGACTCGAGTTTTTGGAGTTGTGTCTTGGCAGCAGTCTTTTGTAATCGCAGATTAAGGTTCATCATGGCTCGTGATCTTGCTTCTAAGTCGTTTGCTTCGCTCTCGGTGGTTTGTTTGTCTGCTTGGAGCTCTTCAAGATCGCTTTGAAGACCACCAAGCACCTCTTTAAATCTGAGAAGGGTGTATTCAAGATCATCGATCACCTTGGCTTGATCCTTCATTCTTTGATCGCGTTCTAGCACGGCTGCTCGCGCCTCATCAAGGTCTTCTTGTAACAGCTTTTCCGTTTCATCCTGAGCATCCTGGAGCTGCTTGGAGACGTCCCCGTCCTCTTTCAGAGCCATGACGTTCTTTGAAAGCAAACTGACCTGTTCCATCAAAGTGTCTTTTTCCTCAGTGAGTTGTGCGACAACCAGCTCTTGGTCTTCGGCCGCCTCGAGATTCTGCTTAAGTGTCTGGACAGCCGTTTGAGAGGCCGCCAGCTCGGATTTCGTCTTCTCATGTTCTGATCTCAATGCTTCAAAGCCGCTCAGATCGTTCTCAAGCTCTTTCACATGATCCCTAAGGCCTGTTTCTGACTCTTGCGTCATGTCGCGAAGTGTCAGGAGAGCATCGCGAAGCCGCTGGTTCTCCTTCTCGATTTGAAGCCATCCTGCACTGGATCTCTCTTCCGAAGTCATGCCATTTGTTAGCTCTTTGTTTTCATCACGCATGACCTCAACTTCAAGATTCAGCTCCTCACACCTATCTTTCAAGATCTCCAACTCAGCAGTCGCAGCTTCCAACCGCTCCTCGACCATCTCTTTATCAAGTATCGCCATTTCCACTTCAGTACCACGCTCTGCGTCTGCTTTCTCGCTCTCCTCTACCTTTTTCTCGGACTCTGCCAGCTGCCTGCGCCATTCCGCAATTTCTTGTGACTGTGTCTGGCACTTCCGCTGCAGCTTTTGCAAGGTGGTTTCGAACTTATCCCTTTCTGCCTTTAGAGTATCCAAAGCCTTGATCTTGTCTCGGTCTTCCATTCGCTTCATTTCCATAATCTTGTATCTGGCTTTCATCTGCTCTACCTCCTTATTGAGTGCAGGAGGATTATCCGGCTTTGCGCGAGTGGTACCATAGCCATTGGTCTGGAACTGCAGACGAGAAGGCTCCGCGCCTTCATGCGAAGAAGTGTGAGAGGGAGGCTCGGACGCAGTAGGCTTCTGGACATTGTCAGGCTGAGGGCTTATGTTCTTCTCCGCCCCGGGGAGGTGCTCTTCGTCCTCTTCTCCCTCGTCAATGGATGGCGAGATCGGCGTCTCCTCAGTCGCCATGCTCATGGTTTGCAACTGTTCTTGGCTATTCGAAAGACCCTGCCGGTGACTTGACATAGAAGTTCGCGTACCATTACGAGAAGGATGTGTGGAAGGATCAGTCCTCGTAGGTTTGTTCAAAGCGGTACCCAGCGATGGCCGCGGTCGACCTTGCGCAATTGGAGGTGGCGGAGGTCCCATTGATGGTCGGCCACCAATACTTGGACGGGACTTTGTGCTTGAATCAGATGTCCGGGGAGTGGCAGGAGTATTCGTCCGAGGCGATGATTCACCAGAGTTGTCATCGTGGATTGGGGTCAATTTCGTAGGAGATTTCGTTGGCGACTATGCACACGTATTCAGCAAGGATATCTGATACCACATAGCCTGGGACGTACTCTAAGAGACAGACGTGACCCAGGTGTGGAGCGTTGTGCCCCAGGTCCCATCATACTCTGCCTCTTCCGTGCTGTCTCCGCAGACATCATCGACGGTCTCGGCCTCGTTGCAGCTCCATTTGTAGATTTGTCCGCCCTTTTTCCATTCGCCTCAGTAGAGGGTTGTTCAAGGGTCTTAGTGAGTGTGTCGGGACGAACAAACATGCCCCGCCGTGGTGGGCAATCAAAATATCTCTGGCCTTGGACAGTTCCGTCATTCTTACCACTGTCATCGTCGAGCTCTATGCCGATCCAGTGGCCTGTAGAGAAATGTGTGGTTCCAACAAATCGGACTATCCCTTGCCTCCCATCTGTATATTGGATTCTTGTCCCGGGAGAGAGTCCGGCCATTTGGAGATCGAGAAGTGGTATAGAACATCTAGCAGGATCAGATGTCTTTGTGTAGGGTCGGGAAGTGTGCAAGGGGTGTTAGATCCTTTGTTTCTTTACAGTGTTGCTCATTTCTGATGAACGCGTTCGTTACTGTACAGTAATGTTTCGCGAGAATGTGCACGGGCCAACATTGTCACTCGACCCTTGCAGCTCCAAATACCGAGAAGGGTTGAGAGGCTGAAACGTCTCACTTATTGTATGTATCTCTGTGTATAATCACTACTGATTATGATTATGATTGTGATTATGATTATGATTCTTGTTACTCCTGATACTGCTGCTAGTACCGCTTCCTCAGTATCACTATGCTTATAGGTCTTTTCACTGCTCTTCTGGCTACTCCAACAAACTCTCTCGCAGGCTCTCCATCACTGGAACGTACAGCTCACCGGAACGTATAGCGTCATAGATTATGGTCATCATCGAACCGGTTGTTCCTTCGCAGCCCAAACCCTCATCGAAAGGTGCTGCTTGAGGCCCAATGGTTCTTTCGCGTTTAAGAAAAGGTATTCCCAATTCAGATCGCACATAGCTGTACATTCGTCTACTGGCTCTTCCGAGGAATGGAGTGGCATGTGGTTGACAGGCATAATTCTCACGAGTTTGCAAGAAAAGATCGAGTGCCACTTTGCAGCCATGATTTGCCCAGGTTTTGATGGCTAAAAGCAGTTTTGCGTCTTCCTTTAACATTCCGCAAGTGATCGCGACTCCTGTCAATCGAACAAAGATGTGACGAAATCTTTGGGTTGAGTCCATACTTGTGGAAGCATTCAATTCCTTCACAAAGTGGTCCCACAACAAGGAGACCAATTCTTCAATATCATGACCCTCAACCACGAAGAAGCTCAAACCAGTGAAGATCGACTCACTCAGACTGGATGAGACAGTCAGGAGGTATTGCGCCTGTAAAGCTCGCAAGTCCAAGGCTTGACAAAGCGTGTACAGGTAAGCAGCTGACAGCTGCGAAAGCACGTCAAGTGCCATGTGAGTGTATCTCGCTGAGACGAGAGCCAACGAATTGATTGACTGGTTTCCGAGCTCCGCATTCTGAACATGTGATCCGACAGGACTGGCAAGAAAGCTGAGTTCCGACATGTAGGCAGCTGTGGCGATATCAACGCCTTTCATCAAAAAGGATCGACTTGGCTCGTCTGCCACCAAATTTGGTGGAAGGCCGTTGTTCAGAGCCGGATTTACAAGTTCGGTGGATTGTGCAAACAGCATCCGGCCGATGCGTTGTGCGCTCAGTCGAATCTTCTCAACAGCTGATGTGATAGCTTGTGCCTGGAAATTACCTCCATGCAAGATCTTCTTGCCTTCTGTATCAATGAGAGGGTTGTCGGTGGTTGAATTGCAGTCGGTTATGATCTGCGAATGTGCCAAGCACAAATCCTCAAGCTGAGGTCCCATCCATTGAGTTGAGGTCCGAAGTGCATAACGATCTTGACGCATGGTGCCGCTTTCGAATACCGGTTTACCGTGAGAAGTGACGAGTGTTGAACCCTGCAGGAAATTTCGAATGTTCTTACTAGAATCAAGCTGGCCTGGATGTGGTCGGACACAGGCGATGAATTGATCAAAGCTTTCAACATTTCCTGACAAGGCCTCAACACCCATGGCGGTAAGCACTTGAGCCAACACAGCCAAATAATGTGCATCATGCAAAGCAAGTGCAGCAACACCAGCAGACACGGATGTACCGTTGGTGATTGCAAGACCCTCCTTGGGTGCTAGGTCTCGTGGAGGCATATTGATGGTATTCAAAGCCTCATTCGCCGGAAGGAGGTGGCGGTCGTGGCCAAATAAACCAGCCCATGCTTTGAGGTACGGATTCCCTTGAATTACACCGGCAACATAAGACAGAGGACTCAGATCTCCTGAAGCAGAGATGGATCCTCGCAAGGGAACAAGAGGAATAACGTCAGTTTTGAGAAGCTTGACAATGTTCTTGAGAAGTTCCAGAGTAACACCAGAGTTGCCTGTGGCAAGTGAATTTGACCGTATCAGCATCGAAGCTCTTACCCAAGACTCTGGCATAGATGTCGAAGCGAAGGGGTCCTCGTTTGGTCGATTCTGATGGAAGATGCCTGATGTGTGATCTGATGTCCCGTTGATACGATCTGACATCCCATTTCCACAGCCATCTGGGATCCTAGTGCGACTTCTTGAGCTGGGAGACAGAATTCCACAATGCAGCTGGCGGACGATGCTGTGCTGGAGGTTCTTGGTATCACTCGATCTTGTATCTGCATTGCCACCGAAACCGGTATTGACACCTTGTTCCAGTCTGTTATTCAAGATGTTCTCTTCGTATATGCGCTGAACATACCGTAAATGCAGTCACCTCTCTCCAGGGCGCCTTGGAGGAATTTGAAGCTTCTCTCAACAGGAACGTGCGTTGACTCGCAAAGGACGACTGGTACGCCATATCTGAGAAAGGAAATATTGGGTTAGTTTTACATGTTGAAAGATACTAGGTGAGGATAAAGAAAACGGTGCAAGTTGACGCAAGGCTGACTCAAGCCCCGGGGACACAACTACTGTAGCGCCCAATTAGGGGAGAATAGTCGCTAGCACCCAGCCTGGCGGGCCCCTGCAGAAATAGGCACATCAATCCCAAAAGGACCAATTTACTTACCTGAAACGAGAGGCTTTTGGGGAGATTCAAACAACGTCTTCCTTACCTCGCAACGGCAACTATCGCAGCCAGATCAAGCGACTTGCCATCAATGATAACTTCTCCCGAATCGCGCCGCCCCACAATCTGCATGAGACGATCCCATTCCTTCAGGACAGACGTGCTGTGGGCCATCGTTTCAAGCACGCTTCGAAACGACTCTGGGCAATTGAAGACCCAATGAACAAGCAAGCCAGTCAGCTGGACTTCCGAAGTTACAGTGCAAAGTCTTCAAGGATGAGCAAAAACCTCGAAGGAAAGGCTCAAGTAACAAAATATTGGTAGCCTTTCTATGACAGAGTTCCTACGGCGGCGGCCTGATTTCCAACATTCATTCTCAGTCAAAGCACGAATAAAAATCAACGCGTCGCTCGAGTCCGCCAGTGGCCAGCCCATTGCTTGTATGTACCCTGCGTTAGCCACGTCTTTCCTCTCCCCAACGCATTAAGCGGTGTAGAAGTGAAGACCAAAAAAAAAGAAAACCTGCCGCCCAATACCAGAGAAACATGATGTCCCTTCACTACAAACGTATTCGTACTGGGAACGTTGAGTCACCTCAAATTGCTCCCGGTATTTGCCTGTCTGTCACCCAATGAGCCAAAACGGGTCGGGGCGGCGTTCATACACCCTCTGTAAGCTGGGACATCTCGAGTAATAGTAGGAGGAAGCGTAGTGCACCTAAATTGTGCCGAGTTTGCACGAGCGATAGAGAGCATTCACGTTCGAAATCAAGAAGATCGGCTTCTGCCATATAGAACCGTTGCGACTCATTCCTAGTGCTACATGTCGTCTCTGATAACACAATAACATAATCCCACATCTTCGAGCTACTAAAGGGTCACGTACTAGATTGGCACTACTAAGATATCCTCCCCCCGGCCCCAAATCCATAGCCTATAGGCATGTCCTACCGGCATGTTGGAAGCGGAAAAAGAAGAAGAAGATCGACCGCACACAGGAGGCAGGAAAGTTCGATATAGTTGGACCGTTGCAATGAAGAACAACTTAGGCTCCCTTTTTGTCCCCGGACCAACTATGCCCCCTGGTACTATGATACACGATACAGCCAACAAGTTTCGTGGCTTTCAGAATTAGTATAGGTATATACGACTGAAAACAAGAGGCGCTGAATATAGGTTCTTCGGCCTTGAATCGAGCCAAAGCAATGGGATAAATGCGACGTCAAACCCCCGCTCCTCAATGCAAAGTCCGGCAAAAAAAAATCTCATTGCAAAACCTCCCTGGACTTGATAACACCCCGTTGCAATATCTTCATCCTGAGAGATGCGTCATCAGAGCTGTCCAGACACCACCGCTTCCGTAGCTGCAACAATGGTTAGCAATCTTCATCGTGCGGAAAGATACCAAGAAAGAAGTCGGTAACATACCGATGTAGATATATGCCCTCTTCTCATCAAGGTTCACACCAAATCTCCTCTCCAGCTCCGTCTTAACGCCCTTCTTTGTCACGCTCATCAAATCCACTGTTCGGAGGATATCGCGAATCTCATTGAGCAGGGCATCATCGCTCGGCAAGCCCGTCAAATCTGACATTTCCATATCAATCGCATTGTGCTGTCCACCGTTCCCATTCCCCATGAGCATTGTGTCACTAGCAGCAAGGCTGAGTCTCGAGGCATTGTTATTAGCGTAGTGGACTCCACCACCAGTGAAGTCAAGCTGAGACATGGCGCGCGGATTGAATGGGAAATCTCCACCATGAGTCGACGGTGCAGTAGGATGATAGGATTTGGTGCCGTAGCTGTATCCTGAGACTTCGCTTCTTGTATCATCTCGCTGGGTTTGGGCATCCCACAATTCAGCTTGATACTCCTCCCACTTCTTCTTCGGGATGGTGCTGGGATCGAATTTGCCTTCGTCGGAAATGACAAGCGTCTTCCCCTTCTCTCCCGTCACAAGGCGCGTGTTACCCCAGCTAAAGTCGTCCATATGCCAAAAGGCATACAGTGGAAGACCGAGTGAGAAGACAGGCATAGCTAGGATGTAGACAATCATCCAGCCGATCATTTCCCACTTACGGCGAAGAATAAAGATAATGGCTTGTAGACCGTAGATGGCCCCGAGCAGAATGAATGCTGTCAGAGGGATGACGTCGCTGTCCAGGGACACGAGAACGATAAGATAAGCAATATATGCGACGGTAACAGGTTGAACGATGGTGGAGAGCAAATCGAGGAACACAACGAAGCGCATGGAGAAGCAGCAGAATCCGCAAAGTTGTTGAAGAGGTATCAATTCGATGAGGTTGTGTACCGTACTGTTAATCCAGCGGCGACGTTGAGACATGAACACTTTCCAGCTGTCAGGGGCAATAGTCCAGGCGTGAGCATCAAAGATATATTTTGTCTTGTATTTGGAGTGGAATTTTAGGAGGAGGGTGGTGAGATATCTGTCCTCGCCAAGATGGAGCAAATTCTTCATGTGAAGAGTATCCACACGGATATCTGCGTACGCGTCACAGACTTCTCTACTGACAAACAATGGCTTTCCGGTCTCAGCTGCGCGAATTCGGTACATGCTAAAACAGCCAGGAAGACAGGTTACCGAGCCGAAGAGCGACTCGAATGCTTTCGTGAGATTGTGAGATATGTAGTATTCGTACACTTGGATCATGGTGGTCATGGATGATTTCGCGTTGGTGAGTGACGTTTCGCCGCAAACGCCAATGAGTCTTGTATCGTGCAAGAACGCTGAGACCATCCTCGTTGCTGAGTCCGGTGCAACCACTGTATCAGCGTCGATTTGTAGCATGAACTCGTAGAAGGTTGGATTCACTCCAATGATATTCCGAATCTGATGGTGCATTTCAAGCTCAAGGGGGGTCATTGGCGCATTGTAGTGAACCCTGTTTAAGAAGCGCATGATGACCATCTGGGAATCACGCTTGCCCCTGTTGCCGGGCCGAGAAACCTCAGATGGCTTGCCGATCTTGACCACGACCAAAAAGGGCACGATGTGGCCTTGGACTTCATATAAGCCAGAATATACCTTACCCATGTTGTGCTGTTTCATGCCTTCGCCGAGAGATTCGAAGCTGAGTGGTTCTGGATCCACCATCTCTGAGACCCCAAGGATATCGAGCACGATGCGCGGGGTGGGACGGTCATTGCCTTGTCCGATGATCATGCCATCGCAGACCACTATGAGCAATTTGCGCTTATCATCATACTTCGTCCTAGCAGCTGAGTCGATAGCACGACGAAGGGAATCCTCATCTTCCGTGTAGGCGGGCACTTGACAGATGATGAACTTGTCGAGATTTTCAGGCAAGTTCTTCTTTCCGAATTGCAAAGCTGCAAAGAACTTGAATCCGATAACGCTGCACAGCAGAATCGAAATGGCAAGAAGTATATATCTGGCGAACAGACACTGTGCAGAGTTACGCGTATCTGTCCTACCCACATAGAAAAGATTGTCGAGACAGAGTTGCATACGACTGCGAAGAGCTGGGTCCATGTCCAGAACAGACCAGTACTTGGTGACATCTTGCCCAGCACGTTGGCGGAAGAGGTCAATCACAAGCGGATGCATAAAATCGGTGTCAACCCCCCGTGGAGGCTCTTCGCCGGCCTTGACTAGTATTCTCCTGCCACCCCGAAGATAGTCCGTAAAGTCATAAACCCGCTCGTTGAGAATCGCAATGGACTGCTGTTTCTCGGCAAGCGTATTGACGTACTGCGGTGTGAACCCAATATCGCCCTTCTTGTAATTGGCTTTCAGCATCACCATCTGCTCGAAAAACCAGTCGTCACGAGAATCGTTTTGAAAGCGCCGGAAGTCGTGGTATTTCTTGTTAAGATCAGTCGCGCTGATGACATTACTAGATCCAGTGATATTGGTCGGCGTATAATCGAGCTGGACCGAAGGATCCACAGACCCGTCCTTACCTTGACACAAAGCCGAGACTTGAACTGGAAAGAGATCCGTTGCGTCAATGCCAGCGTATCTCTTGAGGGCCGACTGAGGGACAATTGATGGGTAATGAGACGGCATGAAGGCGCCAAGGTCGAAGACCTGACCTCGAATAGCGATATAAGCACTGTTCTTGCCCTTTCCATCATGGGCTGTCAACTCAGAGGCAGAGAACACATCCTGTCTTGGACAAATCAGCTGTGGGAAGATGACGATGAAGAAGACGACAAATCCGCAACTCAGCCAGATCAGTAGATTGATCGCGAGCTTCTCGCGCCAGGCAATGCGGATGTCCCTGCGCTTCATGCGCCCGACCCATTTAATCAAGAAGTCGGGAACGTAGAAGGTCAGAAGATAGACTACAACGAGCCATCGCTTCCGGCTGCCAGAGACCACAACTTCATCAACAGCCGCGAGATGAGTATCCGACTGCAGATGTGCAGGAGATGCTGGCAAAGAGGGTTGCATGTGAGCAGGCGTGCTGCCAGTGAGAGACTTCGAGGTCATGGCTGCTATCGAACGACGTAAAGGCGAGTGTACAGATCAAAAGGATCTCGATCGTGAGGACTACAGCACTAAGCTGCGAATGTTTCTCAACATTGAGGATTTCCCGATTATTCTGGATCTTTTCTTCTTTTTACTGACTTCCTTGGTCGTGGCAGAAAAGGAGACAGGGATATCGACAACGGGCGAAGCGACTGGGTCAAGCGAATGATGAACCTGCAACGAACGTACTGCTACCGGAGGTAAAGAATGAAATGATCAGAAATAAGCATCACAAGGAAAATGCTCTGTAGAGGATGGAGCTGTAGTGTCAAAACACGGCTGCGGTCTCATGGTTCTGTCGCTTGTGGCAAGAAATGGTTGGCTCCGAAGTGTGTATTAAATCGTATTACATCGTATTGATACCTTACGCGGCCTTAATCTGTGTTTCATGCACTTTCTCCGCCACTAGTAGTAACTTGACTGCCTGTTATTTCTCTTGCCCTTGGCACAGCCCAAAGTCTGCAATGAGGCTTAACGGGTCTTTAAGCATATCTTTTATCAAAATCTCCCATGTACTACCATCATCTCTCTTACTGAACCGGAGAAGCACAATCAAAACAAACCTAGGTTGCGTGGTAGCAGCAATAACAAACGATCAGCAGTATTATGCACACCAATCCGACAGTAAGTTAGTTTTCTTAGCAACCGCGGGAACAACTTGCTGCTTCTCACTTCCCTGGCAACTGTGAGCCAGTTAAAAGCGTTGACAGGGCGGGGACCAACGCCACAACCCAAGATCATCCTGCACAACCAAGCAACACATGTTGACGTGCCCCTGAGTCGACTTTGAGACTTAACATAGGAGTCACAGATGAGAGCCCGCTTATGAAGAGTCCAAAAGAAAGAATGCTCAAGATGGATGCCTATTGTCTTTGAAGAACATCTCGCGTTCTATTTCTCGTCGTACACGAGTCCGCACGGAGTACTGCTTACTGGTAAAGCAGACACATCATTGCATAGTCGATTACGAATGCTCGGACAAAAGAGATGTAAGATGTCTCACAACATCGAGATTCTGAGACTAGCATGAAGCCTCAGCTTAGGGCTTGCTTTGTACGTATTACAGCCCAGACACGACAAGTGTGTTAATTTTGGCAATTATGTACGGCAGTCAAGGACTGGGCTAAAAGAAAAGAATGGCCCATGGGCAGCCAGAAATAGCTAGTTAGTGCATAAAACTCCCCATTGCCACCCAGACTGGTAACCACTAAAAGCGCCGGAGCTTGTCAACCGGACCTTCAGGCGGTATGAGGCCTAAAAGGGTTTTTGCAGGTTAGTTGTTTGTGTAAGTAAACACAGTATTTTTGATGGACGTTCCGAGCGAAATACATCATATGAAATTGTTGAAGGCAATGCCACAACCACCACACTCCTGCTGGCTTTGCTCCACGAGCTTGTTGTCCACCCTCGCTTGATCATCACATTTCGATACTTAGATACACTCGTTCAATTTAGTGGCGGTTTCTACAGCTTCATCTTGTCGTTCACTAATTGCTCTCCGACTCGGTCGTCAGGGAGACACTCCGCCCCTGGTGACCCAAGATCCAACGCAGCTATCCACCGATCCACACATCTATCCATCGATGCTGTCCCTCCTTCATTGATTTCACGTCCTACCCGATCCTTTTGCGTTTCTGGGTGCTGCATAGCGTGTATCTTTGCCGTGGCCCGTTGCGGCTCGAGCCAGAGTCAGAGGAGGAGCGATTGCCAACATGGCGAACAGGTTCTGGCAGTTCTCTAACAACTCCGCCGCTGTGGGTGCAGCGCGGTCAGCAGCACAGCAATCTACACAGGTGTCTACGACAACTCTACTCAATACTCTACATACCATCTACACCTCGGGACAAACATACCAGCTCGATGCGAGCACCAGCTTGGCCGTAAATACTTGGCTCACTGCTGAAAATCCCAGCATTGAGAAGGGAGTGGGTGGTACATTTGACGCTGAGCTCGGCCGGACTGCATGGGAGCATGCAAGGAGACGTGCTGAGGACGGCTGTATTGTGCTTGCGTACGGAATTGCACCTTGATTGTCTCTCTAGCAAAACTTTGCTAATGCGTTTCTCCAGGTCTCTTCATGAATCGACTCCATCCATATTGTCTCCTTTTCTGGGAACGTTACCACTTTCTACTCCACACATCGCCTTTACTGCTCTTGCAGCCCTACGACCCTTCCTGACATGCGTTACACCATATAACCCTGCTACTTCCCGTCATTCGTCTATTGCCGCTACGTACTCCATCACACTCGCTGGCAAAACTACCGGCTTGACAATCGCTCTCTCGCTTTCCGGCATCGATGTGGAAAAGGGTCTAGTCAATATACCTGCTCATGCCGGATATCGTGCGTTTGATGTGTTCTATTACCTGCTCACGTCCGCGTCAACCCCGGCTGAACATGAGTTCCTTGGTCTCAAGTCAGCCAAGGAATACTCGTTATTGAATAAGTCTGGCACATACAACCCGCCAGACTATCTTCCTGCGGCCGACGATGCCGCAGCAGCCGAAGACTTCCGCACGGCTTTGAAGGCCATTGGCATCAAGGGTTCGTTGTACCGAGGCTTTCTCTCAGCGCTTGCAGGTCTTCTGAAACTCGGTGAGACTACAAAATGCTTGGTCAATGATGATTCGCTCGAGGAGATCTGTGAGGATGTCGGCGGTCTC
>QQTW01001692.1_pt1 | contig 15673 bp, 13 predicted proteins | sample 1904831 | NCBI WGS metagenome assembly QQTW01 (sample SAMN09435610, study PRJNA476489) | Subsurface metagenome, whole genome shotgun sequencing project. | reverse complement strand
GGGCCGACGGACTTATTGGTGGAACAAGGGCCAGACGAAGAATCACGTTCGTAGGGTGACAAGATTTGCAACGATTGCGACAACCAGTTCAATCTGAACAAGGCTTTCCCATTCAGCATCAGCGTCGACATCGAGACATATATACATGGTTTGTTGCTAGCTAGTCCTGACCCTATTCTCCGTGGCTGACGCTGCCTTGGAAGGGGGCATCCAGCGCGAGTTGGCCCTTGTTCACATCGCCTCGTCAGCGGCTCAGCGCGAGTTCTCCCATTCGACTTGCATGATCCTGCAGCGCAGGGGCAGGTGTCGCGTGCGCCTCGATGCTCTTCCCTCGATGGTATTGGTCGAGATCAGCATTGCGCTACATCCACCGCTTGGACATCGCTCGGGCCGAGCCGCTAGGAGGAGCGTTGAGACATCTTGGGCGAGCCTGCACCAGGATGGTATACAGCATTCATTGTTCAACTGGGGCCGTTGCTCAACCCGGTGCCCGATGGCTGTGCCAGCACGCCGGTGACAAATCAAAAATTGAACAGCTCAGCAGTCACCGCCAACCAGGAGAGGTTCGCAATCGTTAACGATTGTCATCCTACATGCGATCAAGATTGGGTAATCCTCATCGTGAGTCCGATGAGAAGGAGACTACATCACCATCACCAGTGTGATGATGGTGAAGTCGTTCGTCAAAAAGGGTGATGAACTTGTTACCGCTGAGCCGTTCCGTTTCTTGTGTCCGCCGCGTGGCCAGGCATGCCATACCATGCGCTTGACCTGGTGAAAATGGACTCCTGGACAAGGCGACGTCGTCGACGAATTGCTCGTACGTACCCATCTGCGCCTGAGTCGACCGGAAAATTGATATTCTTGTTTCCAAAGGCTTGCCGATCGGCCGTGCGCGCGGCGTAGGGCGACAACGTGACGCGGCACTCGTCATCGGGCGTCCGGCACTTACCAACGGCAGAATCGGCACCGGGCCGCACCGCCTCGTCAATGCCAATTAGAGTTCTACCATCCTGGATGGTACAGCACTGTACGTAAATCCGATAGCGAACAAGGCACTTTTTGGTCTACGATGCGATATCCACAAGAGGCGGCCTTGCGAATCTGAAACATTCAGCCCCCGCCCCTGCAGAAGATGCCTGGCCAGTTAGCAAAGAAAACGCTTCACTTGGCTTGGCAGCGGCTTTTATCTTATCTCATCGGGGCCAAGGTTTCCTTGTTTCGAACATACTGTTCGCGCTGCCACGTCGTCGCCAAGACCAGAAAGAGCGCACGCGACCAGTTGCTCTCTTCGACTGGCAGGTCTTGGCAGAGCTAAGCTTAGTGGGAGAACGTCCGTTCCTTGGCCACCGATGTCCATTCAGCTTCCTGGCCACGATGGGCGGTGACAATCGTTGGACTCGTCAGTGGCCGAACGTCGATGATGGGCGGAGGCTGCCCTTAGCTCATGGAGATGATGCACCGCCCCATCGTGGTGGATTTTAACGTCTGGATCGAGGGTCTATTCCGGGGTCCTCCATCCTCATCGGCAGTTCGACCTGTCAGCGGTCGCTGAGGATGCAGCGTCATCATCAGGTTCAAACAAACGTCCATCAAGATGGCTCTGGAACGTGCACCACGTTCTTCTTCTTGGCGCCCATTCAAACCGCCACCGTCCCAATTCCCCGCTGGTTTTCCTTTGGGCATATCGCTCGTGCCATTTAATGTCTGTGGCCGTCCGTTACGTGGGTGAAAATATAAATGAAACAGTTCAACAGTGAGCGCTTCATACTTTCCCCAGCTTTTTCATCACACTGATGACGGTGATATAGCCTTTCTTTCATCGGACCCACGGTAAAGATTTTCAACCTTCATCCCATTGATGAAGATGATACTCTCTCCATGACTGTTACCGCTGGGCTGTCCCGTTTATTTTTTTTCGCCCTCGTGCCCGTCCTGCTACTGCATGTACTGAGCGAACCTCGTTTCTTCCGTCTCCGCCTCTCTTCGCCGACAACACCGGAACCTCACGAGGAAAATGCCCGAGATATGCCAGTCAGTCGTTCGCAAACCTTCTCCAGCTCTTTCTCCTCAACCGGTTCAGCGCAATTCGGCGTACTACCAATTGCCAAGCCTAGAATTCTCAAGATTTGAGTTCCATCTTCCCAATCGGTCGAGGAGTCGTCACGATATGGAGAAGTACGGCGGGTCAAAAGATGAGGATAATCATGAGTCCTCCGAGACCAGCAATAGTCCGGCCAGTGAAGATGATCCCCACCTGGTATGACCCGGAGTTTTCTGCTGGGAGGCTATATGGCTTATACTGAACCAGGTCTCCTGGTCGGACCCCGACGACCCGGCCAATCCGTTGAATTGGCCTCGATCACGCAAATGGGCGGCCACGCTCCTCGTCTCATGTTTCACCTTCATCTCGCCGGTGTCCTCGACCATGGTGGCACCGGCACTGCCGACGATGGCACGAGAATTTGGAATTCGCAGCTCTATCGAGCAGATGCTTCTGTTGACCATTTTTCTCCTGGCCTACGCCATTGGTCCTTTCGTATTGGCGCCGCTGTCGGAGATCTTTGGGCGTGTCGTGGTTTTGCAGTGGTCGAACATGTTCTATTTGATCTTCAACACGGCTTGTGGATTCGCCAAGACCAAAGAGCAGATGCTGGCACTTCGGTTCTTGAGCGGCTTGGGCGGAAGCGCCCCTCAAGCGGTACGTCTAGAGAACCCCTCACGCGGATGTCAAAAAAAATGGAGCAGCTCAGCAGGGACCGCCAACAATCATTTGTCATCATTGCGATGAGAATCAAATGAATCTTCATCGTGAGTGCGATGGAAGTAAAAACTTATCATCATCGTCATTCTGATGAAGGTTAAGACGATCCTCATCATACGGACGATGAAGATTCGTTTGATCCCCATCGCAATGACGACGAATGATTGTTGGCGTGCCCTGCTGAGCTCCTCTATTTATTTCGTGAACCGCGTGCCTCTGAGCAAACCATAAGTGGTTTTATGAACCGTTTATTAGGAGAATAAGACTGACGGGGAAAAATGATGTAGCTCGGCGGGGGTGTTCTGAGCGACTGCTGGCGTGCCGAAGAGCGAGGTCGAGCCATTGCGATCTACAGCGTAGCACCGTTCATCGGCCCGGTCGCCGGTCCCATTGGTAAGAGACGATCAGGGGGATGTTGGTGAACTTGGTCTCCAGCACTGACGGGTGTTTCCTGCAGTGGGTGGGTTCATCACACAACACGTCTCATGGCCCTATATCTTCTGGGCAGTGTCGATTGCGGACGCCGTTGTCCAAGTGCTCGGCTTCTTTTTCCTTCGGGAGACGTACGCGCCCAAGATCTTGGCTGATAAAGCCGAACGACTTCGGCGCACGACTGGGAATCCGAAACTGCACACGGAATGGCAGAAGCCCGAACATGGACTTGGTCACGTTCTACGAAAGAACCTTGTCCGTCCATTCATCATGTTGACCACCCAGCCCGCCATTCAGACCCTTGCACTGTACCGGGCATATTTTTACGGCATCAAGTATCTGGTGTAAGTCTCCCCGGTTGCATGTCTGCCGTACCTGCTTTCCCAGGATGATGCCGGGTGTGATAGGGAAATATCCTGACGGTTTCGAACTAGGCTTTCCACATTCCCCTTGGTGTGGGAAGGTGTCTATCAGATGGGCACTGGCGTCGCCACCTTGAATTACCTTTCGCTCGGTCTGGGCTTCGTGATCGGTCTATTGATCTGTGCCCCGCTGATTGACCGGGTACATCTTTCCCCAAACCCCCGCCTGCCCCCCTTTCCATGTATCCTCCTATATCACCAACTCTCTCGCTCGATTAAGCTTATGTTAACTGACACCCCTATCGTATTCATAGGTATATTGCGCCCTCAAGACACACTATGACGCGCCTGGGCAACCGGAATACCGCGTGCCGCTCATGCTCCCTGGCGCGGTACTCGCGGGAATTGGCTTGTTGATCTACGGCTGTACCGCTCGGCGCGACGTGCATTGGATCGTACCGAACATGGGCGCCATGATCTTCGCCGCGGGTGTCATCATCACCTTCCAGTGCGCGCAGGCGTACGTGGTCGACGCATATACCCGCTACGCGGCCAGTGCGACCGGAGCGGCGGCCTTTGTCCGTACCATGGCCGGATTTAGTTTCCCGCTCTTCGCTCCCCACATGTATTACCGACTGGGCATCGCGTGGGGTAACGTCTTGCTGGCGTCAATGTCGCTGGGACTGGGTGTCATTGCGTCCTTGCTATTGTGGAGATATGGCGTGGCCTTGAGAGCTCGGAGCAAGTATTGTGCTGGCTGATGTTTGCTCTTCTTGATAGACATTGCCTGCTGATTTCCTTCTTCTTTCTCCGCTGTTCTCTCCCCAGCTCTATTAGATGCTTGATGTGACGATATCGAGGTGAATCTTGACGCACTGAGCTACGAGCTAGACGTCCACCTTTGCATAAAACCGAGGTGGTGCTACGAAAGTGCCGGCACCTCTGACCACCATCGTAATGACCAATTGTTACTTCTTTCTCTGCTATGCCTTGTCGAGCAGCTGCAACTCGTGAACGGTGAACGAATTGACATCAACATCATTTTCACACCGTCGATGATCCCTTTGACGAGTAGACACATTACTATAGTTCTACGACACGAGTGATGCAACGCACAGTAAGCGGCCCCATCTAAAAATTGTACGAAATGGTCCAAACTAAAGTGGGGCCGCTTACTGCGCGTTGCATCACTCGTGTCACCTGGCTATAATACTAGGATCTGTTGGAATTAGGCAGCCGCGCAGCGCCGGAAGGCGCCAGGCGCTGCTGCTGCCTGGCAGGCCGCTGCCTGCTCCCCTAGATAATTTCCGCTCACCGAGGATTTTCCTAGCCCAAGACTCATCCCAATACAACCCACTTGGATCACCCACAGAGAGTGATACCTAAATTCTTTCTCGATGAGTGAGAGCCGCTGCAGGCGAGCAATACACAGTCTCCAAAGAAAAGGATTCCGACTGAATCAAAGCCGCCGCTGACGAGACGAACACAGATTCGGACTCGCAGTTCAATACGATCTTGGCGACTAGTCGCGTTCCCATTGTGTTATCGATTGGCTAGCTTACCGGGCAACTACGGTTGTTTCAATTACATAACCCCTCTTATTTGGACGACGTCAAGCCAACGTCGACGTCAACATTCATTTACTGTACTTTCGTACCGTGCTTGAGAATAAATTTTCACCTCCGAGACGGAGATGAAGGGAAAGGATCGCTGTCATGAACGGATCTTTGGACGAGATGGGGGAAGACCAAATGGAACGTGCTACTAATCTCGAAAATAGCCGGGTGGACCGGAGGAAGTGTTGTGCAGTTGACGAAAATAGATCGATTAATCATCATCGGGATATTGATGATGGTAGAAGATTTAATTGTTGTTATATGATTGATGAAATCCAGGGTAGTAATTGTCGTCGTCGCCGTCGTCGCGGGGGAGGAAGGAAGGAAGGAAGGAAGGAAGGAAGGAAGGAAGTATTTCGTACAAAAGTACTTCGAGACAAGAGAAAGAGGAGGTATGAAGGTAAAGGAGAAGGAAAGACAAAGTTAGAAGAAGAAGAGAGGGGCTGTGTGTTGGTTCTTCCATAAGAATCCGTGAACGACATCAAACCAGATGAACCTGGATATCTTGCAACAAGATTTCTCTCACTGCTTTCGTGGACGGACCCGCCAACACGCATTGACACACTTTAACGGTTCTCAGCAAAGCGACCAGAACATACAACTGCTCCGCATCGCTGAGTTCCTCGTCGGTCAAAAAATCCATGACATTCGCCGCCAGACCTTGAATATCTTGTAATCCACCTTCTTCCGCAGAGAGATCAATGTTTCGAAAATCGAGCTCGAATTCGGGAACGAGTAAAGCGATGAGCGACGGGGTTTGTTTCAGCAGGTTGTTTCGTCCCGTGGAAATCTCAGATAAGCGGCCTACGTACGATAACCAGGCGTCCAAACGCATGATTTCCACGTTTTGTTCCTCCCCGTAACGTGCCCGGTCGTGCAGATCTGGTGAGACTTGCCATTCGTAGGAATATAATAGTTCCAGAGCTGGGATGTCCTCCGTGAACGCAGAGATGCGAACGCCAGTGTATGTTCCTTGGGCAATCACTCCGCCACGGGCATTCTGGGCGTAGGCCGGATAGGAAGACTTGCCTTGGAACATCCATCGAGCGGTTGTTCGGAACGAAAGCAGAGAAGAAAAGTTCGGAGAAGGGCGAGCGGGATACCCATATCGATCATCATACCGGACCGACGAGGACCCAGTATAGATCAGCGATGTCTCGTCCAGAAATCCCAATAAGGCTTCAAGGATGACGGATATCGCCCCAACGCAATCGCTCTGCAACGGAATGTCGCCGTGCCATGGCGTCGCCCAAAATCCTTGGAAGATGTCCATCTGACAGATCCAGAATGGATCGACCTTGGTCATGTGCACCGCGTCAAATCGAAATTTGTTTCGTTTTTCCCTCTCGTCATCCCGCTGTCTGCGTAATCGTTGACGCTCTTCTTCCCTGCTCCGCGCTTCTTCTTCGGCTGAAGTCGATTGCGGCTTCTTCTTTTCATCATCGTTGTCTGATGAGTTTGGGTCGTTCAATAAATCCGCCTTGTTTGTCATCGCGTTGTGAGGCTTGTCCGTGATTAGAAGCCTTTGAATGGGCTTGTATGGTGAGATCATTGCTCCTCGCTGGATCGATTCTTCCACCAGCCGTTTGTCCTTCTCGATTTCTTGCACCTTGGCGCTTCGCAAGGCTTGCCGAGTCTTGGCCGTCTCCTTGCGTGCCTCGAGCTGCATATTGACAATAGGCGCTTTCTCTTCCACGATCGGACCTTGATCCGAAATAACTGAACGCCTCTCCGCATCTTCGTCAAGCGTGTCTTCCACCGTAGCACGTCGATGTAGCCGGGAAGCCTCGGCACCTTGGGATGCACTGACTTCAGGAATGGATGTCTGGAGATCGTCGTCATGATCAGGAGATTCTTTAACCTCTGCTTGTCCCCGATTCGACTTCTTATCTTGAGAGCCTTCTCCCCTTTCCTTTTCGGCCGCACCGGACTTGGTGATGACCCACTCACCATCTTGAGCATATCTCCTAGGCCCATCACTCTCGATCCCACTGCTCGGACGTGGTGGTGAATGACGGCCTTGATCATCTTCCGCGTTCTCCTCCCCTTGAATGTCTCGTTTAGGGCCCTTTGGCCCATCACTGCCGATCCCATCGCTTGGACGTGGTGGAAGGTGGTCTTGGTCATTCTTCACGTTCACTGCCATTCCCATGCCTCGTTTAGGGCCCTTAGGCTGCCTCCTACCCCCGCCGCTTGGGAAGAATAAATCGCCAAATGCCGCCGCACGTTCTCGAATCCACCGCTCATCCAGCCTTCGAGTCGTCCTTCGCTTGCCGGAGTGGAAATATCTGCCGGCAACCATGCAAACATCCCACGTCCGTCCCATCCATCGAACTTCGATATTGCCACCGTCGCTAGGGCGGCGAACACCCAAGGCGCCAAAGGACACGTCTTCAGTGGTCCTCGGCGTAAAGTGAAGAATTGGTCCCAGGACGGGATGATTCGAGCTCGTCATCGTCCCGACGTGGCCTTGCATCGATACCGATCGTCTTTCAAACGAGCAGCTCGTGATCTCCATTCCCGCCATGAGACTCATGATGACGACGTCCCTCATCGATACCTGCATTGGTGCCGTGACGAGATCGGGCGGACATCGATCGGCATCATACTCCATAAAGTCGAAGCGGACCGACGCTCCACAGGGTCCTTCGATCGCGCGACAGAATGAAACCCAAGCTGCTTCTCCGACCGGTTGGTCGGAGGATCTGCGTTCCGCGGCTTCATCATCAGGACGACGAGGAAACCTCCTTCGGAGCGCGTTCCAGAGCCTCCTCGACCGAGACAACTTCGCCATCCAGTACGAAGACGTCGAGGAAGCCAACGACCCTGCTGCGGCATCCACAACCGTGATACGAATCTCCTCATATTTCTGGGTCCGCCGCCGAAGCGGTGGAAGCTCATGTCTTCCAATCGCGTACGATGGAGTGTGGGGAGGCTGCATCGGCCAGAGCTTGGTATCCAGACTGATCTGCGGAATGGAATAGACGACCCGGAAGCGAAACTGGGAGAGTTGCCAGATCCGACGACCTTGACCGGGCAATGGACCAAATACCACGCTATCGCAAAGTCGAATAAGCTGACCCGTCACCAAGTATTGTTGCAGCATCTGCGCCGAGGTGATGAGCAGCGCTATACAGGCCACGACGACGGCCGCGACGGCGGCCGAGGCGCTGGTGTCCCATGCCATTGTGCGAGTCAATGTTGACTTGAAAGGATGAGCTTGATCAAGGTCGATCGGGCGGGCTAGACGTACGAATTTGTAGTTCTATCCCAAGGGCGCTCTTATCTGCTGACGAGAGGTTACACATCGTCGGGGTGGAGGTGTCAACAGCCTTGTCTATATATATATCAACCAGAGGCTGAGTCGGTCTTCGGCCGCCCCACATTGCCCTAGCTCTAATTGGTTGTTTCATTGGAGGTTATTCTCAGGCGCGACCTGGGACCTGGGCGACGTCCTCGCCGACTGGTTTGCAGGTTCGTGCCCCGCATTTCGACCCTCCGGATTCCCTCCTTCATGAAGCCTCGACGTCGTCCAAATAAGAGTGGTTACGTAATTAAATGAACGCCGGTGGCCGAGGCTACCGGTCACGCCGGTGACAAAATAAACGGAACAGCTCAGCAGTGACCGCGATGAAGGCTGGTCATCTTCATCTTCAGTCCAATGCAAAAGAGGCTACCATCCTTCATCAGGATGATGACGGTTAGGTTATTTGTCATAAGGATGACGGGGCTACCTTCGTCACAAGGATGATGAAGCTCCCTTCGGTCTTACTGATGATGAAGCTCACACCTTCGGCGTTAGATGGATGAAGATGACCCTTTCCAAGATATCATCATCATTCTCCTTATGGCGAAGGAATCTTCGTCGCGCTCACGATGAATGGTTTAACCTCCATCATCCTTACAAAGATATTATCATCATCCTTAAGGCGTAGGAATCTTCGTTACGCTTATGACGAATGGCCTCACCTTCATCAGACTCACGATGTCGATCTAACCTGCCTTTCGTCGGACTCATGATGAAAGTACCCGGCCTTCATCGCACTATTATGATGATGATGATGATGATGATAGACACTAACCCACGAATAGAGATCGAGTTTGACTTATTTATTTATTGGGATTGTATATTAATCAATTTCCCTCATCATCGCCCCCTTCCCCTCCCTTATGCCTCTCTCGAGGTTCGTTTGGTGAATTAACCCCCCTCTTCCCCATCCACGGCTCTTCATACATAGATAGATACATTGACTGAACGTCATATTAAACTCCCTGCTAGGTTACACTACTTCATACATCCTCATCTCATCGGGGCAATCTCTTCGATGCTACTCCATCACCCCCACTCCGAACACAATTTGCGTTTATTTTCCAGTTTCCTTCTTTTCCATTCCATGGATATGCTCAACATAAATCCTCCGTCCTTATTCTTCCCATCCGGTCGATATGAAGTAGAAAAGTTAAAAGGAAAGATACAAGACATGTAGTGAGTGACTTCATCAACATCAAATCATAAGGAGTGTGGGGTATCAATATGATCATAATGATAAAAAAGGAGGGTGGGTATATAGATGCGCTCAGAAAAACAAACCTAACAATAAGGAGGGTATATGGTATTCCGCTCAAATCAGCTTCAACAGCAACAGAGAGAAAAATAAAATCATGAAATCATGTGGTGTAGATGAGAAAAAGGACGAATTAGATTAGAGTAGGGAAGAGGAGATTAGGTGGCGAGATGAGATGCCAGTAAGATGCATGCTGCGATACATGCCATCAGAGTCCAGAATCCTGGACGGGTCACGGTGCTTGGTGCAGCGTTCGTGGTTTGCACCGGTGGCGAGGATACTGAGGCGGTGGTGCTGCTGGCGGTGTTGCTTGCGTTGCCGTCGGCACCACCAGCTCCACCGGCTCCATTACCGCCTGTGGGCGTCGAGGTGGGTGTGGCTCCGCTGCCGCCACCGCCGCCACCACCACCAGCGCTGTCGCTGGCACCGCCGCTTGCTCCGGCATTGGCGATGCTGGCGCCGTCGCTGGTGCTGGATCCACTGGCAGTGGTTTGTTGTCCGTCACCACCAGCCCCGCCAACTGCATTGGCGATGGAGGATGGTCCAGCGCTGGTTGCAGGTCCGGTCGTGGGAGAAGCGCCACTGGCACCGCCAGTAGCACCGCCATTAACTGCACCACCATTGGCCGTGGATGATGGCTCCACGCTGGCCGATCCTCCGTCGGCGGTGGGTGATGTATTGGCGTTCGCGGCAGGAGAGCTCAGAGTCGTTGAAGTGGAGGCAGCGCTGGAGGTAGATTGCACAGATGTTACACTGGTCGCAGACGAAGTCGTCAGAGGGGTTGCAGTCGATGTCGTTTCACCAGTCAGAGGCGGCGCAGCTTCCACGGCACTGCCGGCTCCACTTCCAGCCGCCGTCACCTGTTCTTGGGCATCGCCCCCTTGGCCGTCTTCAACTTGAGGGCTAACCCGCCGACCAGTACAGAAGTCCAGGAACTGTTGGAAGTCAGGCTGCACCGCTTCACTATACGCTGCCGAGCCTGATCCGGGTGGACGACTGTGTCGATTGATACACCCTTGGCAGCCGGATACGGCGGCATTGAATGCGCTGTCTGGTTCACAGAGCGCCGGCGTCTTGCCCGTACTCTCCGCTTCAAGAAGACAGGCGTCTATCTAATGTTAGCGTCCGAATCCTCAGATATGATACTTGATCCACTTACTGCAGTCGTCGAAACATGATGGCGGGGCCTTGGTCGGCGACTGCTGCCGCTTGCGCAGGTCCACCAATGACCGCTTCCACCGATTCGGCTTCACGTACGAACTGGCCTTGCTCTTAGAGGCAGAGATGACCGACGATGAAACCGACCCATCCGATTCCACCACCACCTGGACCTCCTCCACAAAGATGTTGAAGTCCAGGTCGAAGTTCCTCGGGTCGAGGTTGAAGTAGTCATCCTGAAGGACGTAGCTGTCCGTCGTGTTGGAAATGACCGGTTCTCCCCAGAATTGCGGTCGTTCCAACGGCGGCGCCGGCAAACATTCGCTCGGCGCGCAGACAAAGTTGCGGTCCGGTGGCGCCTCGTCAACGTTGCATCCAATCTTTGGAGGCCGGCAGAAGTAGCCTGGCGGACAACCCCAAGTGTAGTCGGTTGGCAGCGGCGCTGGTGGCGTGTACGTCGGATTGGTAAATCTCTTGGGACACAACGTCACCCCGGGAAGCGTGGTCGTGGTGGTGTAAGTGGTCGCGCTGAGGCCCGTGCTGAAGACGGTCGTGCCAGGCGGAGCAGACGGGGCACCTGGTGTCGTGCTCGATGGTGGAAGGTTCGTATCAGCACCACCACCCAGGGCGTTGGCCACGCTGGCTGGAGTGGAGACGGGGCTCACGACCGGTGGTGGACTGATCTGGTCTGTAGGGGCAGGTGTGGGTGACACCGTTACAGTCGAGCCAGTCACGGTGACAGACTCTCCTGGTAGAGTTGCGGTCGAACCAGGGATCGAGCTGACAATGGCCGAAGTGGCAGTGACGGTCGATGCGGGGATCGTGCTAAGCACCGTGACCGTATTGATGACGGTAGATCCAGGCAGCGTCGTTGTCACACCCGATTGAGTGACCGTTGTGCCTGGTGAGACACTCGTGACCACCGAGAGAGAGGTGACGGTAGAAGCTGGTACCACGCTGGTCTGGACTAGGACTGAAGTGGCCGTGACTGTTGATGCAGGAACCGTGCTCAGGGCCGTAATCGTGTTGATGACGGTCGATCCAGGCAGCGTCGTCGTCACTCCTGATTGCGTAACGGTTACTGGTGGAGAGACACTCGTCACCACGGAGAGTGAGGTAACGGTAGATGCTGGGATCACGATGATCTGGGTGGCAGTCGTTCCGGGCAGCGTCGTCCCTGGCAGTGTCACCGTAACGGGCGAAGTCACCTCAATAGTAGAGGCCGGCAACGTGCTCAACACTGTCACGGTGTTGAAGACGGTGGATGCAGGTACTATGCTCGTCGTGCCGGGCAAAGTAACAGTCGACGCTGGTACAGTGCTTGTCACCACCGAGACCGTAGTGATGGTCGATGCCGGGATCACGCTGGTGGTGATGATGGTCGATCCCGACAGCGTGTTGGTAACGGTCGACAGCGCCGTGACAGTCGAGGCCGGCAGCGTAATTGTCTGGCCACTCTGGATAATCGTCGTCGGGGGTACCACGCTGGTAATCGTGTTGGTCGCGGTGACAGTCGACACCGGCAAGGTCACCGTCGTCGATACCGACACAGTATTGGTGATGGTGTTCAGGAGCGTCGATAGCGACGTGATGGTAGCACCCGGTGCCGTGCTGACGCTGAGTGTGGTCAAGGTGACCGTAGAGGCCGGCAAAGTGATGGTCGATCCAGATACGGTCACCGTTGAAGCAGGTACTACGCTGAGGGTAGTGATGGTAGCCGTCGTCACCGTAGGTGGCAGCGTGATCGTGGTTGAGACGAGCGACGTCACCACCGAGGTCACTTCTTGCAAGGCTGGATCGTCTGTCAGCAATCTGTATTGAACTAGCCCAGAGAACCTCATTCTTACTAGTAACAGTGTCCGTCACCGTCGCAGTCGTATTATTCCCAGGTATGGTCACTGTTGCAGTCTCCCGTACGGTGATGGTCTCTGGTGGTAGCGTGATGATTGTCCCCGATATGGTCGTGGTGGACCCTGGAAGGATGCTAGTGCTGATCGACTCGACTGTCACCGTAGTTGGCGGTAACGTGACGGTTGTGGGCACCGGAGACGGGGTCACCAGCGTCAGAGTTTCGAGTACTGGGACGAGATTAGCATGAAAAGCTGCTCAAAATACTAGAAGATGTAACGCACGGGTGATAGTAACCGGAGCTGGAGTAATGGTGGTAGAGACCTAAAGGGTTGATCAGCACATTGCACCTCTCCGCAGTGGAAGTAGCATACTGTAGTAGAACCGCCTGGGCAGCTAGTCACTTCCGGCGAGCAGTTGATGATGGTGTTGATCTCGGTCGTCAAGATGGTGCTAGTCACGACGGTGGGAACCACTGTAGTCGTCGACTCGATGGTGATAGTCACCAGCTCCGGCACAACGGTTTCGATGGTCGTAGGGACGAAGGCAGTGGTGATCGAGGGAACAACCGTGGTCACGAGAGTGGGAACAAAGTTGGTGATGGTCGAGCTAGAATGGAGTTAGTTCAAAGACATCATAAAGCGATCGAGTCAGGAGTGGCCATACAACAACACCGTGGTGACCGGTGTGCCAGACACCGTGGTCGTGGTCGTCACCGGGACTGAAGAGCGGATTAGTACGCAGGATCCCCTTCAGACGGTCGCGGGCACATACAGGAGGTGACCGAGGTCACTGTCTCGAGAGACATGATGGTCGTGCTGATGGTCCGCTCCGACACCACCGTGGTCGTGATAAAGTTGGTCCGCTCGATTGTGGTCGGAACTGTGGTCGGAACTGTGGTCGGGACCGTACTCAAGACCGTAGTTGGGACCAGAGAAGTGGAAGTGGTCGTCAAGGTCTGGGTGGTCCTATGTGGGAGTTAGACCTTTTGAGCTCGCAACGCGTGTAGGAACAGAGGAACTGACAAGAATGTGGTGGTGAACGTCACGCTTGCAGTATCGGTCGTCACCACAGTAGTGGGGACTGCGGCAGTTAGTACTAGAGCGTCATAGCACGAACGCATCATGAGCTTACACGACGTGGTAATGGTCAGTACGGTGGTAGCTGTGATGGTAGTAGGCACGAAGATGCTCGTGCTCTCTGTGGTGGTCCGTTCGGTTGTGGTTGGGACCGTAGTGGTGATCAGAGAGGTAGTAGTCACGGTGTTAGTCGTTCTATTGAGTGTTAGGCTTCCTCGCTGTGGAAGGGGTGGAAGAATGAACTGACAAGAAAGTGGTGGTGAAGGTTGAGCTTTCCGTATCCGTTGTCACCACAGTGACGGGGGCTGCAGAGGTTAATATAAGACGGTTCAACGACGAGCTTATAATGAACTTACACGTCGTGGTAATGGTCAGAACGGTGGTGGCCGTGACAGTAGTAGGAACGGTGATGCTGGTGCTCTCAGTGGTGGTGGTCGGGACCGTGGTAGTAATTAAAGAAGTAGTGGTGAACAGAGAGGTGGTGGTCACTGTATCGGTGGTGGAGAAAATGGTAGTGAACGTCGAGCTTTCCGTATCAGTGGTCGTCACGGTCACGGGATACGAAGTCGTGATGGTGAAGATGGAGCTCTCGGTGATGGTGGTAGGAATGACGACGGTCGTGCTCTCTGTGGTTGTGGTGGGGACGGTGATGCTGCTCCGGTGTTGTATTTTTGACATGGGGTGGTTCTAGCACGACCGAGACGTTGTTGAGCACGATTGTCGACACGACGACCTTGCTCGTCCCAACCACGACCACCGCAGTGTCCAGCACGACCGTTCCGACGACAACCACCGAAGTGTCCAGTACGACCGTCCCGACCACGACCACTCAAGTGATAACGGAGACCATCCCAACGACCGTCTCCGTCACGACCACGTTGACGACCGAGATCTCTTATCCCGTCACCGTTACTACTACGGACACCGAGAGTGTTCCTTTCACCACGACCTTCTTCACCACCGAGACGTCGCTCATCACCACGGTGGTCCCGACCCCGACCACGCTCACGGTCGAGCGTACCACGACCGCGACCGAGAGCTCGAGCATCACGATCTTCGCCACGATCACCGAGACCTCCGTCTTCACCATCACCACATCGTATCCGGTGACCGTGACGACGACGGATACTGAAAGCTCGACGTTCACGACCACCTTCCTCACGACGGATACGTTGACCGCCACGTCTCTGATCACCACTACGGTCCCGACCACGACGACGGAGAGCACGACCGTCGTCGTTCCTACCACCATCACCGAGAGCTCCATCTTTACCATTACCACATCGTATCCGGTGACCGTGACGACAACGGATACGGAAAGCTCGACCTTTACTACCACGTTCTCCACGACCGATACGCTGACTACTACCTCGTTGTTTACCACCACTTCTCTGATCACGACTACGGTCCCGACCACTACGACGGAGAGCACCAGCATCACCGTCCCCACCACAACCACAGAGAGCACGACCGTCGTCATTCCCACCACCATCACTGAGAGCTCCGTCTTAACCATCACCACTTCCTATCCGGTGACCGTGACGACCACTGACACTGAAAGTTCGACTTTCACTACCATTTTCTCCACCACCGATACAGTGACCACCACCTCTCTGTTCACTACTACTTCTTTGATCACGACTACGGTCCCGACCACCACCAGCGTCACTGTTCCGACTACTACTACCGAGAGCACGACTGTCATCATTCCTACCACCATCACCGAGAGCTCCATCTTCACCATCACGACTTCGTATCCCGTGACCGTGACAACCACTGATACGGAAAGCTCGACGTTCACTACCATTTTCTCCACCACCGATACAGTGACCACCACCTCTCTGTTCAC
>QQTW01001691.1_pt1 | contig 15674 bp, 21 predicted proteins | sample 1904831 | NCBI WGS metagenome assembly QQTW01 (sample SAMN09435610, study PRJNA476489) | Subsurface metagenome, whole genome shotgun sequencing project. | reverse complement strand
CGGCATTGAAGACCAAAGGGGTTTCCCACAAGCGAACAATGGGCGATCATCTCGTTAACCCCCGTGGCTTTCGACCGTTTGCGGGTTAATTTGCGGGGCAACCGAGGCACATGTGGAGGCGAACGTCGTTTGTTCTCGATTGGTTGGAGGAAGTCAACATGGAAAATGAGCACACCCTTGTAGCCGTTAGACTGGATACTGGAACTTTGTTTCGCTGCCTCATCACACGGCCGCAGAGAGACTTACACTAACGAACGACTGACCGTCGATGGTGGCATTCAAGTCAATTCCTCGATCATCCTTGCTACTGAAGGAAGTGCCCTCCACCTCAAGGAGCAGGCGCTGTGGATCGGCCGTTGGCTGAGACCAGTAGAAGATCCCGAAGGAGGCTTTTGTGAGCAGCCAGCGCCCCATGCGACCAGACTCTGGTCACCGACCTTGGGTCCCTCATGCAAGGGAACGATAACCTACCGCTTAAGTCCCGGTCCTACGTCGTCCTTGCCACGCTCGCGCAATATTCAATGCTGTGTCGATACTCTCGAGTTGCCCGGTTGAGATCGCACACAAAGGACGAGAACCCAAGGACCGGAGAAATGGTAAGGTATGCTTGCCGAATACATGTAAAGTCAGCTGGGGGTCGTACGCATCTCTCTCTACCTCTGCCGTCACCTGCCCCCTTCTTCTTCTTCTGAGAATGAAATCGATACCACAATTCCGATCAAGCGGGCTTTGAAATTGCTTTGAATTTGTTGGAAGGTCTTGAGGTATAAAAGCTACCCTCAGTGGAAACTGGCAATTGCGCTCTACATTGCGATGGAGTTCGTTAGTAGAGACAACTATCCCGACCCTCAGGTAGCTGTTCCGAACATTCAAGCGAACCGTTCTTCTTCACCCTGCCCCTACTGACAGCTTGGGCACAATCCAGGAGTCATGGTAGCGCTTGCCGGTTTCAAGGTTCTCGGCCGTTAGCACATCGGATAGAAGCCTACCTTTCTTGTTCAATATGCCTTTCTTCACCGTTGCTATCGCAATGCTGCATGCGATACACGCTCGGATGATGTCTTTAATCGACGCCCTCCACCAGTCTTCGCAATTGCCGCATCGAGCTGTCTCGGCGTCAAGCCTGCCTAGTGCTTCCCATTCCTTTCGCGCAACCTTGGCTGCGTCGTCTGCGATGTCAAGCGTAGATATCGCTTGCGCTTCGGTGGACCGTTCGTTACCCTTCATATCGATGGCAGCAGCAAGTTCAGCATACGAGGGAGGTTCTGGGATCGAAAGCTGCATAAATGGCCGCATTCTCAGCACATGTCGGAGCTCCGAGGTGCCGTACGGTAGATGCTGTGACCGGTGTGTCAGCACTGAATGATGTGCAAGGACCGTGTATAGCTGCCGCCACTTCGTCAGCAGATTCATCGTGAGGCTACCGCGCCCTCGCGCTCACCTTTGAGAGTGAGATGGCGAACCACTGGGTTGCAGAGGCTTCAAGGAGGGTAGCATCCAAGAAGGTAAGACATCGTCTGAAGCTCATCTTCTGACTCATGCCGATTCTCTTGCTTTGCCCGGATCGTCTCGTGACGATGGTTTGAATTCTCTCCAGATGCTGGATCCTAGCTCCAGCTACCTGGCTGAGATACCTGTACGGGGGTCAACAACGAGCAGCAAACGATGGCTCGGGAACCGTTACCAGTACATGCCCCTAAGCTCGTCGGTTTGGTAGACGTCCAGTTCAAAGCCAAGTTGGATGATCCAATCTATTTGCCGCAACTTGTAATGGTACGCCCAGGAAGACAGGGGAAAGGACCAAATCTCCGTGCCTGCAGCCTCGCCTTCGGTCAACGGCCCTTCGCCGGTGTATTTGCGAAGCTCTATATCGAGGTTCTCAGCCTAGTGCTGTCAGCCACGACAGGCAATGGCTGGAGCGGAATGCAACGGACTTCGAGCTGCACGCTCTCCCAGTCTAGAACAAGGTGACATAGCATTCTTCGCATGCGTGAGCGATTCATGCATATCGCACGGAACATGTCGAGAAGAGGCTGTCCAGACCGCAGATCAGACAGCGAAATCTACGGTCCTCGAAAGGTACTTACGTCTCCCACCCGCAGCACAAAGTCGCGGATTTCCTTCGCTATCTGGAATCGCGGGTCATGGGGTGCTTCCACATGCCCGTTCGCAGGATCCAACAGAACGTCAGCTGGTAGGACGAGCTCTTCAAGGTCATCGTGAACCAATCTCGTAATCGTAATACTCCCGAGCACCTTCATGTCGTGGAAGATCAGTGATTGTAGCAAACAACGCACGTATATCGACGGTTCAGGTTTGCGAGACTGAAGGGCGTAGGTGAAGTTCTAACCAGGAATGAGCGGTTGCTTTGAGCCAAGAGGTCCTGGGCTCATACAAGTAGACTGCTGCAGCCGTAATATCTCAAGATACGATACACGTCAGCTGCGTCGCGACACAGATTGCCAAGGAAAGTATGTGTCTCCTCAAAGGTATTTTGAACCATGGGCCTAGGAGGCACGCTGCTGGCTAATGTTTGTTGGAGCTTGATGCTGAAAGCGGCCTCGACTGGCTTGCTAAGCCTGTGAGTTTGCCGTAATTCGGGTAATAGTTCGGAGCATTGTCTCCAAGACCGCACTTGGGCATGTTGGTGGGGACCAAGATCGAACTCGAAAGCGTCTAGTAAACGTTTCCTGAGCGTGAGTCTGGTGCATATGGCCTTTCGAAGAGCATCGTCGATCGAAGAATGCTGTTCAGCAGTGTTCAGAGCTTCGTCGAGAAGCTCTTGTATGTCCACCGTGTCCACATCGTCCAGTAGTGTGCGGTTGTACAGGTTGGACACAAAATCCTCCTCCTGAGCATAATTAGTGGGATTGCGTTTCTTCGATGAAGTTCTAGGAGCTCGCTATTCGGCCTCGCTGTGAGCCAACTGACCTCGTAGTAATGCTCCGCACCTATCCTCCGGTGTACGAAGCCGCAGCATTTGATCGTTGCCAAACAATATGCACGGACCGCAATGTGCAGCATACTGCTCGCTAGACCTGGTTCTGCATATCGATGAAAGCGGGCATCCTCTAATTTGTTGGGTTCCGGCCAGAGCAGTCGGTCAATGTGGTACGAAGTAAAAAGTGACGTTGAGAGAGGATGACCCATATGCCACGCCATCTATGGACCCTAAGATCAGCATCAGATATGTTGCTGCCTACAGTTACTGGCGTGGCGGCATAACAATCTCACCTCATGGCACAACATTTGATCCATGAGCCCAACCACCTCTTCTGGCAAGAGCTCTTCCAAAACATCGAATGTATCTTCGAACGCCTCGCCCTCTGCTAAGAAACCGCTGTCCATCTTTGGATCCATGATCTGCCCACATGTCTTAGTACAAGACGTCCATGTGATGTAGAGTGTCTCGTGAATGGGTATACCTCGAGCGCACCAACGGCTTCGAAGAGCGTGAAGTATGGATCCTTGACGAGTTGGCCCGCCTGGAGAGCTTGCGGAAGGTTAACCAGTTGTTTTCAAAAAGTGTAGGCTTGAAGCAAACGGACTAGCTGCTGCGCTCCTGAAGTCGGTAGATATGTCTATCATCGGTCTGCGTTTCTCGGTATTTCTTCGCTGAAGCTGGTAATGGTCTCGAGATTCTTGGAGGTTGTGGGAATCCTGCTCGGCTTCCATGTGTAGTTGTACGACGTCTGTTCCAGGTCAGCATCTGCCGGTGCGCTGACGATCATTGGCGGAGGTCCACCTCCCTCTTGCAAGACTGTTGGGGGTGTCTCCCTCCATTATGTCCAGGGGGAGAAAGAAGTGGCGGACGAATGGTTTGGCAGATCACATTATTACGGTTGCGGAATACTCATCAAGTGGTTGAGATTAGGAAGCGAGGTATGGAAGTCTTTGGTAGCGGTCTTAACGCTAAGTAGGCTCCCCTCCACTTTGTACAATGCACGCCAGTTAGACGAATGGTACAGACGCAGAATTGTGCCCGGCGATACTTAAACAGCTACGATTATTGTCCCTCCTGTGCGCTGTCGGCCCTCGCACTCGTGTTCGCCATTGCCAAGTCCTTGTTGTCGCCCTGCTTGCCGTTCTGTGGGGAGCGTTTGGGTCAGCTCAACCGGTCCGCGAAACACAGGTTGCAACTCACCGTCCATTTTGCGAATCTAAGATCCATCTCGCCTCTCCTCTCTGCTTGCAGGCGTGGTTGTTCCTTCAGCGAGCGTCGGACAGCGCGGGCTGCAACAGCGAGGTATCGATTGTAGCTGTTCCTCGTAAGTATCGATCAGAGTCAAAGCTCGCTAACACATACGTCAGACCGGCGGCTTTCCAAGCGGCGGTCATGTTGATGCCGAGGGTGGGAGTGGTTGATGTCGTCTTCTGATACCTGCGGTATGCAAGCCCAACCTATGGTGCAGGACTCCGAAGCAGATTAGGCTGCTTAGTCAGGGCACAAGCGACACTTAACCAGGGACGAGCTTCAGGTCCATCTGCCCTATTTAACCAACTGGCTTTTGTTTCGGCCACATCAATCATCTCACAAGAGATGATTGTATTGATACTGTGCCGTCAAGTGCCCATTGATCTCTCTATGCAGTGTGATGACAGTGACAATCGAGAAAGAGCTTAGGACTATTGTGTACGAAGCATAACATCCTAGATTGCGGTCTTAGACATGCAATCCAATTTCTTCCGCGAAAGGCAATACGAATAAATCTCCAACAGTCGAGACAGTAGCCTTTCCTTCCAGCAATGACGCCGCAGCCTACGAGATCGTCAGTAACGTCCCTCAAAGAAGCCGTGTGCGCTAGGGATACGCACCTTCTTCACTGCTCCTTCGGTAACGCCATCTATTGCGTCTGCGATGCCATCGAGCTGAGAGGGTTTTCCACTTTGTACTAACCCTGCACCTGTCATCTCAAGACCAGTCGAGGTATTCTCACCGGCCGAGAGAGTCCTGAATTTCGCGTATGCAACCGCCTTCTTGATGTCATCTTTCGCGATATCTCCACCTGATATCGCTTTAAGGATTTCAACGATAGCCTCGCTGCTTTCTCTGATGTGCCTGGCATTGCCTCCTATCGAAATTGCGAGCAAGCCTGCGTCCGAGTAACTAATATTTCGCGTTGAGACATGAGCTTGCGTTTGCGCCGCGGTTGCTCTTGCGAGCAACGAGTATCCGGGCGACCATTTGATGTATGACTGACCGCCAAGGAGAGAAGATAGGACGGCTATCGCCGGGTTGTAGTGTCCTCCGGTATAAGAACCTGAACCGGGGAATCCGATAACCATGTTGTTGCCTCCGTCGTGGGCGATTCTTTCCTCGCCCCCGTAGTACTTGGTAGGTCTTACTTCTATGGGCGGGAGGCCTTTTGGGGGTGCGGATGGTGAGTCGCCGAAGAATTCCCCTGTCCACTTGCACAGCTCGTCATGACTGGCACCGTTGGCAACAATAGCGAAGTTGGGTTTGGCATATGCAGCTTGACTGAAAGCTCTCAAGTCATCCTCTTGGAGATATTTAGTTATGGGGACTGAGGATGTTGGATGTAATGTTGTGCCTAGACCCCGGTGGAATGCAACACCATGAGCAGAATTGATTGCCATGTCCGCAGTATTCGCGAGGATGCCTTTTCGTTGCAGCTTGATAATAGGGATCACCTCTTCACTCAGTTCATGACCTAAGCCAAGTTAGCCTTTGTGTCTTCTCCAAGGTCTGCGCCTGCTCACGTAAAAACTTCGTTTTTGAGACGACCTCCCCAAGCAGTTCCGTAAAGTACGGCAAGTCGTCTCGGAGGAATTTGGCGCCGATCACGAGGTTTTCTCGTGAATGATATGCAAAGAGTTCGGCGCCGAGAAGCTCGGCCTCCCTAGTTATCCGTAGGGATGACCGTTTCGTTGTCGACTGTGTATCAGCAAGGCAGTTGATCAGTACATAACAGTCGGTAACGTAAGGTAACGAAATGTCACAGGCTCACTTTGAACGCAAACTTCTCGAGACCTTCAGCGAATCCCGGATACAGTTGGTATCGCGTTCCGGCACGAGCGACAACGGCCAGCTGTGTTGTAGGTCCAGGTATGTCTCGGCTTGCATATTTGATGCCATTCACCTCTCCAGTCTCGTAATTGAAAGACCCAGACCTTTGTGAGGCCAGAAACCGGCGATTGCTGGGTTTGCTGATGCTTCCAGGACGCAGCGCACCTCGTGCAGCGTGCGGCACAGATGTACGAGGAATCATCTCGGAGCGCAACTTGCTGATTGGAACTTTGAGCGCACAATGGTTGAGACCATGAGATAGTTGCTTCGGATTCTATAGCTACCTTACCCTGGAAGCATGAGGTTCTATGCGAAGAAAGCTAACTAAAAGAGGTAAAGTGCGGAGAACTCAAAAATTGCGGAGCACTCGGTCAGATTTATTAATATTGTGGGTGATAAAAGCAACGACCACATTCAAAGAAACATTGTCGAACAGTCTTCTAGTCGGAATCGATTCTGTTTACATTTAAAAATCCTGTGAGTTGCCTTCAAATCTTACTCACGCACATGCCACTATTCGGGCACTCGATAACGGTGAGTGGACCAATCAAGCCATCATTCATTACTCCGTACTCTATTGTGATTTGACTGCCTCGGCCGTTCTTTGGACTAAGAGGCCCGCGGCACACGGAATCCGACTCGCCGAGTTTTGGTGAATCGTCTCCCACCCCACTATGTATTCGAGTAACAGAGCGTCAAACTTACCACCTCGAAGACTCATGGAACAGCTCCGGTGACATTTGTGGTACATCTGGAGGATTTGGCAAGTCTCTAGATGTCGGAAGTACGTCTCCTTTTTTCCTACTTTCTCTAGGCCGTTTTGATTTCATGAAGTGAAAGTTCGCAATCCTGATCATCTGTGTCATGTTTAGTATGCTACCCAATTATCGACGGTCCTCGTAGAAGAATTCTTCGGAGGATTACCATCGGCAAGTCTACGAACGGCTCCGAAATACTTCCCTTTTCGCAAAGCTTCGGCTAATCCAAACAGCGGATATTCAAGGCATTAGCCTTCCATGGCCGCCTCCCGCTTCCGACTCTTGTACATCGTACCCATCTCTCACCCAGAGAAGTAAGGCAGGGTCTCTCGGTACTTGTCCAACAACATCTGGTTCTATGGTATGATCCGGAGAATACAGGCCAGGCTTTCTATGAGGCAAAATTCTCCAGCGCCTATGCGCTCTTACGATCCGGGAAATACATTCGGCTGGTAAAAGACCGCTTTGGAAAGCTCGCTGAAGAAATCATAACGGATGTTATAGTACTCGGACATGTTCGTGTAGGAGACTTGACAAGGACCTACTTCCCTCATCACGGTGAGCGAGGGCCCCTTCAAGAGATTATTCCACGGGCTTGCCATCTGCAAGCGGGCGGCGAAGAGTCGGCTGGACTTCACGGTACCGCGCAAGATGACGGCGAATGCATCGATTCCCTTCATGCAACCGTTAGTGATCTCATTCAGGCCGGTCTCCTATGTCTCGTACACGAATCGCAGTTCCGGACAGTAGCCGATAATGTTACGGAGGCCAAGCAGGCCGTGCCGTCTGCGGATGAATTACCTGGCTCACAAAAAGTACAAAGAGCTAGGCATGAGTCGTTAGTTGCAAAGAAACTTGACGACTGGAAGTCCGAATCCGCGGTTCCTGCTACAAAGTTGGCTACGCCACGAAAGGGTACCAAACGAGCATTCGAAGGAGGTGGCGAGCAACCCAATGGCAAACGGAGAAAGCTCCATGACCAGACACCGACCGAAATAGGCGGCGCTAATAGCGATGCTCGTTCGACGAGTTCCGGTTGGTTGGATGTATGTTAGCTCCTCCAGGCGAATGCTGTTCTAAGACTGACCCGACGCAGAGCAATCTCATTGTCCGAGTGGACCATGAGAATTTCGCGATTCTTATCCGCCACCAGCAAATGGTTGATCTTGTCGAGGAATCAATCGGCCCAGCGACGGCCAAAGTTTTCAACGAGGTGTTATGCAACGCTGGACCACAGCTAGGGAATTATAAGGGCGAGCTCGTCTGTGCCGCTGATGACGGTGACGAGGAACTCGAAGACTTTTCCGCCCTTCCACAAGTGTCCGCAGACGATCTCAGTTATCTGTTGCACGATTTGCCTGACCTTGCGAATGCCCTAGGCTATGCAGACCCGAGTAGGATTAATCTGTATCGTTTAGATCACCCCAAGAAAGTCAAAAGACGTCGAGTGTCTAATCAACTAATTTCTGACGACGGAGTTGTGGTGGACGGTTCTGCAAGCTCCGACGAAAGCGACGGCGGCCGCTCAGAAAACAGCAATCCTGACATATCTGGCGTGGACCGCGATTCGGACTTCACTAGAGGAGACGACGACTGCGGCCAGGACCCCAAACACAGAACACCCGACACAACCCCCGACACCAGCCCGAAAACCAAGGAGCCGGTATCTCCACTGCACACCCTCCGCCAACATTTGATCCTCCTGGCTGAGCACCCTGACAAATTTCTTGTCCCCGTCGGTCCCAGTTTCACCGCCCCAGGTAGCTGGGTCGTCCCTTACCCGGTCCTCTCCCGTACTCTTCTCCAAAACGCTCTGCTTAATATCACAGTCAGCCGTTTTGGGCCCCTCGCCGGTCGCCTGTTCCGCATCCTGTCCTCTACCGAGACCGCTCAGGCCTCGCCGTCCAAATTCGACGAGAAAACCCTAGTACTTCTCTCGCTTGTACCTCAGAAGCCCATGCGTACCCTCCTCCACAGCATGCACCAGGCTGGCCATATCGAACTGCAGGAGCTCCCCAAAGACGGCAATCAACGGCGCCCTGGCACCACATCCTTCTTCTGGTTCTTCGACGCGGAGAGGATGAGGAAGAAACTGCTCGACGAGACTTACAAGAGCATGGGGAATCTGATCAGACGGGTGAAGGTGGAGAAGGAAGCGGTAAAAGATGTGGTGGAGAAGAGCGAAAGGACGGACGTGGTGGGGAGGGAGGACGAGCTTTTGGGGGAGGAGGAACTGGGTGCCTTGAAGGAGTGGAGGGCGAGGGAAGAGAGAATTTGGGGCCATGTTGGGAGGTTGGATGAACTGGTTGCCGTGCTCAGAGATGCCTGAGGATGAACGAAAAAATTCGAGTCGTGGGCATAAGATGCATTTGTAAGAACCCGTGAAAGGATGTCAGCAGAATTGGCAAATACCCTTCCGTGGCAAGCGAGGTGCCGGATACAACCACTTCTACAGGCTCTTCAATCCTCAAGGACATGTCACAAAAGCGCGGCTCTTGAGGGAGGCGGATGAGCCTGAGGAAGCCACCTTCACCATCAACCAGTGTCTTACGACGCCGGCTGGTACGTTCCACACAGTACATTCCCATGATTGATTCCATTGAAAGCCGATGGAGAGAAGCTATCCCTTCTCTTAATTCACCGGTAGCTGAGCCGGTACTCTCCTCCGGAGCTTTACGCTAGCGTCATACAGCGCATCCTTGAAAGCGAAGAGGAAAGCAGCAGTGATAACGCTCTGCGTAACTTTAGGTCCAATACCTATTCATCGTTAATCAGCATCCGGAAGCTCCTTTCCCTTGAGGGGCGACCATGTTCAATTGACAGACAAGAAAGATGTCAGACCTACCTTTGTACAATCCACCCCACCCTTCCTCTCTGACTGCCCTCTTCACGGCCCGACCCATCCCCTCCTTCGTGCCCTCCTTCACATGCATGCGGCTCTTGATGGTGATGTAGGGGTACGTGATACTTGTCGCCAATAGCTTCCCAATCGCACCCAGGAGGAAAACATCCCTCGGCGTGACCTTCCGCCGCTTCTCCAACACAATCTTCAGTTGCTCGAAGATGGTATACTGCAGTATTGGATTGACGACAAGGACCAGGGCAGGTAAGACGCCTGCGAACAGCGCTTGGGGTCCTTCGGTGCGGAAGAGGGAAAGAAGAGTGGAGAGGGTGGAGGGCTTTGCCTTGGGTTTCGAAGGACCGACGGCGGGGCCCGGGAAGGGATCATCTGAAGGGGACTCCGATTGCCGTGCTGTCATCCGTGTATTGACGACCCAAATCGGATTGGTGATCAGTACGGTTGCGCTGCCCGCGATGGCGCCGGCGATCATGGATTCGATTGTAGTGAGCTTTTTGGAGGCACGAGAGGAGCGGATTGCGGCGCGCTCGAAGAAGGCTCGGGTCCATTCGTACCCTGTGCGGACAAGGTCAGCGATTGGGCTTGACTGGGCGGGTGAGCAAGGGAAGAATGAGCAGCGGGTATGAAGGGACCACGGACAGTAGTAATAAACGAAATTTGTTACGCTGATGCCGAAGAGTGCAGATTCGAGGCCAGAGTAGAGGCCTGTTATGCCTTCTCTCTGCACTATTCGACGGACCGCATCGTACGTGGAGGAGTGGGCCCGTTTGGACTCGACCTGGGCCCGGGTGGAGAGGGTTATGAGAGGGTAGCTGGTCACAACTGGTCAGTGATCGATGGGTATGTACCATACTGGAGGGTTGACCGACGTCAATGTCATGGAAAGAAGTCCTCCACCGGCCCCGCTCAAAGCATGTAAAACATTATCACCTTGCTGAGCGGCCAATGCTGCCGGCGCCTCTGAGGGTCTGGTCTCTGCTTTGGACATCTTATATTACGTAGAGATGAACCCCGGGGTTGCAGACACGCAGGAGGATCGGTAGTGGGCGACCGAGTGAATTGGGAGCGCAGTTGCGCTGACCCTTGGATTGAACGTGCATGCGTATTTCACAAGGCGGGGAAGCGAAGTGTCTACATACCGAGGCAAAGCTAAAAACCTGAACCCCTAAACGGTCCGCCGGGGGCAACTGGCCTTGCAGGCACATGAAGATATGTAGCAAATCAGGACATGTACTGATGATCATGATGAATCCAATGGATTGTGGGAAAGCTGTCCTACTGCCTAAAATACATTATTGGGATTTGGTCCTGACTGCCACTGCTATCACTATGCATATGCCAATGTACGCAGCAGAAGCCTCCAGCTCCAGCTCCAGCGCTGTAGTGTGTACTTTGCCAAACGATGCTAGACCTCTAACAAACTCTCGAGGTAGAGAAAAGAGGATGGTAGGATATACATGAGTATTGAAGGCGCTCAAAGAACATCAATCGTCAAGAAAAATCAGATGAAAGTGATCACTGGCAGTCATTAGGTGTAAGTGCCGCCAGTTACCGGCATCGGCCAGTCGTCTTCCGTTATACTCGACCAGAACACCCATGTCATGACGACGGCCAGAAGGGTGAATAATGTCTCGAAAAGTGCTCCATTGATCTTGCCGTTCGTCCCCGAACAGATATGTGTGCTGATGACATACTGGAAGATCTGACCGATGGCGAAGAGGAGTGTGGCACCCAGGAGATACACTACACACGGAGCATCAGTATCCAGATCGCCGCATATCCCCTAGGAAGAGCTCACGCATTGGTTTCTTCTCGCCTAGCACCTTGAGCACAAGGACGGTCTCGAGGATGAAGAAGCCTGCTAGGAAGATGAGCGGCGCTAGCTGGTAGAGCACGTACAGTCCAATGTTGCGGTGAACCCCTGTCAGGCTTGGGTCAAACCGGCCTGAGTAACTGAAGGCGGTGTCGAGCGCTATGTAGCCAGTGCCGATGAACAGCGCGGCGGCAGAAAGGAGGATTAGACCCAGTGACAGAGGGGTGCCGTCGTCGAGTAGTTGGAAGCCAACGATCCCGTTTAGCATGAGAACCCATAGTGTCGCCACAATCGCTCCAAGATGAACAGCCGTGAAACCCTGTCCGAGATCAGTCATTGGCATTGCATTGCTACAATGGCCCGTACTAACCAGTACCACCCTTTGTTGCAGCGGGCTACCCATGGGCAAACCACCCACTGTGAAGATTTCACATATCTCGATGATGACGTATCCGACCAGAAATAGCTGAAACTCCCTAGAAGATGACCGTGAGTCGCCGTTCATCTCCGCAGCTGGGACCTACCCTACCTTCGTCCGACGGCAGCCTTTTTCCGATCTGAGCGGAGTATTAAGAAAATGGTAACGAGGATAGCGATGAATGCGATTAATATAGACCCTAAGCCCGTCAGCAGAGATCATGTGTAGACGCGACCATCCAGCCGAACCTAGGTTGCCCAGGTGTCGTCCTCTGCTCAGTCCTATGCCTGACAATTGGCACCCATTGTAACCCTGCAGTTGCCCAAACAGCTGTTGCGGTCGGTCCCGCCAAGGAGTGAAAAGCTAGACGGCGCATCAGTATGCTGGGTCGGACTAGTGTCGCTCATTTCGCAGACACGAGGCGATCGTGACGTACATTGCAGACGGGTAATGTAGAGTCGCGGCAAAAATCCTAGAGAGCGTGAGCCGTAGAGTCCAATCCAGGGTCTCAGTACGTCGCGAGACAGCCACGAGAGGGTCCCGTACCTGGAAATTGCCAAATTGAGTGGAACCCATTGCGAGTGACCTGGTCGTTCGCGTCCACCCCAGGCGCCTCCGTAGCTTCTTTGGTTGTTATGGCACAAGGCCGAAGGAGTGAAGGGGCCGAAGTCAGAGAGTGCGAATCTCCGAGTCCGCGGCTCAAAACAGTGATTGAAGTAGCGGAGTGGATCAATTGACGGGGCAAAACGACAGACTCGAGCGACAGCGAGCTCTCTTGTAAATGGAGTCGACGCAGTATAGAGAAACGAAGTCACTGGGTGGAGTTACGAAAGGCAAAACTTGGCGTGAAGCAGGAAGCCACTAAAGAAAACTTTACTTTTACGTAAGGTAGACAGGGAAACAATCTCAATGACGACGTTGGTTAAGGTAAGCTTCACAACACAACCACTACTCCTCCTAGAAATACTCATTCGATCATTACTCAATAATAGACTTGTACCCTTGACCAAGTGTCTTCCCGCTGTCAATTGATTTGATGAGGCAATATCTCATGGGAAGCTATCATACTCAAATTATTGATCAGAGTGCTTCCTGCGATTTATCCTTGGCCGCAATCAGTCCGAACACTGCTCCATCGTAAGTGTATCATGATCATGACGGTCCAGCTCGGCATGGCTCGTCGTGTCAAGATTCTGCCGCTTCAAGATTTTGCCGGTGTCCTTATCCTGTACACTGCAGGATTCAAAGCCACGTTCACAGTGCGAGACCAGGTCCCCTCTACCGTCAACGTTCCTGCTGTGTGCCAGAAGACCAAGATTCCAAACTTCTTTCCATTGTGGTCGTGTATCTGCCCTGTGCCCGACTAAAGGCATTGCGATTCTAATAGCCTTTGGAGGCTCACACCCGAAGAAAAGTGTCGCTCCTTCACAATAGTCTCCAAAGCTCCAAGGATGGGCGACGGAACTCCCAGCTGACCCTAATCAAGCTTTTTTGTATGGGGTATGTCGAGTTTTCGACGAGCTACGCGTACCTTCGTCACTTGATATGGTACTCCAGAATCAGTACATCCGGGGGACGCAATGGCCACAACTTCTGCCTCTACAACGGCATCACAGACATCTCTAATCCAAGCGTTTTCCTTCTTCACTCCGACTCCCGCGACGGACAGATGCAGTGACGCAGGCTGTCCCAGACGGAGGGGTTCGATTCCTGTCGGCGTGGTCATGGTGCAAAGTCTGGATGCTTATTGAATGGTGGATGTCGATGGGAACTCTTGATGAACACTCTCGATTGAGCGCAGCTGCCGAGTGGGAGTTTGAGGTGCACATTGCGTTGGTTCAGACGACAGAGCGGGTACAACAACTTGGAGAAATGTACATTGGATGATCACTGTTTACCAGCCGGGAGACCTAGGCAAACCCAAGAGTCCGCGAGCGCAAGCGGACAATACATAACATCTTTCGCCGACCACGCGACTCTAGCATTTTCTCATCGCAAACTGGTGGACTCGTGGTGTCAGAAGGTTTGAGAAAGTCCACTCCGTACTCAGCTTGAGAGTGATGGGTAACGTATATACCGGTGGATTGAACGCATGGAGTTGCGCGGAAGGCTGTGGTATAGGTTGGATATTCATAGCAGATAATATTCATGGTGAATTATTGAACAGTTTTAATAAGGCCGCAAGTTTGAAAAAGGCTTTTGACAGTTGCTTCGGTTGTTTCCTGCATATCGCCGAATGCAGGTAGACAGACAGGCCCCAATCTAATTCTTTCCACAAAACCCACGGCTCCACGTAGAGCGCCGCGTAAAACGTGTGGAGAGTCCTCTTCACAATCAAGCGCTTTGACACTAGGGAACTAATCAACGACACAACAAGGCTGGTCTCGTGGTGCCTCGTTTTCTAAGCAGCTGCTGCAGACATCCCATGTGGTCTTCATCAACCAATCTCGGCTCTCCTTCATCAGCAGGGTCGTCACGCATTCCAAAGCGCACGCCCCACGTCTCACATCCTCCCACCAGCGGGGCTGCCAGCCCGCAATCACCGGCATCATTTCTTCATCAACCTCTATTTCTATCCCGTTGCGCAATCTGGGCTTCGCTCGAGACCGACCCGACGACCATTCCACCTCGCTGCTGCAAGATTCCAACGAAAAGCTCCGCCGGCCATCCTCCGACTCTGCTGGCTCAGATTTCTCGCTCTGGAGTGATACCGGCGACCTTGCCGAACAGCTAGCGGACGAGGAAGACCCGCTACAAATTGACCTCCGCGAATCTCTCCACGGCGAGTTTGTCGGGGCTCCTGGATCGAAGCCGCCCAGGGAATCCACTAGGCACGTTCACTATCTTCCCCAAGGTCATTTCGAACGTCAGAAAACCAATCCTGGCGTCGACAAAGAGGCTATCCAGATACCCGAGCCTCCGCAACGGAAGATCAGCCGGACGGAGTATTTGCTTGCTGTCATTATGACCGGCAGCCGGTCAAGAAGCGCCAGCCATGGCTTGACCGGGAAGCCCCTTTTGTGAGACTTAGTTTTACGCTCAATGACCAGACTGCCGGCTGATACCCGGAACAGGTATTTCACAAGTGTTTTCGTGTCACTAGGGGTCTTCCTGTTTGGCTACGATCAGGGGGTCATGTCAGGTATCATCACGTAAGGGATCTCGCTCCAGACACACGGTGTTGACTTCTCAAGGCTAATTGTATTGCGATCTACAGAGGCTCATACTTCAAGGATTATTTCAATCAGCCGACAAGAGCCGAGATTGGGACAATGGTAGCTATTCTCGAGGTTGGAGCACTGGTGGCCTCCTTGAGCGTCGGTAGGATCGGAGACATGATTGGCCGCCGCAAGACTATTCTGTACGGCTCTGCGGTCTTCTTCATCGGCGGTGCGTTGCAAGCATTTTCGACTGGTATGCCCATGATGATCCTGGGCCGTATCATCGCAGGTCTTGGGGTGGGTGCTCTGTCTACCATTGTTCCAGTCTATCAGTCAGAGATCTCCCCTCCACACAATCGAGGCAAGCTAGCTTGCATCGAGTTCACTGGTAACATAAGCGGTTACGCCGCCAGTGTTTGGGTAGACTACTTTTGCAGTTTCATCCCGAGCGATTACGCTTGGCGCATACCGCTCGCGCTGCAGTGTTTCATGGGGCTCCTGTTGGGTGTAGGGAGCTTGATCATATGTGAATCTCCAAGGTGATTCCTACTACCCCCCTCATGGCATACAACCACTGACATCTGGTTCAGATGGTTGCTGGACAACGATCATGACGAGGAAGGAATCGTCGTCATT
>QQTW01001690.1_pt1 | contig 15676 bp, 10 predicted proteins | sample 1904831 | NCBI WGS metagenome assembly QQTW01 (sample SAMN09435610, study PRJNA476489) | Subsurface metagenome, whole genome shotgun sequencing project. | reverse complement strand
CACCATGTCCTTAAATTCGTTAACCTGCTCTCCTAGAGACCCGCTTGCGCAGTATCCCGAGTAGGGCGCGAAGTAGTTAAGGACATGGTGAAAGCGCTGCACAAAGCCGGCATTGAGGTGATTCTAGATGTGGTGTACAACCACACGGGTGAAGGCAATCATCTCGGTCCTACGCTGTCGCTGCGAGGCATTGATAACCGCAACTACTATCACACCGTGACAGACAACGAGCGCTATTACATGGACTTCACCGGATGCGGCAACACCCTATTTATGGGTCATCCGCAAGTGCTAAAGATGGTGATGGACAGCTTGCGCTACTGGGTGACCGAAATGCACGTAGACGGCTTCCGGTTTGACCTGGCATCGGCATTAGCGCGAGAGTTGTTTGAGGTGAGCAGCCTTGCCGCGTTCTTCGATATCATTCACCAAGACCCAGTTCTAGCGGGTGTGAAACTGATTGCTGAGCCGTGGGATGTGGGCGACGGTGGCTACCAGGTAGGCAACTTTCCGGTGCTGTGGTCAGAATGGAACGGCAAATACCGCGACACGGTGCGAGATTTTTGGCGCAGTGTAGACAGTACCTTAGGCGAGTTTGCGTACCGACTCACAGGTAGTCCTGACTTATATTTTCAGACCAATGGACGCCGCCCGAATGCCAGTATTAATTTCATCACGGCCCATGATGGATTCCCGCTCCGAGATTTGGTGAGCTATAACGAAAAGCACAACGAGGCAAACGGTGAAGAGAGCCGAGACGGAGAGAGCCATAATCGCTCCTGGAACTGCGGAGCCGAAGGAGAAACAGATGATCCAGCAGTGCTGCAACTGCGCGATCGCCAGCAGCGCAATTTCCTCACTACGCTGATGCTGTCGCAAGGCATTCCGATGATGCTGGCAGGAGATGAATTAGGGCGATCGCAGCAAGGCAACAACAATGCCTATTGTCAGGATAGCGAGATTTCCTGGCTGCACTGGTCGCTAGAAGACAAACCGGATGGGTTTATTAACTTCTGCCGTGAGTTAATTTATTTCCGGCGTCAGCATCCGGTATTTCGGCGGCGCAAGTGGTTTCAAGGTCAGTCGATTCGAGGAACGGAAGCGGATATTGGCTGGTACAACCCCGATGGCATAGCGATGACGCAAGAGCAGTGGGACGTGGGTTACGCGAAGTCGATGACGCTGTTTCTCAACGGCAATAAGATTCCAAGTCCGGGTCCTCAAGGTCAGCGCATTAGTGACGACAGCTTTTTGCTGTTCTTCAACGCTCACTACGACACGATTGAGTTTACGCTTCCAGAAGGATTCCAAGCGGATCAGTGGCAGATGTTGATTGACACGAAGGAACCCCGGTTTGTGACGGACGATCGCATCTTTACCGGGAATCAAGCTGTCCCTGTAATCGGTCGGGCGATCGTCGTTTTGCGCCAGTTGCAGTAGATCCTTCTGCTGATTCAAATTCCGTCTATCAATCATCAATAAACCAGCATCACCTCCAAACATCTGAATATGGACATGCAAGTTGGCGCTCGTTATCTGGGCAATGGACAGTGTAAGTTTACGGTTTGGTCGCCAAACGTCGAGGCCATGTCGGTGCAAATTGTGTCTTCGGCTCAACAGATTCCAATGCAGCGATCGCAAGGGGATTATTGGCAGGTGACGGCAGAAGACATTTTGCCAGAAACGCTGTATTTCTATCAGTTAAACAATCAAGACGCCCGACCTGATCCCGCCTCGCAGTCGCAGCCTCGGGGAGTACACGGGCCGTCTCAGGTGATTGACCATGCCTTTGAGTGGACCGATCAGGACTGGTCAGGCATAGCGTTAGAAGACATGATTATTTATGAATTACATGTCGGTACGTTTACACCAGAAGGAACGTTTGATGCAATCATTCCGCACATTCAAACGTTAAAAGAATTAGGCGTCACCGCGATCGAGCTGATGCCGATCGCCCAATTTCCGGGAGATTCCCCCACTGATGATCCAGCTGCTTACCGAAACTGGGGCTATGATGGCGCGTACATCTATGCGGTGCAAAATTCCTACGGCGGCGTAAACGGACTTAAACGACTGGTGGACGCCTGTCATGCTCAAGGCATGGCGATCCTGCTTGATGTGGTCTACAACCACTTTGGACCCGAAGGAAATTACATCAGTCAGTTTGGCTCTTATTTTACCGAGTCGTATCGCACCCCTTGGGGTAGCGCCGTTAATTTCGACCATATTCACAGCCATCATGTTCGCAACTTCTTTATCCAGAACGTGCTGTATTGGCTGCGCGAATATCATCTGGATGGGCTGAGGCTAGATGCTGTTCACGCAATTTTCGATTTGGGTGCAAAACACATCTTGGCAGAACTGGCAGAGAACGTGGAGTTGCTGTCAAAAGAGCGAGGACAAAAACTTTATTTAATCGCTGAAAGTGATGCCAACGATCCGCGTGTGATTCGTCCGATCGATCGCGGTGGATATAGTATGGATGCTCAGTGGAGCGATGACTTTCACCATGCGCTTCACGCCTTGTTGACGGGAGATAAGATTGGCTATTACCAGGACTTTGGTAAATGCGAACAGTTAGCCAAGGCATATGAAGATTGCTTTGTGTATGACTGGCAATATTCTCCTCACCGTCAGCGCTTTCACGGCGATCGCTGCCCCGATCGTCCGTCGAGCCAATTTGTCGTGTGCAGTCAAAATCACGACCAAGTTGGGAATCGGATGCTGGGCGAGCGGATGACGCAACTGACCTCGTTTGAGGGATTAAAGTTAGCGGCAGGTGCGCTGCTCTTGTCGCCGTTTATTCCGCTCCTGTTTATGGGAGAAGAGTATGGAGAACCAGCGCCGTTTGCCTATTTTGTCAGCCACTCCGATCCAGATTTGATCCATGCTGTTCGAGAAGGTCGAAAGCGAGAATTTGCGGCGTTCCATGCTCAAGGCGATCCTCCTGATCCCGAATCAGCAGAGACGTTCCAAATGTGTAAGCTGAACTGGGATAAACGCAAGGAAGGAAAACATCGTGCGCTGTGGTTGTGGTATCAGCATCTGATTGAATTACGCAACACGATTCCTGCGCTGGTGAATCGCGATCGCACTCACTTAAAAGCAGGATTTGATGAAGAGAAAAAGCTGGTTTGGTGGCGTAGATGGAGCGAAGACAATCAAGTATTTTGCCTGATGAATTTCAATCAAAACGATGTGGTTTATACCCCCAACTTGCCAGAGAGCGGTTGGGAGAAACTTCTTGATTCTACCGATAAGCAGTGGATGGGAGACGGCTCTCAATCACCGGAAAAGTTAGATCCAGATCAAGAATTGACCGTGCGATCGCAGAGTTTTGTGCTTTACCAAATCTAACGCTTACACCTTATAAAATTTTATGCGAATTCCTACAGCCACTTATCGAATTCAGTTCAACGCCAATTTTCGGTTTGAGCAGGCGAATCAAATCGTTAACTACCTCGCACAGTTAGGAATTTCTGACCTCTATGCCTCGCCAATTTTTAAGGCAACAACAGGCAGTACTCATGGCTACGATGTTGTCGATCCAACTCGTTTAAATCCTGAACTTGGTTCACGAGAATCGTTTGATGCTTTAGTTAAAGACTTGCAGCAGCATGAAATGGGCTGGCTGCAAGACATTGTGCCGAACCACATGGCGTACAGCAGTGAAAACCCGTGGTTGATGGATCTGCTTGAAAATGGCGTTAACTCAGACTACGTTGCTTATTTTGATGTCGCTTGGAACTCTCCATTTGAATCCAGTAACGAAGCAATTTTAGTGCCGCTACTGGGCAATTTTTATGGAGAATCTTTGGAGAATGGTGAGATTCAACTAAAGTACGACCAGAATGGTTTGAGCATTAACTATTACAGCTTGAGCATTCCGCTTAACTTAGAATCTTATGGAACGTTTCTCACCCATAACTTAGGCAAGCTCGCAAAGGCATTAGGTCGCAGAGAGCCGAACTTTATTAAGCTATTAGGAATCCTTTATCTGGTTAAAAATGTAACCTCTGATATTACTGGAAAGCAGCGTCAAGACCAAGTTGAATTTGTCAAAGGATTGCTGTGGGAACTGTATAGCGATAATTCAGAAGTTAAAAGTTTTATTGACGAAAACATCCAGACATTTAATGGAGAAGCCGGAGATTCTGAAAGCTTCAATCTTTTAGACAATTTGCTATCTCAGCAGTTCTTCCGCCTTGCTTATTGGAAAGTAGGAGCAGAAGAAATTAATTATCGACGTTTCTTTACTGTCAACGAACTGATTTCAGTTAAGGTGGATGAAACGAAAGTCTTTAATCACACGCATGATTTGATCGCTCAACTCGTCAACGATGGAACGTTTACAGGCTTGAGAATTGATCATATTGATGGGCTTTACGATCCGACTCAGTATCTACATTCGCTTCGAGAAAAAGTAGGAGATACTTACGTTACAGTTGAGAAAATTTTGCAACCTGGAGAAGATTTACCGTCTGTTTGGGATACGCAAGGAACGTCTGGCTACGACTACTTGAATTACGTGAATAGCGTTTTCTGTAAGACTGAAAATCAAGATAAATTAGAGCAAATTTATCAAAATATTATTGGGTTTCAAGCTTCGTTTGAGAAGGTTGTTCTTGACAAGAAAAACCTAATTATTGATAAGAACTTGGCAGGCGACATCGATAATTTAGCGTCCTTGCTCAAGAAAATTTCTGGTCGATATCGCTACGGAAATGATTTCACCATTAATGGTTTGAAACGCGCGATCGCAGAGGTTCTCACGCGCTTCTCGATCTATCGAACGTACACCACATCCGATGGTATTTTAGAGAGCGATCGTCCTTACATTCAAGACATCATTCAAATCGCCAAAGAGCAAGCCCCTCTGCTAAACAATGAACTCAACTTTATTGAAAAGCTACTGCTGCTGGACTACGATAGTTCTCTAACGCAAACCGAGAAAGATCAGTGGCTTTACTTTGTGATGCGAGTGCAGCAGTACACGGGGCCGTTAATGGCAAAAGGTGTCGAAGATACTGCATTCTATGTCTATAACCGATTGATTTCTCTTAATGAAGTGGGCGGCGATCCGGATCGGTTTGGCATTGCGATCGCCGAGTTTCACGGCTACAACCAGTATCGTCAGGCGCATTGGTCGAACGCCATGAGTGCGACTTCATCTCACGATACGAAGCGGGGTGAAGACGTTCGCGCTCGCATCAACGTCCTGTCAGAAATTCCTGATGAATGGCAGCAGCAACTTCGCACCTGGCTCGAGCTAAACCGAAAGCACAAAATCAAAGTCAAAAACGTTCTGTTCCCCGATCGCAACGACGAGTATGCGCTCTACCAAACCTTAATTGGTGCGTTTCCTTTTCTAGAGCAAGAGCAAGAAAGCTTTACCCAACGAGCAAAAGATTACCTGTTAAAAGCAATTCGGGAAGCCAAGGTTTACACGGCTTGGTTACGCCCTAATGCCGCTTATGAAGACGCTTGCATGCGATTCGTTGACGCGGTGCTTGAGCCGTCCGAGGAAAATCCATTTCTTCAGTCACTGCTACCGTTTCAGAAGAAGGTGGCGTTCTATGGAATTTTCAACTCGCTGTCACAAGCGTTATTAAAAATAACATCGCCTGGAATTCCAGACTTTTACCAAGGCTGTGAACTCTGGGATCTCAGTCTTGTTGATCCAGATAATCGTCGCCCTGTTGACTTTGGACAGCGCCAAGCGTTTCTAGATGAAATTCAACAGCGAACTCAATCTGACATTTCTAGCCTTGTTGCCGAGCTATTAGAAACGAAAGAAGATGGCAGAATCAAGCTGTTTCTGACGGTGCAAGCGTTGAAAGCTAGGACAAAATATCTGTCTGTGTTTCAAAAGGGAAGCTACCAGCCGTTAGAGGTTGAAGGTGCGCTGCACGACCACGTAATTGCGTTTGCTAGAAGCGAAGGTAGCACGACCCTCATCACCGTTGTTCCCCGCTTTCTAACCGCGATCGTGCAACCTGGTGAACATCCACTCGGAACCCAAGTGTGGTCAGATACCAAAGTGAAGCTGCCTGCACGATCATCTTCAAGCTGGCAAGATGCGATCACGGGTCAGATTATCCAACACGACGAGGCTTTACCCGTAGGTGACGTGCTTAGCCAGTTCCCGGTGGCGCTGCTGGTTAGCAGAGAGTAAGTTGAACAAGCTAGGTTCAACCCTTCAACTTAGCTGCTGGCGCAGTCAATCGCGTTCAAGAAACGTTACGATTCAACTATATCGTTTAGTCAGTGTTGCCTTATGTTTCTGACCGAATTATCCCCCTTTCTTAAAGAACTATCTCAACAGCCGATCGCATTTTTGGGTGGTTTGGCGTCGGGTTTCCTGCGGCTGAGCCTAGCCGATGATCCGGTGAAAAGCTGGCTGGATCAACAAACGGGATCAACCGTTTATCCGTCAGCAACCACTGACACCGGAAATGGTAGCGGCCCGCAGTCGATTTCAATTGATTAGGCTCAATGGCTGGATAGGACTAACGCATTGGCAATGGATTTGATGGCGGAAACCTTTGCGTAAGTCCTATCAGATCGCGCGATCGCGCGATCTAAATCTGTCGGGATCAGGAGGCTATTAGAAGTCTTTGAAAGATTGAGAATAGTCTCACCCCTTCATGCAAGTCTGACCGTGCAGCAACGAGTCTAAGAAGTGGAACAGGTGTTAACGTTTGAGAGAGTGATTCGCGTCTTAGGTCAGCATGAGTGTTTTAACCCTGCAATCGATCAAAAAAGATTTTGGCATCAAAGAAGTGGTTCGTGATGCCAGCTTTAGTTTAGAAGCCAGTGAGAAAGTGGGCTTGATTGGCACAAATGGGTCGGGCAAGTCTACCCTGCTGAAAATGATTGCGGGGCTAGAACCGATCGATGATGGGCAAATCGTCTCATCGTCTAGCACCCGCATTGTGTATCTTCCCCAACAGCCCGATCTCAACGAAAATCTCACCGTTCTAGAGCAAGTGTTTGCCGACAGTGGCGAGCAGATGACGCTGGTGAAAGAGTATGAGCAACTCACAGAACAACTCGCTCACGAACAGGGCGATACCGATGCGCTGATGGCACGATTTTCTCGCGTGACGGCACGAATGGATGCGATCGCAGCGTGGGATCTGGAAACCAAAGCCAAAATCATTCTCACCAAATTGGGCATCCATGATTTAGACGCCAAAATTGGTCAGCTTTCGGGTGGCTACCGCAAACGCATTGCTCTAGCAACAGCACTGCTGTCTGAACCGGATGTGCTGCTAATGGACGAACCGACCAACCATTTAGATGCGCTCTCGATCGAGTGGTTACAGAGTTATTTGAGTCGGTATCGCGGGGCGCTGTTGCTGGTGACTCACGATCGCTATTTCCTCGATCGCGTCACCAATCGCATTATCGAACTCGATCGCGGCGATCTCTTCACCTATAGCGGCAATTACTCTTACTATCTAGAGAAAAAAGCAGACGCAGAAGCCTCAGCCGCGAGTACTCAACGCAAGCATCAAGGGGTGCTAAGACGAGAATTAGAATGGCTCAAACGCGGACCTAAAGCGCGAAGCACCAAACAAAAAGCTCGCATTGACCGAGTTCACGACATGCAGAATACTGACTTTAAGCAGAGTCAGGGCAAAGTTGAAATTTCGACAGCAGGGCGGCGGATCGGTAAAAAGGTGATCGAACTGCACCATGTTTCTAAATCTTACGATCGCCCCTTAATTAAAGATTTTACCTATCTGTTCAATCCTGAAGACCGAATTGGCATCATCGGTGGCAACGGCGCAGGCAAATCGACATTGATGGATCTAATTACCGAGCGGGTGAAGCCTGATGCTGGAACCATTGAACTTGGCAGCACCATTCATATTGGTTATTTCGATCAGCATTCCGATGAGTTACAAGATGCACTGAATGAAGACCAACGTGTAATTGATTATCTCAAAAGCGTTGCAGAACTCGTTAAAACATCCGATGGAGAAGTCATTACTGCTTCGCAGATGCTGGAGCGATTTTTGTTTCCACCTAATCAGCAGTACGCGCCAATTCATAAGTTATCGGGCGGTGAGAAACGACGGCTGTTTCTCCTGCGGGTGTTGATGAGTGCGCCCAATGTCCTAATTCTCGATGAGCCAACCAATGATTTAGACGTGCAAACCTTGTCAGTGCTAGAGGAGTATTTGGAAGACTTCAACGGATGTGTCATTGTTGTCTCCCACGATCGCTACTTTCTCGATCGCACCGTCGATTTTATTTTTGCACTAGAACCCGGCGGTACTATCCGCCAATATCCTGGTAATTACTCGGTTTATTTAGATTATAAAAAAGCCGAAGAAGAAGCCAATGAAGCATCCGAAGAAAAACAAGTTAAACACGTTGAGCGCGACTCAACGCCGAAAGATTCGCTGGCAAAGTCTTCAAAGCCCCGCAAGCTTACATTCAAAGAGAAGCGCGAGCTAGAGACGCTTGAGGCTCAGATTCCTAAACTGGAAGATGAGAAATCTAAAGTTGAATACGTGCTATATAACAATCCACCCGAAGGCTTCACAGAGTTACAAACGCTGTCCGAAAAGTTAGCCACGCTAAGTGAGCAAATCGATACATCCACAGAACGATGGTTAGAACTATCGGAAATTGACGCTTAAATTAGGGATATGGGATGCAACTGGGAAGATGCTTACTCTTAGATCTTGCACCTCATATCCCGTTTTAGAAATCTCCAACAATCTACTGTCTGTTGACTCAAGTTTCAGAAGAAATTTCAGAAGCAAGCAGATTCGCAAGTTCAGCGTGCATAAAAGCGATATCCGGATCGCGTTGAATGGCGCGATCGTACTTCTGCTCCGATGCTGTGCCCTGCTGAGAGGGCTGAAGCAGTAGACGGGCTTGCTCTAACAGATCCTTGGTTTGAGCTAAAGTCATCGGTTCTTTCGCACTCAATGCCTCGTCGATCTGAACAATAAATTGCGACATTGGACGGAGCCAGCTAAACCACTCATCGTCAAGGACTAGCTGAAAAAATTCGCCCGTCGAGCGGATACGACCATGCGTTTGCTCATATTCCCCGCGCTCCGAGTCCAGCAGTGCCTTGTGCAGCCGAAGCAACGCAAGGCGCGTGTCCATCAAGCGTTTAAGGGCAATATCGAAAGAGGAAGTAGAAGACATCAGACTACAGCTCGCGATAAACACCTTGTTCCATCTTGTCATATCCGAGCAAATTCAGAATTTCCTTGAAATGGCTCGCTCACGAATGCGATAGATCCATCAAATTACACAGCTTGTACACCACTCTCGCGGCAACATTTCCATCCCATTCCTGATCGCCGACTTCACACACATCAAAGCCAATAATCTGGCGTCCGCTCTGCACCACTTCGCGGAACAGACAAAACGCTTGCTCTAGCTCCAATCCGCCTGGAACTGGAGTCCCCGTATTTGAGCAGAGTTTTGGATCTAGTCCATCCACATCAAAGCTGATGTAAACAAATGGTGGCAGTTCTGACACCATTTGTTTGCACAGTTCTAGCCAGGAAATACCTGCATACATCTTCTGCTTCAACATCGGATCGTAGTAGGCGCTGATGCGTCCCTGCGATCGCTCGATCACCTCCACTTCGTCATGACACAAATCCCGAATGCCAACCTGTACTAGCTTAGAGATTTGCGGCAGTTTCAAGGCGTTGAACATAATGGATGCATGAGAGAATTGGAAGCCTTCGTAAGCGTCGCGCAAATCAGCATGGGCATCAATGTGCAAAATGCCAAAGTCAGAGTAGCGATCTGCTAACGCCTGCATGTATCCCAACGGAACGCTATGATCGCCGCCAATCACCCCGACGTGCTTTCCCCGCTCCATCGCCGCGATCGCGTGATCAAACAGCCATTGGTTCATCGCCTGGCACTCTTGATTGAGCCGATGCAATCGCTCAGACAAATCGGCATCTTCTTCGACCAACTTGCCTTGCTCTAGATGTTCGATGATCCGAGCGGCGTCGCGTCTCAAGGCAACGTTTTTGTCTTGCAGGTGGCTCGGAATCTGCTCCATGAAGATGCCGTGCTGCCACCCGTTGGGGTTGTCAAAGTCAAAGATATCGAGTTGACGAGAAGCCGCCAGTACCGTTTGAGGACCGGCAGCAGTGCCCGCCCGATAGGAAACGGTGACTTCCCACGGCATCCCAAACACGATGATGTTGGCAGAGTCGTAGTCGAACGGTAGCCCTAACAGGTTGCCATTATCGACGCCAAGATCGTTGGGGTTGAAGCTTTGTAGAATGTCTCTAGTTGCCATGAAGCCGTTTATCGCGAATCGCAGCGTCGTTGATTACTTTTCTAGTTTATCGTCCTTCTCAAAGTGACGGAACTCGCAAAGCATTGCCTTGTTGCGCTCGGCGCTAATCGCTTACTGCTCCATAGATTTCTACAATCTTCTCATCTTGCGCTTGGGGTGAGAAGAGTTCCCATTCAATGCCGTTTGTGTCGCGATCGCTAGAGAATCCTTGCGCAGTGTCATCCTCAAAGCCTAAATGCCGTAGTTGTCCAGCACGTTCTGGCAGTTGGTTGATCGAGAAATTAAGCAAATCGGTTCGCCACATTGCATACTTGTCCAGGACAACAACGGTGGGGTCTTGTCCAAGTCGCTGAGTGTAGTCCGCGATCGAGGCTTGAAGATCGGTGACAGCAAGAGCAATATGAAAGCGTTTCATAAAAGTCTTCTACAGGTCTTCTATTTTCTACAGGTCTTCTAATAGTAGGCGTAGTCAAACACCATTTAAGTTAAACGGATAGCTCTGCGGCATAACGTTCCTTATCACATGCTACAGATAACCTCAAACATCTAACAGAGAATTCTTCGGTAATCAAGTGATGGAGCCTTTAAACAGCATCACGAACGTGCTGCTGCACAGGAATTTGAATGATAAACTCCGTTCCCTTGCCAAGGATTGAAAAACAATCTAACTTACCGCCATGTTTCTCGGTGACAATCTGGTAGCTAATTGGCATTCCCATGCCCGTTCCCTTACCCACAGATTTCGTGGTGAAGAATGGATGGAAGATGCGTTTCTGGACAGATTCAGACATTCCCATTCCATTATCAGAAATTTCAATTCTTATCCATTTTGAATCAATTATGGAAGTCCGAATGGTAATCTGACCGAGATTTTCCTGGATCTCCTGATAGGTTCGGTTGACGTTGGCTTCTTCCAGCGCATCAATGGCATTGGCTAAGATGTTCATAAACGCCTGATTGAGTTGACCAGGATAGCATTCCACGGGTGGTAGACTACCATAGTCACGAATAACTTGAATCGCCGGACGCTCTGGTCTATCTTTCAAGCGATGCTGCAAAATTAGCAATGTACTGTCAATGCCCTCGTGAATATCAACGGCTTTAAAGTCAGCTTCATCCGTTCGTGAGAAGTTGCGGAGTGACAAGACAATCTGACGAATACGATCGGTGCCCATCTTCATAGAATGCAGTATTTTGGGTAAATCGGCTTGGACAAACTCCATATCAAGCTCTTCTGCCTCAGCCTGAATTTCGGGGACTGGGTCGGGATAGTACTTCTGGTAAAGTTGCACAAAAACTAATAGATTGTGGGCGTATTGCTGCACATGCGTCAGGTTGCCGTGAATAAAGTTGACCGGATTGTTGATTTCGTGTGCTACCCCTGCCACCATTTGCCCCAAAGCAGACATCTTTTCGCTCTGCACCATTTGAACCTGGGTGCGTTGCAGTTCTTCTAAAAGGTGTTGCAACTGCGTATTTTTGTTGTTGAGTTCTTGGGTTCTTTCCTCAACTTTAGATTCAAGCGTTTGGCTGTAGGCTTCGAGCTGGTCATTGGCTGTCTGCTGTTGCTGTAAGAGTTGTTGAACGGAGTGAATGAGTTGATTAAAGGCATTGGCGAGCGTTCCAATCTCATTATCTTGCTCAACCGTGGCGCGCAAGTCGAAATTAGACTCTTCAGTGGAGCGTCGGGCAACGTTGGTTAACGCTGCAATCGGGCGGGCGATCGCATGGCTGGTCAAAATGGCTAGAAGAATCGCGATCGCGACGGACAAGCCAATACTCGCCGCCACAATTTTCTCAGCAACTTCGCCAGCCTGTGTATGTGCCTTTGTTGCTTCCCCAAGTTCTTCGTAGGCTTGGTCAATCAAACCCACTAGATCATCCGAGATGCCGTCAAATTCAAGTGCCAAATCGCTGTTGGTAAATTCCAGCATGAGCGTTTGGGCTTGCTCAACATTACTAGCTAATGCAAGATTCAGGTTGCGAATTCGTTCAACTCGGCGTTCTAATTCCTGTGAGTAGCGTTGTGGCACACGGTCATAGGTTTGCAAGAAGGCTGGAGTCGTTGCTTGATGCACTTGATCTTGTAGGGCTGTAGACGTTGCTGCAAATGCCTTGAGTTCAGCCCAAGTTTCTTGAATCTCAGCTTTATGCTTCAGCAAATGGGCATACTCATCCTGAAATTTTTCTGGGTATTGCGCTAGAGGGATGAGTTGTTGCTGGTGAGTACGGGTTTGAAGAATACGAGATTGTAGGCGATGCAGAAGCTCAACCTCGTTGCGTGCATGTTCTTCTTGTTCTTCAGTTTGTTGTTGATAATGATGCCCAACTGCAAAACCAGCAATTGTTCCAGACACGGCGATGCCTAGAGCAAGGGCGTATCCTAAACCAATCTTTTGCCCAACTTTGAGGCTGGATAAGCGTTGTCCTAGTTTGTGATGCATCACACGACCTTCTCTAGACCTACAGGAGTTCACATAGGTCTAAGAATTCCCGCTTTCTTGTTGGTTTCTCCTGTTTGGGCTAATTTGGTTCGTTCTACTCTATATAATCCACTTAACAAATCTTGTACAAATTAAAATCTTCACCCCAAAATAGGATTTATCCAGAACATCTTCCGCATCACCAACCAGTGGATGTGTTGTGCAAACCTTGATTTGGAGGCGTTGCTGACTGATGGTATGAATTCGCCCTCATCCCCAACCCTTCTCCCCACGGGAGAAGGGAGCCAGATCTCTTGTTCCCTCTCCCCACGGGAGAGGGCTAGGGTGAGGGTGGCAACCGCTCTAAACGAAGAAATCATTCCTCAATTCAGCAATGCCGATTTGGACAACACATCACTTAGAACCTGATCGAGACATTGCTCTGCACACGGAAGCGATTACGCCTCTATTACAACCCGCAGATTGCCCCGTTTTTTAGAGACTCGGCATGATGTAGAAGATCCCGATCGCTCAAACTCCAAATCGAGCAAAGTTGCCCCGACTCGCAAATTCTTGAGCGCTAGGAAATTGATTGATTCTGGCAAGGCTGGATCAATAATGCGCAGGTAGTTTCCGGGCGCATCAGGAACCAAGTTTACAATCATGTGAACGAGTTGGAATACGCTGCCCGTTGCCCACGCTTGGGGAGAACAAGCAACCGGATATTGAACGGGTTCGTTATCGTCTATCCGTTCGTAGCCGCAGAACAGTTCGGGCGGACGCTGGTAGGGCTGATGCCGCGTCATGTCGAGCAATCCTTTACACAATTCGAGGGCTTGATCGATTAAGCCGAGCGATCGCAGCCCGATCGCTGTCAGCGTATTGTCGTGAGGCCACACCGAGCCAATGTGGTAGCCCATCGGATTGTAGGCAGGCGAAGAACTGCTGAGCGTGCGAATTCCCCACCCGTTAAACATGTCTGGGCCACGAAGCCGTTCTGCTACGCTGTAGGCTTTCTCTGGCGTAAAGATGCCCAAGCTTAAACAGTGTCCGGGATTTGAGGTAATGCTATCGACCTGGTTTCCATCTCCATCTAACGCCAACGCGCAGAAATCTTGATCTTCCATCCAAAAGTCGCGGTTAAAGCGCATTTTCAGTTCTCTGGCTTCTTCCTCCCAACGATCGGCAAGATCAATGCGTTTCTTCATGCGGGCAATCTGACTAAGCCGCACCTTTGCCGCATACACATAGCCTTGCACTTCGCAAAGCGTGATTGCGCCTTGAGCGAGTTTGCCTTTACGATCGACAATGCAGTTCCCCGAATCTTTCCAGCCTTGGTTATCGAGTCCGCGTTTCGAGATCCGCTGGTAGGCAAGGTAGCCCGTTTCTTTGAGGTTGCGATCGCACCAGTCCATCGCTGCGATCGCATTGCCCCACAATCGATCCAGTGTTTCATAATCGGCTGTCCAGGCGAAGTACTCGGCATAGAGCATTAACCAGAGCGGCGTCGCATCGACCGTGCCGTAATAAGGCGTGTGCGGCACTTCCTGACATCGCGCCATCTCACCAAACCGGATTTCATGCAGAATCTTTCCGGGCTGCTCTTCGCGCCAATCGTCATCGACCTTGCCCTGATAGTGAGCCAAAATCGTCAGCGTTTCACGCGCAATTTGCGGATCGAGCATCAGGGTTTGAGACGCCGCAATGATGGAGTCTCGTCCAAATAAAGTAGAAAACCACGGAACCCCAGCAGAGAGAGCCTTATTTTTACCAAAGGTTTGACGCAGGAGATAAATATCTTGCTCTGCTCGCTCAATCACTCGGTTGAAGGTGTTTTTATCGGAGCGAATTTGCGTTGCATGACTGCGCCACGTTTCTTCTTCGGCAAATTCAGCCGCCTTGGCTTGAGAGAGCGTAATCGGCGCGCTCACATTGGACACGTTGCGACCATTGCTAAGGGGTTGCAGCCGATAGCCCATCTTTTGAATTTCGTGAGACTGTAATTCAAGCTGCCAGATCGCGGTGTTGCCTTTGATCAGGTCGGGCTGACAGTGAATGAATTCGATATGAGACTCTAGAATCGCGTGATCAAGTCCTTGATAGGCAAGGGTTAGCTCCTTGGCGGACTGATCCCGATCACCCCCGAACGACGACACGAATTCTTCTGCCTCGCCCTCTTCTGGCTCTAAGCGGTGAGCCGGATCAAGGGGCGGTAGCAAGCGCAGGAGCCGCCCGCGATCGCTACGCCCATAGCCCCGCACTTCAAACAAATCAACAAAATCCGCATCAAAACTGAGGCTGATTTCAAATCGCGCAGGTTCGGTACTATAGTTCGCAATTTCGATCTCTTCAAACAAGCCGCCATTGAGAACGAGTTCACGCTTGATGCCAATGGTTTCGGCTTGAATATCGTCTCCTAATCGTGGATTAGCGCACAGCACCGACAGCACAAACCCTTTTTCTGCCGTGCTACTCAGTAAAATTGGCGGATGCCCGTCGATTTGCAGTTCTAAGCGATTGAGAAATCGGGTGTCGTTGCAAAATAGCCCCATACTGCTGCTGCGCCCATCATCCCATGCCCCGCCGATGTTGCCGAACGTGTCAGTCAGCAGAAACAGATCATCATCTTTCAGGGTCAAGACGGGCTGAGGACGTTCGTTTAAAACGGAGGGCCATTCTGGAATCGGAAGTTGCTCGGCTGGAACAAATTTTTTACCGTCGAGTTCGATGATCTCCGAAGTCATGAAACTAATCTCTAAATGATGAGGGCAAATCGAGGCACTGACATTTACGTTTAAACTGCCGCTTACATTTAAGCCGATTTAACCGCTAGAGTGCCACGAGATACTGAAAATTCTTGACTAATTTTTGTTCTACGGCGAGAGGATGGCGCTTGCATGAACTAGAGATCCAAAAAAGGTTAAGGGGGAAAGAGTGAAATTGTAAAAAGTTTAAG